>Ga0160422_10002282_pt1 | contig 12008 bp, 16 predicted proteins | sample Fk160mmetaG_FD_108192 | JGI IMG/M metagenome (GOLD analysis project Ga0160422, IMG submission 108192) | Marine microbial communities from the Central Pacific Ocean - Fk160115 60m metaG | ecosystem: Environmental > Aquatic > Marine > Oceanic > Photic zone | place: The Central Pacific Ocean...
TACCTTTGCCATCAATATTCATATCAACAGATATGTTGGTTTCTTTTGTTTTTCTATTTATTTTAGCTTTTCTCTTCATTTTTAAACAACATATATAGAGATTATCTCGCTATATCAATAATAGTCTCATGCCCTTGAAGTATTTAAAATAATCTCCATCTATAAGGCATGACAACAATTGTACTAGTAAGAAAAAATAATGACGTAGTTGTGGCGGGTGATGGACAGGTTAGTATGGGTAATACTGTTATAAAAAGCACAGCTAAAAAAGTTAGAAGAATTGAAAAAAGAGATGTTGTAGCTGGATTTGCTGGATCAACAGCTGACGCACTAACTTTATTTGAGAGATTAGAGTCTAAATTAGAAAAACATGCAGGTAATCTTTCTAGGTCTGCTGTGGAATTGGCGAAAGATTGGCGAACAGACAAATACTTAAGAAGGTTGGAGGCATTAATGGCTGTCGCTGATAAAGAAAAGAGTTTTATAATTTCTGGGACAGGAGATGTTTTAGAACCAGAAGGTGATGTAATTGGAATAGGTTCGGGTGGAAATTATGCATTAGCGGCTGCAAAGGTTTTAATGGACACCGATATGTCTGCGGAGGAAGTTGCAAAAAAAGCAATCAAGGTAGCTTCTGATATATGTGTTTTTACAAATAATAATCTAAATATTGAAAAAGTATAATGGAAAAAACAAACGTAACAACTTTAAAACCAGTGGATAAAAAAAAGGAAAGCGAAAACCTAGCTACTTCTTTATCACCAAGAGAAATTGTATCCGAGCTTGACAGATTTGTTGTAGGTCAAAATAAAGCAAAAAGAGCTGTAGCAATAGCATTACGTAATAGGTGGAGAAGACAAGCTTTAAAGGGTGACATGAAAGATGAAGTTCTTCCAAAAAATATTTTAATGATTGGCCCTACTGGCGTTGGTAAAACTGAAATTTCAAGAAGACTATCTAAGTTAGCAGAAGCTCCATTTGTAAAGGTCGAAGCAACAAGATTTACAGAAGTGGGCTATGTTGGAAGAGATGTTGAACAAATCGTCAGAGATTTATTAGAAATTGCTATTTCAATGGAAAAAGTAAAAAAAAGAAAAGAGGTTAAAGCCCAAGCTCAAAAACTTGCGGAGGACAGAGTTTTAGATGCAATTGTCGGCGCAAAGGCAACTGTAGCGACTAGAGAAAGTTTTAGAAAAAGGTTAAGAAATGGGGATCTTGATGACAATGAGATAGAGATAGCTGTTAGTGAGAGTTCAGGTATGCCATCTTTTGAAATTCCAGGAATGCCAGGCTCAAATATTGGGATGATAAATATTTCAGACATGTTAGGAAAATCCATGGGGGCTAAACCTAAGAGAAAAAAAATGTCAGTCAAAGAATCCTATGAAATTTTGATGAATGAAGAATCTGACAAGCTTATTGAGCAAGATAAAATTATTAAATCAGCTAAAAATACTACTGAAAATAATGGAATAGTTTTTTTGGACGAAATAGATAAAATTTCTGCTCGTACAGACAGAGTTGGAGGAGATGTTTCAAGAGAGGGTGTTCAAAGAGATTTGCTTCCTTTAATTGAAGGAACAACCGTAAGCACAAAATATGGACCTGTCAAAACTGATCATATTTTATTTATTGCCTCAGGTGCATTTCAATTGGCCAAACCCTCTGATTTACTACCAGAACTACAAGGAAGATTGCCCATTAGAGTTGAACTTGATCCTTTAACTAGTAGTGATTTTAAAAGAATTTTGAAAGAGCCTGACAACAGTTTGATTAAACAATACAAGGCATTATTGAAAACTGAAAATGTTGATTTGGAATTTACTGAGGATGGTATCAATACAATCGCAAATATTGCAACTGAAGTAAATTCGTCTGTTGAAAACATTGGCGCAAGAAGGTTACACACTATAATAGAAAGAGTTTTAGACGAGATTAGTTTCACTGCTACAGACAAGTCAGGTGAAAAAATTGTAGTAGACTCAGATTATATAAATAAAAACCTTGGTGAGCTAACAAAAGATACAGATTTATCTAAGTTTATTTTATAACTTTATATTCAAAATTTTGCGTTTCTTCATTAACTTGAAGTTCGACGGCTCCGTTTCTTAAATGAAATTTTCTAGCCATTTCTGTTAAAGGCGATAATGTTACCAGCCTGTTAAGGTGGTTTGACTTTTTAATCATTTTATAAACTTCTTTTACAATTAATTTTCCTCCACCTTTTTTTTTAGACCAAACGGTATATGCAATCGCGATTTTTCCAACATTTTGGTCTCTGTGTGCGCTTTGCAGAAATGCATCTTTACTTAGTCTATCTAACTCATCAACTGTACGTGGAATGTTGTTTGTAAATGCAAAACACATAACTGCGTGTATTTCATTTTGATATTTTACACCAAATATTTTTCTTCCATAACTTGTTCTAAAGTCATTAGATAACTCTGGTCTCACAGGATCATCGCTTGTATCACACTTCTCAAGTTCAACCAATTTTGCGCCCTTTACCCAATCAAAAAAATTTTTTAATTTATTTTCAATATTTTCTTTAACCTTAGATAAATTCTTTTTATTTTTTTTTAAGTTATTTTTTATTCTTTCATTAAAATTTTTTGTTTTGTTTCCTATATCTATTTTCATTTTTTTGCTCTCAAATATATTGAAAAACTTCCTCTGTTTAAGTTATTGACATCTTCTAAATTTATTTTTTTTATTTTATCCATTAAAGATTTATTATTATTTATATACTCTGGTACAGAATATTTTAAAATACTAAGATCTTTAGATTTGTAAGGATTCTCTAAAACTTTAGATCTCATGCCTTTTCCTGTTATTACTTCAATTTTTTTAATATTTTGATTGTAAGATTTAACGATCAAATTGTTAACTGCAATATTCGCATCCCTGAGTGTATATCCGTGCAAATCAATACTTATTTCCTTTTTGTTTACTTTTTGAGAACTAACTTCATCTTTATCAAAAAGATGACTTTTTTCATTAACGAATTTATTCCAATCTCTTTGATCTTTATCTGATAATTTTTTTTTCAATTAAACTTGCGTGTCCACCAATAACCAATTTGGATTCTTTGACCTAGTGTCTCTGGAAAATTTCCAAGTATCATAAACTTTTTTAATTTTATCTGGGTTACCAGAAATGATTTTTTTTTCTTTATCTTTAATCGAAGAAATAATTTCACTTACAAAATCAACTGTAACCTCTAGCATGTTATTGTTTTGTTTATGTTCTTTAACAGTTGATGAATTAATTCCTATAAATGTTGTCTCTGATACATGGCCTTTTGCTTTTCTATCTTTAATAGCGTCATTAAATTGTTTAAGTACATTATTATCCAATAGATATTTTATTTGACTCACATCACCCTTTGCAAAATTTGTAACTATTGTTTCGTATGCTATATTTGCTCCTTTTAAAAATTCTTTTTTTTCATTATCATCAAAAGTGTTTGCATCTAGTTTTTTTTCTGTAGTTTTTTGAGAAAAGTCGTGTGGAAAACTGGTTGTAATATCATCCTCAAATCCTGTTTTTTTCCCCATTATCCCTCGTAATCGAAGGAAAATAAAACCTGCAATCATTGCCAATAAAATTATATCTATGTATTCAAAGCTATAAGACATATATATATAATATTTACTATGTTGATTAATTTCAACTGGCAATTTACATTAATGACAAATGAACACAGCTTTTTTATTAATAATTTTCATTCCTTTGATTGAAATATATCTATTTATCAAAATTGGATCATATTTAGGGGCTTTTAACACAATTCTTTTAATTGCTCTCACAGCAATAATTGGAGTTTGGTATGCAAGATATGAGGGATTTAATACTTTAAAGTCTGGAATAAAACAATTAATGAGAAATGAGTTACCTTTTTATGAAATGGTGTCTGGAGCAGCGTTGGCTTTTGCAGCTTTGTTATTGATTTTTCCAGGTTTTGCAACTGACATCATGGGGCTATTATTAATATTTCCAATTACGCGAAGGTTTTTTTTAAATAAAATTTCACAGAGATATCAAAATGACAAAAATAAATACGAAAGAGAATTTATTGAAGGGGAGTCTGAAGATTTGGATGACAAAAAATGAGTAAAAATTTTAAAATTATACTAAATTACATAAAAGATTTATCCATTGAAACACCTGATGCAGAAACTTTTATTTTTGTAAAAGATAAAATATCAAAATATCAGCTAAGTATAGATATAAAATCAAAAGCTTTGAAAAATAAAATGATAGAAGTATCAACAAAATTAACTTTTAAAGATAATGATAATAATGACAAGAAATCTTTTTTTGAAATTGATTATGCCTCAATTGTTCAGGTTGAAGAAAGTGTAAAAGACAAAAATCAATTAGAAAAAATTCTTTTATGTGAAGTTCAAAAAGAAATGTATCCCAAATTAGAGTCAATATTTGTTAAATTAATAAATGACGCGGGTTTTTCTGGAGTAAAATTTGATAAAAAAGTAGATTTCGAAAAGTTATATAATGACAGACTTAATTAATAATTATTTTTTTTTAGGTAAGTCTTTAAAAATATTTTATGCTGTGAAATCTCATTTTCAGTAGGTTTTATTACTTGCTTTAAATATTTAGAAATTTCATTTTCACTAATTATTTCATGGTTTGTGTCGGAATTATCATTAAAATCTAATGATGGCTCTTTCTGATCTAATAAGTTTACATAAACCTTGTGTAATAATTCACAATCTATAATGGCGCTATGTTTAGTTCTTCTACTGTTATCTATCCTGTACCTTTTGCATAGAGCGTCTAGGCTAGCACTTGATCCAGGAAATTTATTTCTTGCTATTTCAAGAGTATCCACAACATATTTAGGATTAATTTTTTCTAGCCCTAATATAGATAATTCATTGTTTAAATGTGTTATATCAAAATCTGCATTATGTATTACAAGTCTTTTATCTTTTATAAAATTAAGGAATTCAGTAGCTATTTCCTTAAACTTTTTTTTTCCTTTTAAAAATTCATCAGTGTACCCATGAACTTTAAGAGCAGATTCGTCAACCTTTTTACCCTCAGGGTTTATATATTGATGAAAAACTTTTTTGGTTGGCACAAGATTTTCAATTTCTAAACATCCAATTTCTACTATTCTGTGTCCCTCTTTTACTGATAGGCCGGTGGTCTCTGTATCTAAAATTATCTCAATCATTTAATTTTACTTTTTTTTTTATTTTTAAAATTTGTTTTAATATCGTTATTTTTTTAAAGTCATTTTTAATAACAAAATCAGCTTTTTTCTCTTTATAATTTGATTTAAGCTGATTCTCTCTCATTATATCATATAATTTTTTATTGAAATTTATTCTTTTTTTTAAAAATTTCTCAATATTATACTTTTTCGATTTTACAAAAATTAAAATATTTCCTTTAATTTTTATCTTATTTTCCAACAATAATGGGATATCTAAAACCTTATTTATCTTTTTATGTTTTTTTAAGAAAATGTTTAAATTTTTTCTTACAAAGGGGTGAACAATTTTTCCGATTAACAAAATATTTTTTTTTTTAATTAATATTAGCTTAGCAAGTTCTTTTTTTGAAATTGGAAATTTTGATATGTTATAGGGAAATTTCTTTTTCAATAATTTAAAACATTTACGATTATTTTTGTAAATTTTATTAATTTCTTTATCTGCATTAAAAACTACGTAACCAAAATTATTTGCTACATAAGTTTTTCCAGAACCAATTTCACCGATTATAGATATTGTTTTCATATCTTAATTTTATTAATAGTATCATCATCTATTTTGGGCATTACTTTGTGCCAAATTGTGAAAGACTGATGGGCTTGATAAATAAACATCATTTTACCATTTATAATTCTATGCAAATTTGCTTTTGCGTTTTTAAGAAATAAGGTTTCCTCAGGATTATAAATTACATCGTAAAATATACGATTTGGTGGCAGATGATTAAATTCAAGCTTCAAATCTTCATTTTTATTTATACCAACACTAGTTGCGTTAATTATTAATTCAAAATCACATTTTTCACCCCAGTTCAAAACAGTTAAATTTTTAAATCTCTTGCTTAATTTTTCTGCCTTTTCTCTTGTTCTATTCATCATATAAATTTTGGCTACATTCAATTTTTGTAATGCGATTATTATAGATGGCACAACACCCCCGGAGCCTAGTATTAAAATTTTCTTATTTTTAACATCTACTTTGTGGTGTCTAATAGATAATTCAAATCCCGCAATGTCTGTATTATGTCCAATAACTTTTTTTCCTTCTTTATAAACGGTATTAACTGATTTGGCATGTTCTGCCTCAGGTGTTAATTTGTCAACTAGATTCAAAATTTTTTCTTTAAATGGCACAGTTATATTTATACCCTTTAATTCGCCATTTCTAATTTGAGTAATGATATCTTCAAGTTGATTTTCATCGATTTGTAGCTTTGAATAGGTGGCATTTATTTTAAATTTATTTATCCAAAAATTATGCAACTCTGGAGATAATGAATGATCAATTGGATTTCCTATTACTAAAAATTTATTCATTTTTAATCCTAATTTTTTTTTTCAACTTACTAATTAAAAATAAAGCAATCGCAGTAAGTAAAGCAAAAACTTCTAAAGCGTGACCAGAATTGCCAAGTATTATTTGAACAAGAAAAAAAATAATACAAACCACAAACCAAACTAATATCATCATTGTAATTTCTCCAGATAATCTTTAATTTTTATAATTGGCAATCCCATTACAGTTGTTAAATCTCCATTTATACTCTTAAATAATTCTTTACCACGTCCCTCTATTTGGTAAACATTATAAGAATAAAGTGTCTTATCTGTTATCCTGGATAAATAATCTTTTAAGTATTCAATGTCGAAATTTTTCATTTCTAAAATTGCTTTATCAGAATAGTTCCATATCATACTGCCATTTCTAGATATACAAACTGAACTAATTAATTCGTGTTTTTTGCCGTTGAGCCTCTCTAAAATATTAAGCGCTTCTTCCCTGCTCTTTGGTTTAGATATTATACTTTTATTTAGATTTATAACGCTGTCTGCTCCTAAAACTAATTCATCTTCTCGGCTTAAGCTCACTTTGTTAGCTTTTAACTCTGCAAGATTTTTAGATATTAATTCGGGCGATGCTCCATCCTTTATTAAATGATTTTTAATTGGTTCCTCATCTAAATTTGAGGGAACAACTTCGCACTTTATATTATTTTCCTCTAAAATTTTTTTTCTTATTTCACTTTTAGACGCGAGAATAATTTTATCCATTTTTATTCATTATTTCATGTATTTTTATAATTGCCGCTGCTGTTTCTTCGACTGATTTTCTTGTAACATCGATGACGGGCCAATTAAATTTTTTGAATGTTTTTCTAGCAAGCTTAACCTCGGCTGAAATCATTTTTATATTAGTGTAATTAGTGTTCTCTCTCTCTTTAAGTGACCTCATTCGATTTTTCCTTAAGTCGATTAGTCTTTCAGGATCTGTTGTCAAACCTACAATACAAAGTTTTTTCTTATTCATTTTTATTTTTTCTGGTATTGACTTTTCATTAATCAAAGGAATATTCGAGGTTTTATATCCTCTATTGGCAAGATATATTGATGTTGGTGTTTTGCTGGTTCTGCTTACCCCCAAAATTATTATATCGGAATCGTCAATATCATCGGTTTCGTTTCCATCGTCGTGTCTAATTGTGAACTGAATTGCCTCGACTCTATCGTAGTATTCATCGTTTAACTTATGTTGTCTACTTGGAATGTTCAGTGACTTTTGTTTTAAAAGCATAGAGAAATTTGAAATTAATTCGCCTAGAACGCCAAAACATGGTATTTTATATCTTTTAGCTTCCTTTAATAGAAACTCGGACATGTCAGTGTCTACAAGAGTATATAATATAATTGCATTTTCGGAATTCTTTATATTTTTTAAAATTTCATTGATTTGATTTTGTGTTCTAGTAAAGGAAAAATTATTAATGTTATATTTAAAATCTGGAAATTGAGATTTTAAGGCAATAAATATTCTATCAATTGTTTCTCCTGTGGAGTCCGAAATTAAGTATATTTCGTATGTATTTTTCATGTATAAAATGTATAAAATTTTGAACTAATTAAGTCAAAATATAACCTTGTATTTAAAATATAAAAATTAATTAAAAACTAAGGAATAATGCACAATATTAAACAGGGCTAAAATTATTATACATTATGTGACAAAAAAAATTATAAAGCTATAAATTAGCCATTTTTCATAATTTTAAGACAATTTAGATATGTATAAAATATTTATAAATTGTTAGAATAAAATAATTAACTTAATTCACAGGCTATAAAACAAATAATATAAATAATATGAACTCTTTAGATAAGGTTATAATAAAGAAAGATAAAAACGTGAAACCTATTTGGTTGATGAGACAGGCAGGAAGATATCTACCTGAATTCCGAGAAATCAGGTCTAAAAACCAAAATTTTATTGAGTTATGTTTAAATACAAAGCTTGTTCCAGAAATAACATTACAGCCTTTGAAAAGATTTGATTTCGATGCTGCTATTATTTTTTCCGATATATTAATGATCCCATATGGATTGAATCAGAAAGTAGAGTTTAAAAAAAATTATGGACCAATACTAGGTGAATTTAATTATTTTGAAAGTTCTAATGTTGAAAAAGAGTTATTCAAAAGAAAACTTAAGCCTGTTTATGATTCAATGAGTTCTTTATCCAATCAGCTAAAAGGAAAAGAAAAATCTTTAATTGGTTTTGTGGGAGCACCATGGACACTTTTAGTATATATGTTAAATCGGAAATCGCCCAAAAAAGCATCTATTGATAATTTTTCACTAGATACATCAAAAATCGATAACTTATTAGAACTAATAATTGAATACATTAAAATACATATAGAGGAACAAGTAAAAAGCGGTGCAACGATAATACAAATATTCGATAGTGGGGCAGGATTAGTAAAAGACAAAGATGTAGAAAAATATATTTACGAACCAACTAAAAAAGTGGTCCAATTTACACAAGGTCTAAAAATACCTGCTATTTGTTTTCCGAGAGAAATAAAAGACTATCCAAAATATGTAAAAACTGTAAGTCCAGATGTAATCAGTATAGATTATAATGTAAACATAAGGAAAATAGCGGAAGAAATTGAAATACCCATCCAGGGTGGCTTAGATCCCAAAATACTGTTATCAAATTCAGAGACCTTAATTAAAGAAACAAAAGAGATTTTAAATGTGTTTAAAAATAAACCATACATCTTCAATTTAGGTCACGGAGTTCTGCCAGAGACAGAGCCAAAAATGGTAGATAAACTTGTTAAAGTTGTAAGAGATAATCAATGAACAAAGAACACCCAAAAATAAAATTTGGTAAAACTGGTGTGTTATTAATAAATTTAGGTACTCCGGACTCTACTAAATGGTTGGATATAAGAAGATATTTAAAAGAATTTTTATCAGACAGAAGAGTTATTGAAGTCAACCCAATTTTATGGAAAATAATTCTCAATTTAATTATTTTAACTTTTAGACCATCTAAAACAGCGAAAGCTTATAAGAAAATATGGATGAAAGATAAAAACATGTCTCCCTTAAGATATTATACACAAGTTCAATCTGTTAAATTAAATAAAAAAATTGGCAATGATAAATTAATTGTTGATTACGCTATGAGATATGGTCAACCAAGCATAAAAAGTAAAATTAAAGATCTAAAAGAAAAAGGTTGTGAAAATCTAGTTATCTTACCTTTGTATCCACAGTACGCGGCCGCAACGACAGCTACCGTTTGTGACGAAGTTTATAGATCTTTAATTAAAATGAGATGGCAGCCTAGTCTACAAATTATACCTCATTATGAATCTGAACCTCTTTATATAAATGCAATTAGTAAATCTATTGAAACTAAAATTAGTCAGATAAATTGGAAACCAGATATAATCATGGCTTCATACCACGGAATTCCTAAAAAATATTTTGAGAAAGGCGACCCTTATCATTGCTATTGTCACAAAACTACTAGGCTAATAACTGAAAAAATCAAGTCGAGCATACCGATAATGACTACCTTTCAATCTAGGTTTGGTCCCCAAGAATGGTTACAACCTTACACTGATAAAACACTAGAGAAATTACCCAAAGAAGGCAAAAAAAATATACTCTTAATATGCCCTGGTTTTGCTTCAGATTGTGTTGAAACACTTGAGGAAATATCAATAGAGGGAAAGAAAAGCTTTATGGAGGCAGGGGGAGAAAATTTCGAATTTATCCCTTGTCTAAACGATAGTGAGGAACATATTGATTTATTTTCACATTTAGTGAATAGATACGTTTAAATTATGGATTCATATTTAATTTATAAATCATTACATTTAATTGCTGTAATATCTTGGATGGCTGGACTTTTGTACCTTCCGAGAATTTTTGTCTATCATGCGGAAAATAATGAAACTAATTCAATATCGGAAATTTTTAAAATAATGGAAAAAAAACTTTATTTTTTTATTATGTATCCAGCTATGATACTGTCCTGGTTATTTGCACTCATAATGTTGCATAAAAATTCATCTTTGATGTCGGCAGGGTGGATGCACATGAAAATAACCCTTGTTGTATTCCTAACTGCCTACCATTTTTATTTGGGTTCATGTTTAAAGCAGTTTAAAACCGATAATAATTCTAAAAGTTCAAAATTTTTCAGAATAACTAATGAAATACCCACTATATTGCTGATTTTGATTGTTTTTTTGGCCATTTTAAAGCCCTTCTAGGCTTGAAAAATTAAATACTGTATATATATTAGTAGTATCTAACTAAATCCCCACAATATGAATATACAAGAATTAAAAAGTAAAACTTCCGAAAACCTTATTTCTGATGCTGAAAAACTAGGCATAGAAAACGCAAGCACATTAAGAAGACAAGAAATATATTTTGCTGTTCTAAAAAAACTTGCAGAAAAAGGAGAAGAAATTACAGGCGGTGGAGTTTTGCAATTACTACAAGATGGTTTTGGGTTTCTGAGAGCAATGGAGTCGAATTACTTACCGGGAGCAGACGATATATATGTTAGTCCCAGTCAAATTAGAAGATTTGGTCTTAGGACTGGTGATACGGTTGAAGGACCCATAAGAGCACCAAAAGATGGAGAAAGATATTTTGCACTTTTACAGGTAAACAACATTAATTTTGGCGAACCTCAAAATACTAAGCACAAAATAGCATTTGATAACTTAACACCTTTATATCCAAATAAACAACTAACAATGGAGGTCGAGACAAACAAAGTAGTAAGCAAACCAGATCTTACACCAAGGTTAATTGACTTGGTAAGTCCAATAGGTAAAGGCCAAAGATCACTAATTATTTCACCACCTAAAGCTGGTAAAACAATGATTTTACAAAGTATAGCAAATTCAATCACAGCAAACTATCCAGAATGTTACCTAATGGTCTTACTAATTGATGAGAGGCCAGAGGAGGTAACCGACATGCAAAGAACTGTTAAAGGAGAAGTTATAAGTTCTACATTTGATGAACCGGCACAAAGACACGTGGCTGTAGCTGAAATGGTTATAGAAAAAGCAAAAAGATTAACAGAACACAAAAAGGATGTAGTTATTCTGTTAGATTCTATTACTAGATTGGGTAGAGCTTACAATGCAGTAGTACCAAGTTCTGGGAAAGTTTTAACTGGCGGTGTGGATGCAAATGCACTTCAAAGACCAAAAAGATTTTTCGGTGCAGCAAGAAACATTGAAGAAGGAGGATCATTAACAATTATAGCTACAGCGTTAATTGATACAGGAAGTAGAATGGATGAAGTTATATTTGAGGAATTTAAAGGGACCGGCAATAGTGAAACCATTCTTGATAGAAAAATTTCAGAAAAAAGAATTTACCCAGCTATTGATATAACAAAATCAGGAACAAGAAGAGAAGAACTTTTATTTAGTAAAAATGA
>Ga0160422_10002284_pt1 | contig 12008 bp, 9 predicted proteins | sample Fk160mmetaG_FD_108192 | JGI IMG/M metagenome (GOLD analysis project Ga0160422, IMG submission 108192) | Marine microbial communities from the Central Pacific Ocean - Fk160115 60m metaG | ecosystem: Environmental > Aquatic > Marine > Oceanic > Photic zone | place: The Central Pacific Ocean...
ATTATTAATGATTTTGAAATAAAGATACAAGAGCCAATTGCAATAAACCATAGTTCTAAAAGAACATTTAAGCTTAAATTTGGTAAAGAAATTTTTTCTACTATAAAAAGTAATCCAATCAAAAAAATACTTTCAGGAGTTCCACTTAGCCAGTCTTTTGCTAATCCATATAGATTTTCAGTAGAAAAATTGATGAAATTAGGATTAAGTAAAAAAGCAAAAAAAGAACTTTTATATACAGATGTTAAAAAAGGAAAAATAATAATTGGAGCAATATACCAAGAAGTTCTAAGTGCTATATGTCGCCATACTCTTATTAAATAAGAAATATTTAATAAGGAAATTGATAATAAAAAAAAGTCCTTGAATAAGATACTATTATTCATTTGTAATATTTTGTACAAACCATATCATTATTATCCAACAAACAATTATAAGAATCTAACTTTTGATTAAATATTTTAAAATCCCCTAAAGGAGGTTTATGTAATTCAGGTGATACAAAGCATAATTTAAACGATAAATTTTTTAATTCTAAAATTAAATCTTTATTTAACCAAAAACTTCCATCGAAAGTATCTATCCATATATAGTCAGCATATTCTCTACAAAATTTATAATTGATTTGTTCTATTTGAGATAATCTAAAAGCAAAATGTTTAGAGTATCTTTTTCCTAACCTAAAAATTTGTGGAACTGATACATCAAATAAGAAAAAGTTTGTACACATCTCTTCAGAGAGGATATCAAATACCCTCTCTTCAATTCCTTCTTCTTTAATATTTATCGCAAGAAATCTATCTTTAACTATTGAAATAAACTCACAAAAATTTATCCCATTACAAAAAGCATCATGAGATACGACTATTTGATTACCATATGCATGAAGATCAAACTCTAATCCTACCTTTTTAGGCAATTTATTATAATCTTCTGCATTAGATATCCTATGGGCTATTTTTAATATCATTTATTATTTTATTTTTGGAAAGATAATACTATATCTTCTCATTTTCCATAATAAAATAAAATTTTTTATTGAAAAGTTTATTTTATGTATTATCTTCTCATTAGCCCCAACACCGCTTTTCCTTCTAAGAAATTGAACAGGAAATCTAATAATTTTACAATCTAATTTAGCGCAAATTATTGATAATGAAGTATCAAACAAACTATCATTAAATGTAGAACCAATAATTTTTTTAATCAGCTTATAACTTATTAATGTAGGTTGAGAATTTGGACTAATTATTTTTTTGTTAAAAAATATTATTTGTATCAAATTTAAAAAGAAAGTAAATAATGTAGCTAAAATTCCATCCTCTCTTTTTATCCTTAAACCTTTAATAAAAATCTCTTGATTATTATTATTTTCAGCTATTTTATATGCCTTTATCACATCATAAATGGGTGTTTGCCCATCTGCATGAGTCCATGCAATATTATCATAAAATTTTGATTTTTTTATTATAGGAAATGTGAAATTTATCTTCAAAGTATTTTTCTTATCGTTTAAAATAAAAATTTTTTTAAAAACATATTTTAAACCACTACCATAACCCATATTTTTTCTTTTTTTTATTATGAATATATTTTTTCTCTGATATTTTTTTATCATATTTTTCATTATTTCAAAACTATTGTCAGTTGATCCATTATCTAAAAGAAACCAATCAATATTTTCTTTATCAAGTTTTCCAATCTCATAAAATATTTCCTCTATTCTTGCCTTCTCATTAAAACAAGGAATTATACATGCACATTTCATAATTTTATTTAGGATTAATCTCAATGATTGCTTTATTAAAATCTAAAATTCCCTTTGGATTAGCTTTTCTAGTATATATTTTATTTAATAGCTCTTTAGCTTGAGATAATTCAACTTTATGCGATATTAATTTATTTACAGATAAAAAGTCATTTTCTAATAATTTAATTGTTTCTCTCCAATCACATTTTGAATGATCATCCGGTCTATATTCACTATTCCATGTGCCAATAAGTATTTGCTCTTTTCTCATAAATCTAGAAATTTCATTTGAATTAATTTTCATTTCTTTAGAAGGATTTGCCAACTGAATTATTTTAGCTTCAGGTTTACCATATTTTATACACTTACCTAAGACATTATTTGCTCCGCATGATTCAATAACATAGTCGAAAGATGATTCTTCAAGATCTTCTTCAAAAGTAGTAAAACATACCTCTTTATTAAAAAATTTTTCTTTATATTGATTTCTATCGATACAAGTTACATTACATCTCTTATTAATTAAAAGTTGTGCAATTATTTGAGCAAGAAATCCACCACCATATATCAATATTTTTTTACTAGAGTTTATTTTCTTGACTGCATGTACACATACAGCTATTGGTTCTATTAAAGAGGCACTTATAGTATCAATATCTGAGGATAATGGAAGAAGATTCCATCTATTTATAAATAACTGAGTTTGCATTCCTCCATTCACTCTTGAACCATAATAAGAATAACTTTTACACATATTAAATTTCTTTTTTTTACAAATACTACATCTAAAACAAGGTAATAAAGGGAAGACAGAACATATCTGACCTTTTTTCAAATAATTTCTTTTATCATCAATTATTTCTACTGAGAATTCATGACCAAGAATTAATGGATAAAAATAAGCTTTTTTTTCAAATGCTCTTGGAATATCACTAGAACATATACCAACATATAAAGGTTTAACTAATATTAAATCTTGATCATTATTTTTTTCTAAATGAAGATTTTCAAATTTAAGATTACCATTTTCTATTAAAGCTAGTTTCTTAAAAGACATATATAACTAAATAAATTTAAGAATTAATATTTTAAAAAATTTATTTTTCAACATAACCTATAATACACAAATAGAAGTTTTTTATTACATATATTTTTTAAAATTTAAATAAATAATTATTTATTTAGGTAATCATAATGATAAAGACAATTCATAAAGTGTTTAATAAATTTTTTATTTGATATTTTAAAAAGATTTATAAAATATTAAATTACAGATATAATGTAAATCGTCAAAATTAATTATTACCAAGGTGTTTTAGGATAAAAAAGTAATAATACTTAGTATGGGAAAGTTAGTAAAAAAATAGGATTTAGGAAATGTTTCCATGGCAGGCCTAATTCGATTTCATCAAGACTCCATTGACAATATGAAATATTTGATAAAATTTGTAATCTATTATTTGTATTAAATTTAAAATTTAATGCATCATTTAATTTTGTTCTTGAATCGTAAACAAAACTTGCTTTACTTGTGACAACTACAGGTTTTCCTCTAATTAGTGCATCAATCCCAATACCTGAACTATAAGTACACACAAAATAGGCGTTATCCAAACTTTGGAATAGATTTTCTCGCGTACCTTTCTGAATAGATATATTTTTTAAAAGAAGTGTTTTTCTTATCAATATCTGATCAAAATCCCTTTCTAATTGTGGAGTTCTTATAAGTATTGGCAAATCACTTTTTTTTCTAATTTCGCTACAAATATCAAAAAGCCATTGAGAAATATTTGCACCTTGTAGAGATGTATCACCAGGTAACTGTAAACAAACTAAAATATAATTACCATCAAAATTGAAAGGCAAATATTCTATATCCCTTTTTTGTTTTATTATTTCCCACCTATCACTAGGCATTTTTTCATTATTAAATTTTCCAGTATTTGCTAAAAAACCATTTAAGCCAATTCTATACCAATCTTCATTATAATTTTCAGTAACTTCTTTTCTTCCAATAAGACTTGTTTCATGAACTAAAAAAGTTTCATATTTTTTTGAAATGTAATTTCTGCATTTATGAAAAGAATTATTATGTTGCTTCCAAGATCCAAAGAATATTGCTAAATCTGATTTATTTAAAGATAATTTTCTAAAACTTTTATCAGTTTTATATTTAATATTTTTATTTTTAAAAAATTTTTCCCATGCTAATAAAGAAGGATCAACTTTTTTACAAGATTTAAAATAAATTTTCGGCAACATTAATTTAACCTTCTTTTAAGAGTAATAATCATCAACTCTAATAGTATTTGATTCTACATAATTTATAAAATATTAATTAAACCAATTTTACAATTAATAAAATAATTTTCTATTTGGAGTTGCCAAGAAATGAATATTTTTAATGGATGTTTTCTTAAATTGAACTAAGAAACCATGGCTAAAAAGGATATGCTCTATTGAAGAATAGGTAAAAGTTGATTTATATAAATTTAAAGGCTCTTTATCATTACACCTTTGCCTTCCACTAAATCCCTCTAATGCACTTTTAAAAATATTTGAACCAGGCTCACTACATATTAGTTGCAGAATATTATATTCAGTACTGGGTATTATGCATTCTAGGATGCCATCCTGCCTCAAAAGTATTTGACAGTTTTCAAGATGAGAGGATAACTCTTCTAAATTTAAATATTGTAAAAAGTGGCAACTAAAAATTGCTTTTACACTGTTAGGATTTAATTTATTTAAAATTTCTTCACCTTTGCATACAATATCTACACTTTCAAGATCTCTAGTGTCAATATTCAAAAAACCTATATCCCTTTTTAATGGTCTATTCCCTCCACCAAATTCTATACAAAGTGATTCATCTCCTTTATCTATTTCATATTTACAAGGCTTATATTTCAAATCTATGTATATTTTCAAAAACAAACAAAAAGTTTTAAAAGTTATTTTTCTAAATTGATTTCTAAATGGTTCAATTATTTTTTTATAAAAGTTTGAAGATAAAGCGAAAATTTCTTTCTGAAAAAATGTTTTATGCGAATGAATATATATATCACCTATAAATTTATTAATTTTATTTTTTGTTTTTGAATATTCAAAAATTTTTAATTCTTCTTTAGTTACTTTTTTAAAAGTTTTAGGTATTTTTACAATACCTTCTACATATCTATAGTTTGTAAATTCAAAAAATTTTATATTATTTTTAAATAATTGAGTTAAACGCTTTTTATCTAATTTAAAATCATTTTGCTTATTAAATTTGTTCCCCCTTTTTGTTGTATTAACAGGAATTCTTGAACTCTCAATAATTCCCTTCTTATCAAAATCCTCTCCACAAAATTCTAAAAAAGATATTAAGGATTCAGTTAAATTTTCAAAATAAATAAGATATAGTTCATCGACATTTGGTATGAATTTTGAATAGTAATCAATAAGAGGATTATCAAGTTTTATAGCTTTTTCTAGAAATATATCGAAATTTCTTGATTTACACTTTTTTTCCAAAGTAAATTTATTTTGCCAATTAAACCTTCTTATCCCTAAGAATCCTTTTCTCCTAGATCTTTGATGCCATAATGAATACAACCAAGAGGAAGGTTCTCTTACACAAATAAAGACTTTCTTTCTCTTTAGGTTGGAGGGGACTTCATGAGCGTTATAAATAGGGTCGCCAATATAATATGATCCTTTTACATTTTTAATAATAGTTTCAGAAATGCATCTACCTGCATTTTTAGGGAAATGAATAAATATAGATTTTTTTGTAGCAACTACCATAGTGGTTGAAGGATTTTATTAAATTTAAGATTTAAAAAATTTTGGAAATCTAGAATTATAATATATCTTTAAATAAGACATATTTGAATAAATTGAAGTTTTTAATATTTTGGAAATATCTTAAAGAGTTCAGAAAAAAACAACTTATAGGTTTACTAATTTGCTTATTAATTTGTGGAATGGGAGAAATTTTGCCAATATTATCTATAGGACCTCTTTTATCAGGAATAATAGGATATGGAGATGAAAAATCCTTTACTTTTCTGAAAATTTTTGAAGATCTAAACTTATTCCAAGATGAGAGGAATGCTCTTATTTTTTCAATATTTATATTTCTTTTAATAACCTTTATTGGGTATAGTTTTCGAATTTTAACTACTTCTCTTAATGCAAAACTTGCTGCAGGTATTGGTACTGATATAAGTACGGAATTATATGAAAGGACTTTATATCAAAATTACAGTACGCATGTAACAAGAGATAGCAGCGTTGTTGTTTCAGCATTAACAACTAAATTCACAATGACGGTTAATACTATATTTATGTTTTTGCAATTAATTAGCAATCTTTTGATAAGTTTTTTTATTATATTAACTTTGTTATTCATAAATTTCTATATTAATTTAATTGCATTTATTATTTTTTTTAATATTTATATATTAATTTCTGTAGCTGTTAATAAGACATTAAAAATAAATAGCAAAATTATTAATAATGAATTAGAAAATCAGCTCAAAGCTATTAATACTGGTCTTGGTGGTATTAAAGAAGTAATTTTAAATAATTCTCAGTCTTATTTTAGAAATAATTTTATTAATTCTGATAAAGAGATGAGAATGCAAATTGCTAATAATAAGATTATTTCGCTTATCCCAAAATATTTTATTGAATTTGCAGCCATTACTTTCGCTTTATTTATTTCAATATTTATTTCAGATGATAATTCTGATCCAGGACTTACAATCGCTATTCTTGGCGGACTTGCTTTTGGTATTCAAAAATTACTACCAGCAATGCAACAAATCTATTATGGCTGGACTTATATAAAATCTTATGAAGCTTCTTTTTTAAATATATTTGACTTAATTGAAAAGCAAAACTACTGTCCTAAAATTATTAATTTTCCAAAAGATAAAAAAATTAATTTTAAAACTTTAGAATTTAAAAATATTAACTATTTTTATGAAAATAAAAAAAACCTAATCTTCAATAATCTAAGTTTCAAAATTACACATGGCCAAAAGATAGGAATTATTGGTAAGACTGGTTCTGGGAAAAGCACTCTAATGAATATTATGCTAGGACTCATTAAACCTAATCAAGGGAAAGTATATATTAATAATGTAGATTTGCATAGTTCTGAGATAAATATTTCTAAATGGTTCAATTCTGTAGCGCATGTTTCGCAAGATAATTTCATTTTAAATGAGACAATTCTTTCAAATATTTGTTTTGGTGAGGATATAAGAAAAATTAACTGGGAAAGATTAGATTATGCTTCAAGAAAAGCAAAGATTGATAAATTTATAAATTGTCAAGAAAAAAAATATTTTACTGAAGTTGGTGAAAGAGGAATAAAACTAAGTGGGGGAGAAAAACAGAGAATTGCTATAGCAAGAGCATTTTATAAAAATGCAAAAATTATTTTTTTTGATGAGGCTACAAGCGCTTTAGATCTGAAGACGGAAAATTCTTTATTAGAAACAATTAATGAATTCAATAGTGATATAACTTTAATTATGATTGCTCATAAATTACAAACTCTTAAAAATTGTGATTTAATTTTCAATGTAAAAAATAACACTATCGAAATTGGAACGTATGATTTATTTAAAAAATAATAATCTATCTAAAGGAAATAAAATCGAAGATATGCTTAATTCGATGATAATAGTACTAAAAAACTTATAATGAAAAAATAATATAAAAATATAGGAAACTTTAATAAATCTTTAATAGATAAAATTAATCAATACTCATATTAAAAAGTCATTTCTATACCAGTGCAATATTTAGAAAATCTAGAAAGGTTAAGATTAAAATAATTAGATAATTTCGAGATAATTCTTTCTTGATTAAGATTTTTCGAATATTTCATTTCGATTACTTTAATATCAGATCTTAAAAAATTAAAAATATAGTTGCTTTGATTAATATTTATCAGAGATGCAAACCTTAAATTATAGTCTAATGTAATTCTTAATTTATTATCAATTGATTCAAAGTAATCTCTTTTATAAACTACTAATAATATTGGAACAAGATTATTATTAATTTTTTTTGGGATATTAATTGTTAGTTCTTTATTTTTTTTTATTATACTCTCCATTTTCAAGATAAAAGATCCCTCTCGATTAATAGAAAATTTTTTATAATTTTTTATACCCAAATCAGAATTTTTTATTTTATTTTCTAGGATAATACTTTTTACATCATCATTATAAAATCGTAATCTTACCTTATTTCTAGAGGCAATTCCATGAACTGATTCAAAATAATTACATAGATAAATAGTGTCATAATAAATACTATTAACAAACCTAGAAGGATATATATTCTTGAAATTATTATTTATTAAAAACCTATTTAAATCAAAATTATCTATAGTTTTAGATATAAATTTCCTTTCAAATCTCATTATCTCTTTGTTTTAATGCCATATAAATTTCCATATAATTTATCCATAACTTGAGAAGATGTTTTATAACCTTGTCGTACTTTTCCATTAATAATAAGTTTTGAGTCTAAAGAAATAAAATCCAAATTATAGTTTTTTGTTTTTGATTGTAAATTTTTAATAACTATAGAAGGGGGGCCAAATTCTGTTTTTTTTATAAACGCAGAGATTGGAATCTTTAAGTTTGTATAGGAATAATTATCTACATTCAAATAAGAATTGTCTTTAGAAACTAATCCCATCTCACTATCTATACTTTTTATTTCAAATAAATATAATTTGGAACTTTCCCCTAAACTAATAACTTTATCTAGTACTCTATTAGCTATTAATTTTCTTATGAATCCATAAGAATAAGACATATCAATGCAGTCATTACCTATATCTTTACAGAAAACTTCTTTAAATTTTAAATTAGAATAATCACTATCTAATCCATCAGACTTTGCCTGAATAAAAGAAATATTATCAATATCAACATCACTATTAATAAAATTCACAGCATCTTCAGATAAGGCATTTGAAATCGTTAAAACTTTTCCCTTAATATTTGAATTTATAAAATTGATCCCACCATATAATAATCTAAGCTTTTTTTTAGGATTAACAAGACCACTAACTTGTATATTATTAAATTTAATTTTTGAATTCTCAATTATTACTGAGCCACTACTTTGTGAACATTGATTAATAATGACAGGAGCTATTTCTGTACCTTTAGCTATTATTTCAGAATCGATTATGTGTAAAATTGAGCCTTTTTCTAGACAAATATTTGAGCCAGATTCAAAAGATACAATTTTATTTTTTATGTATGAATTTTTTTTTATTATATTTTTACCTGGCTTATATTCAATTAAGACTTCTGAAAGATTTGTAAATTTATTTTTATTTTTTGATACTTTTTCTTTTAAAATTTGATCAAGATCTAAATCTGTTTTTAATATATTCTTAAGATAAGTCTTTGACTCGCCTCTATTCAGAGAAAATTGTGTATCTTCAAATTTACATTTATTCTTTATTAAATTCATATCTAAATTTATATTTACATCCTTTACCAAAACATACGTACTAAGTAAATAATCATCTTTACAGTAAAGACTATATATTTGAGGTACTTTTGAAGTATTATTTAAAAGTTTAATTTGATTAGATTTACTGCTATAACTATGATTAGGTATCAATGTTTTTGAATCCTTTATTTCTAATCTAATTTTTTTAATTCTTTTCTCTATCTTTTTTTTAGGATAAATATGTGGGAAGAGACCATAATGCCATATTTGATCTTTCTTATATCCAGATTTATATAAGTTACCCCTTACGATAGAGAGATTGTTTATCTCCTTTTTTACTAAGCCATTTATAAAATCGAGAGATGTATATTTTTCTAAATACTTTAAATAATTTAAATAAAATCTTTTATTTACTTTTTGACTTGTTCCAAACATCATTCTATAAAATTTAATATCTGCACATGTCCATCTACATTCAGGAAGTTCATCATTAGCTTTTAAAAGATTAAATAATCGATAATCGTAAAATAAGCCTGTTCCATAATGTCCATCAAAATATATTGGTTCAATCAGTCCTGTTATTGGATTTAAATAATATTTAACACTTTTAGGTACAGTTCCATGAAACATCTGAAAAGTATCTAACATTGCCATGTATTTTGACCACTTTTCAATATCAAAATTCATATTAAATAGTTCTGGATTTACTTGAGTAGCTCTTAATACTGATAAGGCACTGCTTGGTAATCCATCATTCTGATAGATCCAATTTTTTTTATCTGCTAAATCAAAAGGATTATTTTGATATCTTAAACTAACTGTTTCATCTAAGGAGAAAACAGGCCCATATCTTCTCTTATTTGATTCAATTAATTCTCTACCCATAGCTTCCTCAATATGCCTAATACCTGAATATTCTCCATTAATAAAAAATCTTACATAATAATGTTTTGGACTTATAACTCCCTCTTTTTTTAATAATCTAGAAACTAAAGCTTCTTGAGTATAATTTCTTATAACAGGAGACTGTAGAGAAAATTCTTCCATTCCATATAATCTTTTATCACCTCTGATATCAACTTTAAAACTCATATTTTTAAATTTTTCTCTATGAAAATCTCGATCGCCCTTACCTCTTAGTTTTACTTCATAAATTTCGTTATTAAAAAAAATTTCTCCGCCTCTTATCCAACCATCTTTTGTACAATTTTGATTTCTTTTTCTACTACATTCTAATTGTTGAATCTTTTTAAATTTAATCGATAAATCCATTCTTGGTAAAGAACCAAAACTTGTCAAAGAAGATACTAATTCTTTTAAGTACATTGAATAGTCATCTATTTCAAAAGTATCGAATGAACTTCCTAAAAGCCTAATAAACCTTGGAGAATCAATATAATTAGCTATCTTTCCTCTATTTTCAAAAATAAACAATGTAATAACTAATCCTTGCAATGTAACAAGAATCAATGCGGGTTTATAAAAAAACCTAATACATTTTATAGATAATTTTCTTAGTTTTCCAATCATTTATATTTATCTAGAAATTTTATTATTTTTAGTAATTTTCCAAACTCATTCTGAAGGTGAATTATAAAATGCATAATTGAATAAATCAAACTCTTTTTTTAATTGATTTCTAATTAACTCTATTGTATTTTTATTTTGAATAGATACACGAAAAACCAATGAGATTGAACCTTTGCTATTCTCAGTAAAATTTTGTAATGAGTAATCTTTGACATACATATTCAATATTTCGTATATTTTCTGTACATCACTATTAGCAGGCAGATCAAGTGTAATTGTATCTAAATTATTTAAATTTCCATTATTATCTATTTCTCCTTGGAATTTATTTAGAAGATATATTGTAGATAATCCAAAGATAAGAATCAACACAGCAAAACTATACTGAGAAGCTCCAATTGATATACCTACGCATATAGAAAATAATATAAATGCAAGATTATATGGCTCTTTTACAGCAGTTCTAAACCTCACTACAGATAACGCTCCAACCAAACCCAAAGATAATGCCAGAGAAGATTTAACAACGGCTATTAGTGAGGCAGTACTAATAGTTACCATTAACAATGTATTACCAAATCCCCTCCTTGAACTCATAGAGTTACTATATCTATAAAATACTTGGCGTATTAAAAGACCAAATAATCCACTTAAACATAGAATTAATAGACCCTCAAAAATAGTTAAGGGAACGAAACTAGAAGAAAAATTTAGTCCTAATTCGTTACCTTTCATAAATTAAATTCTATTGATTATTATGAAATAATAATATTATTGATATGTATATTCTTTAACAAAATATTTCTGCATTTTTGTATTTCTTAACGTTCACTAATTTCAAACTAATTAAGCTGCAAATATTTTAGAAGAATTTTAACTTTAGGGAAAAACTATATTTCTGATATTAAATCATCTTAATTAAATATTAGAAATTTTTAAATTATACAACTATCACATAATTATCAATTTAATAAATATATTTTTCCAACAATTTTACCAAATATATATTTAAATCTCTTTAAATTTCTGGAGGAATTTAGAAGCGAACTCCCTTCGAATGCATGTGATGCATAGAATTAAAACAGTATATATATTTACAATTAATAAGAAAATAACATTTTTTGTAAGGTCGCTGAGTGCTTTAATAAGTGCAGAATTATCCAAGCAAAAGTATAAATATATTATCCTATTAGTAACTTCAACGATATTTATTAATTTAACTTTTTCATTAAAAGGGACTGGTTAAAAA
>Ga0160422_10002285_pt1 | contig 12005 bp, 7 predicted proteins | sample Fk160mmetaG_FD_108192 | JGI IMG/M metagenome (GOLD analysis project Ga0160422, IMG submission 108192) | Marine microbial communities from the Central Pacific Ocean - Fk160115 60m metaG | ecosystem: Environmental > Aquatic > Marine > Oceanic > Photic zone | place: The Central Pacific Ocean...
CATTGTTTTTCCACCACCTGTGGGTACAATGATCTGACCCTTATTGTGAGTCTGCATTGCATTTAATCCGTCTAACTGATGTGGTCTGAGTTGCATAGTATTATCTTATATGCAACTATTATAGCATAAAAAAGACCCCAGAGGGGTCGTGTGTGACGCTTTCGCTACTGTCTCTTAAAGAATATATAATCCGACTTACAATCCATACAAAGGTATGTATAAATTTTCATATTTTGATTATGTATTAACTGATAATGCTGAACCTGAATTAAATTGAATCTTGTTACCACTTCCTGAAAGAGAAGCATCAATTCCACCTGTAGCATTACCTGTGCAATTCGTACCAATAATTCTTATATTATCATGACTACCTCCATCAATTCTGATACCATAAGATTGTAATCCACTTCCAGTCATAGACACATTACCACCACATCTTCCACCTGCAATGTAAACATCACTTACGTTAGCCCCTATCACAATACCATGATGTCCACCACTATTATTTGCATTATTACCAGAAACAATAGGATTAACAATACTGGTATTACCACCATCACTATCAATTAATATTCCATGATTCTTATTACCTCTAACATTACAGTTAGTGATATTAACCGAAGCATCTAAATCTGATGAAAGTGTGATTCCATTATTTTCATTCGATGATGAGAAACAATTATCTAGTGTAATAAAGTTTCCATCAGCATTATTACCCCCACTATTAAATAAGAATCCAGCATCACCAGATGCTCTTTCTGCCTCTGCGTTTTGGAAGTATAAAAATTCTCCTGTCCAAGAACCATCTGTGTAATATGGACGATTCAATCTAATAAAGGAACAATTTGTTACGAAAATTGTATTAGAAAAACCTGAAATATAAATTCCATCAACCACAGAATTAAGTGCTGATCCATCAGGAGATCCATCACCAACACAATTTTCAATACGAATCTGATCTAATCTTTCACCACCATTTTGATCTAATTTTATAAATTGTCCAGCCCCTTCATCAATAGGAGGATTTCTAAATCTACAACCTCTTATTATAGAATCACTCAAACCGTTGAGGGTGAGACAATTTTTTATACCATAAAATACTAAATTCTCGTACAGATGACCCTGACAACCTGCATTTGCTGAGACAGTAATAGCACCAGTACCACCACCTATACCAGCATTTCCACCACTACTACTTGCAGAACCACCCTTAAATGTAATTCCTACAAAGTGAATTGCACGAGAATTTGTTATATTAAAGAACTCATTATCAACATCCTTTCTTAGTACAGTTCCACCACTGTCACCACCACCACCATAATTTTGTTGACCAGAACCTACAAATCGTATCGAATTATTATTATTACCAAGTGAAATTGTACCACTAAGATAGAACATTCCACCAGGGAAGAATATTGTTCCACCATCAGTTCCTAGTGCGGTAATCGCATCATTGATTGCATCAAGGTTTGTAGAACCAGAAGTTGCACTTGCATCAAGTCCATAGTCAGCAGCATTTACAAATCCATCTCCAACACCAGAATTTTTCAATTCTAGTGCATTATTAGCAGAATTAACTCTTAAATATTTTCTCGCAGTGAATGAACCAGGTGTATCAGATAATCCTGTAAATGTAGAACTACCTCCACCACCTCCAGATGCACCTTGAGCACCTTGAGCACCATTGTTACCTTGAGCACCATTGTTACCTTGAGCACCATTATTTCCCTGATGTCCTTGAGCACCTTGAGCACCATTTGCACCCTGTGCTCCAGCTCCTCCTCCACCGCTACCTAGTGTTGTCCATGACGATCCATTGTAAACTTGAAGTGCATCTACACCATTAGTTTTGTTGTAGAACATTGCACCCTCAGACACACCAGCAAAATTATTTCTCTCTGATGTCTCTGCTAGAGGAGGATACATGTACATCCTATTAGCATCTTCTGCTTTGACCGCAACGTCAGCATGAGCTCTACCCGCATTTCTAAAATCAACAGGTGCAATTATCGCTGTAACTCCAACACCCATCCCTGCAAAAGTTGCCTTTCCATGTCTTACGTCTAGTGTAATCAGACCTACATTATTATATGGCATATTTGTTCCAATTGCCACAGAATTAGTGCTATCGGAGTTAAGTGCAAATCTTGGTCCACCAGCTCCACCATACGGATATCCAACATTTAGTTTATCCATTTCAGTTTCACCCATTGTAGATGCTGTACCTACTTTTAAAGTTCCATCAATATTTAAATTCTTTACATTAGAATGACCTGTGCTGACATCTAGATTTAAACCTGCTATATCAGTGCTGGTTAAGTTGTAAGTACCATCAACTTCAATATTACCCTTGATTTTTGTATTACCAACAACATTGAAATTACCACCTACGAATGAGTTGGTTGTGACTGTGCTAGTTCCAACGACATGGAGTGTATTGTCTGGAATTGTACGCCCAATACCTAACTTACCATCATAAGTTAGAGTCATTAATTGACTTGTATTCTTTCCTCTAAACCAATTAAATTGTCCAGTTCCAATCCCTGCTGCCCCTGCATGAAGATAATTGTTAATACTTCCAACAGTATAGTTAATAAAATCTAACGTATTTGAATCACTATTTGGATATGAACCTAGAGTATTTGCAAAACGTATTTCACTAGCAGTTCCTTGCTGGTCAATACCTCTACTCAAAGTTATAATACTTCGATCAGTATCACTAGAAATTTGAATAGAAGATATACCTGCCTTCTTAATATGGATATTAGACTGTGGTGCTGTAGTTCCCACACCAATCGGGTCTGTCGGTGCTACAAGTAATCCAGTGACAGTGAGTATTCCTATCTGTGCATTATCTGATGTAAATGATCCAAAACTTAAATCTAATCCATCAACTAAATCTCGTGCAGTCGTAGCAAACCCAACCACATCCCCAAGAACATTACCCTTGAATTGTGATGCTGTTAATATTCCAGAGAACTCGTATCCTGCTTGCAGATATGAATTTGATACAATACCTGATTTTATATTACTTGCATTTAAAAATGTTACATCTGATCCCTCACCTTTCAATGCCCCTGCTGTAACGATACCAGTAACTACTACATTTCCAGATGAATTAATACCTACACCATTTTGGAAGTTTGTTAAATCTGAATTACCACCAATTTGTAGAGTAAAACTAGGATTTGTGGTAGCTATACCAACGAACCCTTCATTGTATATACTTGTATATCCTAAACCAGGATCATAATCTGTCCATTGTGATGTTGGTATGTTGGTAAGTTGACCACCATCACCTCTGAATGATGTTGCACTTATAATTCCACTTGCTGAATAAGCGGTTATTCCAGACCCAATTAAAACATTTCCTGTTAATGTTGAAACACCTACTGATTCTAATCCACCAGATATAAATCCACCAATCGCTGTTACAACTCCTACCGATTTTATATTTCCCCGTACGTCAAGAGTTTCACTTGGAATAGTTGTCCCCAAGCCCACGTTGCCGAGACTATTTACAAGAAGATTGTCTTCATCAACTTGAACTCCGCTTCTTAAATTAAATGACTTTCTAATATTTGCCATTCTATAGATACATTTTTAGTTATTTATCATTACTTCTGTGTCTAGTTTTACATCTAGAAAAAGAAATTTAGCGTCTTCATCACAATAATTAGCACCACTATGAGTGTGATCCATCACTTCCCAACATTGTGGGATACCTACATCCCAATAATATTTATGGTCATCATCCCAGACCATATAACATTTTTCTCGATCTGGAACGACAAGGGGTATCTGTATTCTTTTATATTTGTGTAAGTAAACCTCTGGATCTTTATGTGGTTTGATGTCTGCACCTGAAGCGATATTTACAAATGCAGAGTATAATATCTCAGGGTTCTCATGTATTTTTATAATATGTTCAGGCATGAAACTTTTACGAATATTAGTCATTCTTCTCGTCATTTTTAACCAATACCCTCTCCAATCATCTCCATCAAAATCTTTTCCTCTACCTGTAAATTTAGGAGATATTTTAAGTGGAAATTCTACACTAGATCCCCACTCATATAATTGATCTAGATCATCTTTAGTAATCATGGCATATCCCAAGGTGGTGGTTTAACTTCTTTTGTTGCAGCCATTCTCCATGTCCTTTCCTTATATTTAACACCATCAACCTCTGCCTGTTTTTCTGATACACCATAACCATCATAATCCATACCAACACAGGAGGGTTTAACACCATTTAACCACTGCTGAACCGATAAAAATATCCCTCCAGTAGGACCGACTGCTGCACCATGCGGATCTCCATTATCTACTTGAATACAACGATATTTCTTTTTAGTCTTTGCCCTGTAGATATGAAGTGCAGGGTGTCTCGGATGTAACCATTTACCACCATGACTGAACCATAAGTCACCACTAATACCTACCTCAAAACTATGCACATTGGGGTGAGTATGCTCTGGAACTATGAAATATTTGTCTGGATAAAATCTGAACACTTGAACTTGAAAGTTCTCATGACGATAATGGATATGTGAATGAAATCCAACAACACCATAGATGTCCTTATCGAACTTATCTAGTGGTGTGTTAATCGCATCATCCACCGCTGGAGAATCTAAGTAGTTGTGTAAAAAATCTTTTAGCATTTTACAAAAAGTCCTAATACTCCTCCGTTTAAATCAATCTTGTATGAGTTACCAAAGAAAACCTCAGAGTAATCATATCTTTTCAATTTTTTATCGTTTATTATCGGTCTTCCATCAAGACATAAAATAAATGTACGACTACTGACTGGTTCTATTCTATCATATATGCTTCTTAAATCCAACTCAGTCTCATCTTTTGAAATTAGTCTTGCATCCCATTTCTGATATTTATCATAAGTGTTAAATCCAATGATGAAAAAATCTTCAGTTGCTATAGACATGACATAATCATGAACATATCTTCTTAGGTCTACTAATTCTCTATCCTTAAATTCAATATTATCTTCAGTAAACATGATACCTGCCTTTCCCTTTCCATACACAATATATTGGAATATTGTGTTTCTATCCTCTGGACTCTCAGCTGTTACATATCCTTTTTTTCCTAAGTTAACACATATCGCAAACTCATCACATCTACGATAAAACCTTTTGTTTCCGTCATCAATCATAATGTCACCCTGTTTAAGCTACCACTTGTATCACTTGTAGTGCAAACAATTTTTCCTACATAATCATTTATATCAGTTGATAATATCTCAGAGATACCTTTATTTTCGTCAAGTGCGGGTTCACTCATTAATTGCTTCATAACAACAGGATTACCTCTAGAACGCATACTATCTTCAAATGCCTTCGGACTACTGAAGTCTATGTTTCGATATGAAATATTCACTGACTTATATTCATCAATTGGTTTCTGTGCGTTCTCACGACAAAATTTCACAACTATTGATTTATTAATTGGGTCATTGCGAATCACTTTAAATAATATATTTGGAAACATCATGTAGAATTTGAAGAGGTAAGTATCCTTCCTGTTATTGAACCACCACCCGTTATTGACGGGGCAGATCCTTGATTAGTTATAATAGCAAATCCATTGCTTCCACCAGTTCCATGTCCACCTGTAGAAGTATCGACTTCACCATCATCACCCTTAGTTGCTGAGTTATTAACAAGACTACTATCTCCTCCATCAGCTCCATAATTACCACCTAAACCACCTGATGCCTGTCCACTTAAACTACCTGCCTCTCCATCACTTCCATTTGTACCACCACCAAAAGCATTTTGTGGAGATACGCCACCATTTCCAGCAGGGAGTCCAGCTCCACCACCACCGCCTCCACCACTAGCACCATTATTTTGTGGAGGTGACTTTTTACCTGTATTAGTTTGTTGCTCTCTACCGCCACCACCACCGCCACCTCCGTAACCAGATTGGATGACACCTAAATTATTTACTGTGCAAGCATATTGTATTCCTAAAGCACTTGAACCTGTTTGACCATCACCACCTCTTCCATTATTAGCAGATCCACCTGATCCACCATTGCCACCTGATCCATACAATTTACCAGATGTCCCTATTTCAATCTTAAGATTTGTACCTGAGTCCCAGAAACCAGTTTTCAATGCACAATGAGTTTGAGTTCCCTTCGATGATCCAATCGTTGCATTTACATTGATAATAACTTTATCATCCACTGTATCAGGAGGTGGAGTTTTACCAGTTTTAGATGATCCTACGATATGTACATTTCCACTACTCCAACGCTGCTTTGCATCCTGTCTAAATGTATTGTTGACTGATGGTGAGTATAAATCAACGATATGATTTAATCTAGCATTGTAAAAATCACTAAACTTAATTTCTCCTGTCTGTGGAATATCTGCATTTGCATTTGGTCCGCATGTATCAGAATCAAGTGGTAAATTGTTCAAAGTTCCAACATTTTCAGAAACCCTAAACTCACCTAATCCACCAGAGTTTGGCGTACCAAACTCAGCAATTATTTCACTGTATTTGATTTGTCCAGATGCTTGTAAAGCCATTAACCCTCCAGAGTTTTAACTCGTGCTTCAAGTTCTTTAATTGCGTTAATTAAAATTGGTATTAGTCTTTCATATCGAACAGCCATGGTTCCATCTGCCCTAGTTGTCGTAATACCTGGTAGTCCAAGTGCGTCAACTTGTTGTGCGATCACACCAGTATCTTGCACACCTTGATAATAATTGAAGTCAGATGATAATTCATCTTTCCATTTAAATGTATAACCAGTTATCAATCCTACCTTAGTAAGTGCGTTAGGTATTACAACTAGATTTTCTTTTAGATTTTCATCAGATGTTGCGTAAGCGATTATGTCTGAGTTAACAGCTTTTATTTCGCCACCGACTGTTAGACTTCCATTTATCTCAGTATTATCATCTATTGTCGTCAATCCACCCTGAGAATCAATAACAAGATTACCTGACTTAGTGTCAATTTCATTATCATCGGTTATTGCGATTTGAATATTACCAAATGTACCTCCAGATGATACGATTGCACCACCTCCGCTTGGTGATTGAATACTACCACCTAAAACTATGTCGCTTGCTATAGTTACAACACCAACAACACTTACACCTCCACCAACAAACAAGTCACTCTGACATGTAACGACTCCAACAAATGTTGAAACACCACTTACATTTAAGTTTCCACCAACATTTAAGTTTTTCTCAATGCCTACACCACCCTCTGTGATTAAAGATCCAGTGTCTTTATCATTTGACTGAGTAGTAGAGGTAATTTCTACATCATTATTAATCTTAGTAAGACCATTGATTGTTGTTTTATCATTTATCTTAACCTCTTTATCAAAGTTAACTGGACCGTCAAACTCAGATAGAATTGTCTTAGATTTACCACCTTCAACGAGTATCCTCTCCTTAACGATCACTTCATCAAACACAACACTCAATCTAGCAGGATCTTGTCCTGTGATTGTTGGAACTGGAATATCAAATGTTTCTTCCTTACCAGTAGATGAGTTAATTAATTTATTACCAATGTAGAAGTCACCATCATTGTTCATACCCGTATAAACAACAATACCACCAGATGTTTCCTGTGCTTGTGATAAGAACTCTTCCTCTCTTGAAAGTGTCTTAACTTGAACCTGTGGTAAACCAGTTGAATAGTTACCTGGACCATATCCAAGATATTCAAACGTATGACCTGATGCTCTGATATAAGAAGGTCTATGGAATTGAATCGCTCTTGGTAATATTTTCTTGATTAATGCTCCACCAGCGTGATTCTCTTTAAGTGTTCCTAATGCACCACGAATAACTGTAATCTCATTGTTACCAGACCCAGAAAGTGTGCTACTTGTAACACGCATAATCTCACTATCAATCTGGAAGTATGATCCTAGTTCAAATCTTTGTGTGGTAGAGATTCCAGAGTTGGGAACTGAAACATGAAGAGTGGTGTCATTGGTAATATTGGAGTCAAGAGTCATTCTCTCATTACCATAGAATGATAGTCCTCTTGCACCTAAATTCTCGCCTGTAATATCAGATGCTCTATCATTTGCAGACATTGCATGCTTCAATAAGAAAGAAGCAGATCCAATGCTCGTCACACTCTTAGTTGTTATAGATGTTGTCGTAATTCCTGATACAATAAAATCTCCTTTATTATTGTTCGCAGAGTCATGAACTCTAAAGCTATTACCAGTAACAAATCCATGTGGTGACGCTGTTGTAAACGTGGTATTACCAGTGGCAGAATCGAATGTAGATGATAATACTCTTATTTCATGTCCTACATTTAAAAGATACTCACCAGCCTGAATATCATCACCAGCAGTTATTGCAATCGCAACTTTATTTGATGCAGGAACTCCTGTTATTCTGTAATATCCACCACTTGAGGTTGTGATACCTGTTATTTGAACTGTGTTACCAAGAACTGTAGATATACCGACAGTAGATGTGGTAACTCTAGCACCAGATCCACCTGTAAATGTATTATCTAAGTCAAGTGTTTCACCTCCAGCGTAACCAGATCCACCAGCAGTAACATCAACCTGAGTTGCTTGATTACCAGATACGACCACAGTAGCAGTTGCACCATCCCATGTTGTTCCACCAGTGTTGAATAACTTGACGTTATGATATGTACCGTTTGTTAGACCTGAACCTCCAGCGGATATTGAGCAAGTAACAATACCACTTAAATTATGTTGTCTATCAAAAGTAAGTGTTGCTGTACCTGTTACAGTTGTTACTCCTGTGATTGGTAAACCTATATGTAAATCTTTTAGTATACTATCAGCAGTTTCTCTTGTAACACTTTTCTTGAGATCGTTAGTAACAACGCTACCAACTGGTGATCTCTTTGCAAATGACTTTGATGCTGCTGGATTGTCTTCAACATTGTCACGATCCAATTGTGGATATAGATCATCAACGTTTTGACTATATTTGTCTGCTAGATACTCCTCTGGTACCTGATTATCAGCATTTAAGACATATAAGTGATATACACCATCAGAAATATCTTTTTCATATTCCTGAATGGTATCATTTCTGTAGATATAGTAGTTTGCTTGTAAATCATTTCTCTCAAATCTTGGTAGAGAAGTTGTTCTACTACTTGTATCATTTGTAAAGAATCCTACACTGTGTGTTACACCATCAACATCAGTAGTGGAGTATCTAAATGTTTTATCATCTGCAACTGATGTGACTAAAAATGTACCGTTATATCCTTGATCTACTGTAGCAGATGTGTTTGTTGTGCTACTTACGTTCTTAATTATTATCTGATCACCCACATCTAAATCATGAGGTAATTCAGTAATCGCTGTAACAACATTAGATGCCTCTGTGCATGTGCTAATAAATCTATGATTTCTCTTATAATCATAGTCAGAATTATTAATTGTTGTTAATGTGAAATCAGCATTAGTTCTAGCAGCTGTAGAACCAGATTCTTGGATAATGAATCCCTCCTCTGGATTCTTAGCATTATCAAATTCTTTTGGAACGACAACCCTTAACTTGTATAGTTTTTCATCAATACTTCTTGCATCCTCATTCCTCTTAAAGAATGAAACATTTGTTCTAGTTCCAAAGGATGAAACTCCTCCTGTGACTAATGCATTGTATATGCCACTACCACCACCAGTTGTTCCATCACCATCAGTATGAATATACCAATTACTATTTGTCGCATCAAACTGAATTGGTGAACCCACATCACCAGCATCCTTTTCAGATACTCTACTTAATATTTTTAGATTAGTTCCACCATACACTGAAATTGCTGTTCCATTTTCAGCGTTAGTTAATGATGATCCTAGTTTTATCGCTGTTGCACTAACTTTTATAACAAAATATGTTTGATGAGCGTTTATGTTTTCTGGAAGATCCCCATCATCACTGTTAACTTTAACTTTCTCACCTGTTAACAATCCATGATTTGAAAGGAAATTGAATTGTGAACTTTGAGTAATATTAGCAACCTCTAATACCTTTTGTGAACTTGTTGTCCCGTAAACTGCACCACTAGATGGATCTGTATCCACCATTAATATATTTGCAGAGTAAGTTGTGCCTGAATTGATTATGTTTAACTTATCGTTTAATTTAGCACCAACTCTATACCCTTGAATTATAACTGGAGGTTTTACATCTTTGTCATTGAAACCAAAGAGATATAAGTGACTAGAGATTCCAACACTTAGAGTCTTTGCTACATCTAATGAAATCCAATCAACATCCTCCTCTGTAGATGTGATTGCTTTTGGTGTAATAATATTTGTGATAAATGCTTTATCATCCTTAGAAAATGCCTCTTTTTTAAATCCCTCAGAAGCAAGAGATAATTGTCCAAAGTTTGAGTTTGAGTTTGTAACACTATAGTCAGCACCAGCATTACATTCAAAGTGTCTAGCATATCCAATCGCAAACACTGATACTATCTGTAAGAAAGCGTCATTACTTGCCTTAATATGTACTGTTTCCCACCCCTCTCTATATCTGGCGTTTGAGTCAAGATGATATACTTGTGATGTATTCGTTGCGGAAGATCCGTTTGCAAGTGCAGATCCTGTGACCTTAGTTATACCTATGCCTTCATATATCCTAGATGACTTGTTATAACTAACAAATGCACGATCATCTTTCTGTAACGATATACCAGTAAACTGAGCAACAACCATAGATCTAAATCCAGTTGCCTTCTTACCATCAGCATGCATACCATTCATACCAAAAACTGATCTTAACGAACAGTTAAAAATATATGGTGATGCACCTGTTACAGTATCAGTCTCAATTGTAACTGTACCAGCAGAAGAACTTGGTGATGCAGGTAAATTGGTTCTAACAAATGGTAGTAAATATGTAAACTCGGTTGTGCTCGTTACGTTTTGAACTTTTGTTGATACATTGTAATCATCAACACCAACACCTTTAATTTTAATTGGTGTACCAGCGTTCAATCCGTGTGGATTCGCAGTGGTAACTGTGATTATTGCACCTGGTGTAAATCCATCTCCAGATTTAATGTTAGAGATATTAATTGGGTCAGCAGCGAAAGCACCCACAATTTCAAATTCTGGTCTTTGTGGAGAGAAACCAGTATCGCTTGCTGGATAACGATCTGAACTTTCAATAATTCTGTCTGTAGAATTAAATGCGTTCGATAACTTAGCATAATACATTGCTAAGTCAGATATTGTATAACCTGATGGGATATTTACACCATCAGCATACTCAAAACATGTGAGTTTATGGTGTGAAAATATAGGTCTTGATTGATTGTTAGATGAAAAATCTGTTGAGTCGGTATAAACTAAACCAGTATCATCCCCATCAAATATGGAAAACTGCCAGAAGTAACAGGTACCTGTAACTCTGAATATCGCTGAATTACCTACGTTTATATCAGTAGGGTTTGGAACATACTTAGGTCTTATCTTTGTTTTTCTTAAATCTAATCCAACAAGTGATGTACCTCTAGGAATTATAACACCACCATTTATACTGTTAAATTTGTGTAGTATATTATCTGCTTGTGTTAAATCAAATATTGAACTGGAAGTTAGAGAAAATTCAGTTGTAGCATTTGTTTCAGCACCACTTTGTGAGACTGCTCTTGCTGCAGTGCCACTTGCCTTGATTGCATAACCAGGTCTATTATCAATAATATGCTCACCAGGATATAGTAATATAGTTGTCTTCTCTACTGTATCGTTGTTGTTTCCCTTCAAGTAGGAGAATCTAGCAGCCTCAACGAGTGCTCTTTGTATTGTTTTGAAGGGTGTAGTAAGTGAATTACCCTGATTCTCTATCGCATCAGTTGAATCAAGGTCACTTGGGTTAACATAAAGAATACGCCCTTCAGTATTCTTTATAAAGTTCTCTAACTTATTAAGGGGCATTGTCTTATGATTGCCAATATATTATTCTATGATCTATTTAGTTAGTCAG
>Ga0160422_10002286_pt1 | contig 12002 bp, 13 predicted proteins | sample Fk160mmetaG_FD_108192 | JGI IMG/M metagenome (GOLD analysis project Ga0160422, IMG submission 108192) | Marine microbial communities from the Central Pacific Ocean - Fk160115 60m metaG | ecosystem: Environmental > Aquatic > Marine > Oceanic > Photic zone | place: The Central Pacific Ocean...
ATTGGGCCTATTAGCCTATCTATATTAGAAATGAAAGATTCATTAAAAACATTTGATGTATGTTCTTTCATAACAATGATTGAAGAGCAAGAATTAATTTTTTGAATTGATTCTTTAGAAAGAATATTTCCATCTGACACTCCAATAAGTATCATTATTTTACTTGCATTATTTATTCTTTTGTAATAGTTATCTAAATCTATTAAAGTCAGATTTTTTTCTGTTTTCTTTTTTACTTTAACGCTAATTGAAGGTAAATCATTAAACTCATAAAGGGGTTCTTCCATTGGGACATTTAAATGCACTGGCTGCATTTTATTATTTGAAAGATTAAATGCAATATCAATTATCTCCTCATTATTTTTCTGTATAGATTTTTGTAATTTTTCAATCTTCGGAAAGTCGGCTTTGTTATTAACTATTTTCTGTAAATTACTTTTAATAATTTCTTCTGTTGCATGAGTACAATCCTGTTTTAGACTGTTTGAATAAAGTATATTTTTTTCAAATACATTCGATTGATTAATCGTCTGTCCATCTCCAATACTAATTTTATATTCTGGTCTGTCAGCAGATAAGATAATAAGTGGTATCTCACTGTAATAAGCTTCTGCTACTGCTGGATAATAATTTAAAAGCGCAGAGCCAGATGTACAAATTAATATTGTTGGTTTTTTTGATTTTTGTGACAATCCCAAAGCAAAAAAAGCTGCAGATCTTTCATCAACAATACTGTAGCACTTGAATTTTTTATTTGACGCAAACCCAATTGCCAAAGGAACATTCCTTGATCCAGGTGATATAACAACATCAAAAAAATCAAATTTGAGACATGATAAAATTAATGTTTGAGCAACAGGGATTATTGGATATTTAATCATATACAAATTTACAAAATATAAACATCAACGACTATGAAATACTCCAAGCATTGTTTGGGACTTATTTACTATTTCGCTCCATTCATCAGAGGCATTACTATCTTTTGTAATTCCACCCCCCACATATATAGTTAGATTATCATCAACTACTTTTGCACATCTTATATTAACATAAATATCACATGAGTTTTTTTCAAATAACCCCATAAATCCTGTATAGAATGAACGGTTATAATTTTCCATTTTATTTATGTAGCTAATTGCTTCATTTTTTGGGGTTCCAGCGATTGCAGGTGTGGGGTGCAGCAATTTGATCAAGTCAGATGAAGATTTTTTTGTTTGAGCCCTTATAACTGATTTGAGATGATAAAGGTTACCCGCCTTAATAGTTTGCAAAGCACCCTTTTCAATATTTGTACACACTGCTTTAAGATCGGTAACTATTTGTTCCTCTACTATTTTTTGTTCTCTGAATTCCTTGTCTGTCCAGCTATGATTCATATGTTTCTTAGTGGCAGCTAAGGCAAAAGTTGTAACAACGTTATTATTTAAATTTAGTAGTTTTTCAGGAGAAGCACCAATCCAAACTCCTGTCTTAGGGTGATAAAATAAATAACAAAAGGCGTCATGATTTAACTGTATTAGTTTTTTGAAGTATTCAACACATGATTCAGATTTTAACTTTACATTAAAGACTGATGAACAAACTACTTTTTCTAATTCTGAGCTGTGTATATTATCAATTGTTTCATTAATGAATTTTATATAAGAATTTTTCTTTGAACTAAATTCCTTAATTGAAATTTTATTGGTTCTATTGTTGTTTACTTTCAAATGAAACTTAGTTTCAGTAGTAGTTTTTGGTGTTAAGAAGTAACCGTCTTTGTTTAAATCAAAAGGCATAAATAAAAAACCTTTATTGTTATTTAAGTCATCAATTTGACCAATAATAGCGTCACCTTGATGACAAACTATTTTATTATGGCTTGGCTTCTTGTATACAACAAAAGATTCATTGTTTTTTAAGAAAAAATTTAACTCGCTAAAAAACTTAAATTCTGAAATCATTTTGTTGCAATATATATAGTTGATGATCCAAATAATTTTGGTTTAATTATGACATTAGCGAATCCGACAGATTTTAAAATATCGCTAAACTTAGTGCCAGACGGAAATAATTCAGCCGAGTCTAAAAGATAGTTGTAAGCGGACTTATCTTTTGAAAAAATCCTTGACATAACAGGAATATATGTTCTTGTAAATATTGAGTAAAACAATTTCATAATCATATTTTCTGGTACAGATGTCTCGAGGATGATAAGGGTGCCATATTTATTTAAAACCCTGAAGCTTTCTTTCAGCCCCTTTTCTAAATCTTGAAAGTTTCTTACACCAAATCCAATAGTAACTAGGTCAAAATAATTGTCTTTGAAATTCAGGTTCTCAGCATCACCTGTTTCCAATCTAACAGATTCATCTAATTTCATTTTTGTTATTTTTTTACGACCAACATTTAACATTTGTTCTGAAATATCTACACCAACAACTTTACAATTTGATATACTTCCTAAATTAATTGCAATATCAGCAGTCCCAGTTGCAATATCAAGTGCATTTTTTGGCTTAAGCTTTTTGGCAATATTCAAAATATTTTTCTTCCATCTTTTATGGCAATTAAACGTCATTATTCCGTTTAGCAAATCATACTCAAAGGATATTGAGTCAAACATTTTTTCAACTTGACTTTTTTTTGAACTTTTAGATTTTTGATTTGGTTTTAACATGAATATTTGAACAGTGCAAATTTAAGGATTAATGTAGATTAACTTTAATATTTAATTAACAATAATCATGCTTAAAATCAATAATTAGATTATAGATTTGTAAAAAAACTTGAAATGAGATATTTTTTACTTCCACTATTTACACTATTATTTACTCAAGGCTATAGTCAAGATATCCAACAAGTTGAAGTTTTAAAAAATGATAAGCAAGTAACAGAGTTATTTGATGAAATTGGAGATTCAGAAATAAAACTTGATGTATTAGATTTTTTAAGTCAGCCTGCTTTGAATATTGGATATGAAATAATAAATGACTCTTATTCATCTTATGGGGCAGATTTATTTCTAAATTTTAATGATAATAATGCTTCTAGATCTTGGTCTGAAAAATTTTCTTTAAATCCTTTTTACAGATTTTATTTTTTAAATAAAACAGATTTTGGTGGAGAGGGCTATTTTGCTGAAGTCTTCGTAAAATTTTCAAATATCGAATTTGACAGAAATATTTACAATTATGATTCACTTCCGGATGAGCCATTAGTAGTAAGTGATGAAATTAAAGCATGGGATATTGCTCCAGGAGTTGGTATTGGGAGAAAATGGGTGAATAAAAAAGGCTGGACTTTTGAGTATATGATAGGCGTAGGTAGGTATCTTTTTGCTAATAGTGGAAATGATGATATTCCTGAAGGAGGTAGTGTAAGCGACTATAGGCCTGAAGCAACTTTTAAAGGTGGTATTTCAATTGGTAAGAGATTTTAATTATTATAAACTACACTATTTACTATGCGTGCATAGTAAATAAACATAATAGATAAATTAAAATTTATGTATTTTTAATTAGGGAATGATTATGGAATTAAATGCTATATAGATAATTATGCAAGTTCTACCTTTGTAGCAGCTTTTCCTTTTCTACCTTCACCTTCTTCATACTCTACTTTATCACCTTCTTTGATGGTAAGGTTGCCAAGCGCTGAATAATGAACGAAAAGGTCTTCTCCTGTTTCGTCGTTTGTTATGAATCCGTAACCTTTTGATTCATTGAAAAATTTTACTGTTCCTTTCATGTAAATTATTAATTTCAGCAAATGTAATCTATATTCTTATAGCAATTGATATTTTCAAGTATTATTTTTTAGTTTTTATAATTATCATATAAATACAAAGGCATTGATAATGAAAATCCTACTAAGAATAATGATAACATATATTTGATGAAAGATCGACTATCTATTTTTTTATTATAAAACTTGTAGACAATAAAAACCAAATAGGAGGTTGCCGCAACTGTGATATCCATGGTTATCATTGAAATAGCATGATTAGAATAAATGTCAGCCCAAAACCCACTCATTGACCAATCATTTTCAAGCAAAAAATAATACAATTGATAATAAGGTAAAATTATACCTAAAATACAGAGAACTAAAAACAGTTTTTTCATAATATCTAATTAATAATTATTCAACAATTTAATGAATCATATGATTCTTTGTCATAATATTGTAATATAAATTTAATTCTGTGTTAGAAGAATATTTCGATTGTCCATATTGTTGGCAGAATCAATTAAAAATGGTTGACCCTTCGATTGAAAATCAAAATTTTATAGAAGATTGCGAAGTATGCTGTAACCCAATTGATTTTCATATTACAATTGAAAACAATCAGGTTGTTTTCTTTAATTCCGAAAAAATAGATCAATAAATTTTTAATATGCCAAATACAAAAGAACTAGACTTAATCATCTGGGGTGCAACAGGTTTTACAGGTCAGCTGGTCAGTGAATATATTAATAAAAAATACTCCAAAAGCGCTCTGAAATGGGGAATTGCAGGAAGAAATAAAGAAAAAGTTTCAATTGCTGCTAATCGATTAAATATAGACAAGAAAAGGATTTTCATTGCTGATTCTGAAGACATTGAAAGCCTTATCAAATTAACTTCTAAAACAAAAGTAATTTGTACAACCGTAGGTCCATATGCAAAATTAGGGACAAATCTTATAAAAGCCTGTATTAAAACAAATACTAATTATTGTGATATTACAGGTGAAACCCAATGGATTAGAAAAATGATAGATAAATATCATTTGAAGGCTAAAGAAAATAAAATTAAAATCGTCAATTCCTGCGGATTTGATTCGATTCCGTCAGATATGGGAGTTTTTTATTCCCAAAGAAAGCTTTTTGAAAAAACGGGAAAATATGCCAATAAGATAAATATGAGGGTAGCGGGTGCTAAAGGAGGAATAAGTGGTGGTACATACAATAGCCTTTCAAATGTTTTGGAGGAGGCGCGTATTGATAAAGAAGTTAGAAAAACTTTGACAAATCCTTATGGTCTCAATCCAATAGACAAACAAACTGGTCCTGACAAAGCAGATCTTCAAAGTGTAGCTTTTGATAAGGTTTCAAACTCATGGATATCTCCTTTTGTAATGGCAGGAATTAATACAAAAATTGTAAGAAGAAGCCATGCGTTAATTGATTTCAAATACGGATCGAACTTCTCTTATGATGAGGCAACATTGTCCGGAAAAGGTTTTTTTGGTCAAGTAAAAGGATACTTGAGTCTGGTTCCGATTTTTTTAGTAACCAGAAAAAAAGGCAGTTTTATAAAAAATATTGTTGATTATATTTTACCAAAGTCTGGGGAAGGCCCATCTAAAAAAACCCGAATTAAGGGATACTATAATCTGCGATTTTATTTAACATATCAAAATAAAATATACTTGAGTAAGGTTATTGGTGATATGGATCCTGGTTACGGATCAACTTCTAAAATGTTGGCAGAAAGTGCTGTTTGCCTTGCAACAGACAAAACACCCGAAACTTATGGAATCTTAACCCCTTCAGTAGCATTAGGTGAACCTCTTTTAAAAAGATTACAGGAAAATGCTGGGTTAACTTTTATTTTTGATTAACTACCAATTCTACTTTTCTCAGAAATATGTTTTTATTAATCTTTTGGTTTTTTTCTTTGAAGAAGATTATATCATCAACTAAAACCCATTTATTATTTTCTGAGCCGATATTTATCTTTTTATTTAATGAATCGTCAATTACTATTTCATCACCAAATATTGACCATTTGACGTCTTCCTCCTCTTTATAATCTAAAAAATTTAGAGTTAGTGTAGCTGTATTATTTCTTTTGAAAAGAATATAAATGTCAGCGTTATCCAAAATATCTTCTGCAAAACCTGAGGCCATCTGTACCGCCATTTTCTCAAACATATCTAGATCTTTTGTTTCTTCTTTTAAAAGTTGTTTTACCTTAACTTTAACCTCCCACTTTCCTATTATTTCAGATTTAGTTAGTTTATTTTGAGAAAACATCAGTGAGGAAATCAGAAAAAATAAATATAGAATTCTCATAACTTCAATGTAACGTTCATTAAAATTTTAAGTGTCTAACAGTGTTAGTGCCATCATACTTAATTATTTCGTTAAGTGATGCTATTCCAAGTTCAAGATGATTTTTATCGAATAACTTTGAATTTTTATCATCCTCAATCTTAGTTTTAATGCCATCTGGTATCATCGGCTGATCAGTAACTAAAAGTAAAGCTCCTGTTGGTATTCTGTTGTGAAATCCAACAGTGAATAAAGTTGCTGTTTCCATATCAATTGAATATGCTCGAACTTTTTTAAGATATTTTTTAAATTTTAAATCAAATTCCCATACTCTTCTGTTTGTGGTGAAGTTTGTACCAGTCCAATAATCGGTTTTATTATACTTTAAAGCTGAAGAAATTGCTCTTTGTAAGGAGAAAGAGGGCATTGCTGGAACTTCAATCGGAAAATAATCATTAGATGTTCCTTCACCTCTTATTGCTCCAATTGGTAATATATAATCTCCAATTTTTATCCGATTTTTTAAACCTCCGCACTTACCTAAAAACAATACCGCCTTTGGCATTAATGCGGTAAGGAGATCCATTACTGTTGCTGCATTTGGACTTCCCATTCCAAAGTTTATAATCGTAATATTATTATGAGTTGAGGATGGCATGTTTTTGTCAAGTCCATCAATAGAAGCGCCATTTAAGGAGGCAAATTCATCAACATATTTTTGAAAATTTGTTAATAATATATATTCGCCAAAGTCAGAAATTTCTACTCCTGTATATCTTGTAATCCAATCCTTTACTATTTCTTTTTTAGTTTTCATGCTGTAAAGTTAGTAAATAAAAAAAACCCCGATAAACGAGGTTTTTTAATCTACAAAAACAAAAATCTAATTTTCTTGTGGAATTCCTTGTGAATTTGTTCTTGGTGACCAATGAGAGTGCATCACTTTCCACTCTCCATTTTCATTTACCCATGTTTGAGACGCTCTTGTAGCATAAGGTACATTTTGATCCCCTTCATTAAAATTAATCGAACCATCTGCATCAAAGGTGATAACTGCAGTATTCATATCAGATGACATAAAAACCTGATGATTTGACATTTCAAAAGTACCAAAATCCCAACCTCTATCAGTATTAACCTGCTCCTCAGTTTGAACAGCTAAAGTAGAACCATTAGAATTAAATATTGTAGTTCCTAATTCTTCAGAAATCCATTGACTTGCCGTTTCCCAATCTTGAGAGATATAAGCCGATTGAAAATCATTTGAAATTTTTACAATATCAGCTATTACTACATCAGTATCAACAGCTTGTACACTTTCTGCTGGATTAGCACAAGAAAAGCTAATCATAATTGAAAGTAAAAAAATAAGTTTTTTCATAATTATAAAATTTATTAAACATAATAACTGAAAAAAAAGAAAATTATTGTGTCATTTAAATTATCTATTCAGAAGTTGATTTGTTGATCGAATATTCCAGAATAAAAAGGAGAGCAATTATAGAACCGTTGGCAATAACTAATTCAATAATACTAGCGTTATTGTTGGATAAGGCATTTATTGCGGAGACTCCGATTACAACAAAGAAATATGTCATTTCCTTTACTTTAATTGTCTCTGTTCTAAACCTAAGAATCGCAAAAATTGCAAAAAGACCTAACGCAAAACCGAGGTCTAATTTTACGTTACTAAGTAAAAAACATAATAAAAAAGTAATGAGCCCAGCAGAATTATATGTGAAAAAGAATTCATTAAGAGACTTTTTATTTCTGCTATTATATTTCAAATAAATAAATTTTGAAATAAACAAAACAACAAAAATATTAAGTAAGAGGATTGAAATTAAACCGGTTAAATCCTGATCATTTGCAAAAATCAATTCCACCTTTATAAGTTTTTTAATTTAAGATACAAGAACGAAAAAAAATGAAACAATTCCTAATCGTGATAAGGATTTAAAACAGTTTTGTAAATTGTTAAAAATTAATAAAATGAGAAAAATATTACTTTTTATATTATGTATAAACTTAATTTCTAGTGTTTATGCACAAAAAGAAGATAAAAGAAAAACAATAGATTCTTTGACCGCTGAAATGAATATTAGTAAAGGTTTAATCAATACATATTCTAATGAGGAGAATAAATTATATTTTGAAATATCTGAAAATTTATTGGGAAAAGATCTTCTTGTAGTTACTAGGTTAGCTCAACTTCCAGGTGATTATGCAGGCTATCTAAATGCTGGGTCAAAGACAGCTGAACATGTGGTTCAATTTGAAAAACACACAAATAGAATTCTTTTAAGAGAAGTAAGTTTTACAAATATTTCTGACAAAGAAGATCCTATATCTAATAGTGTTTCGGTCAATAATTTTAAACCAATACTTGCAGCATTTGAAATTAAAAATTCTGAAATTGATAAATATTTAATCGACGTCACAAGCTATTTTATGTCTGATTCTCCCGGGTTTAATATCATCAGAAGTTATGAAAAGGATAATTATAAAATTGGCGGAGTAGACAAAAAAAGAAGTTTCATTGATTCTGCTAGAAGCTTCCCTCAAAACACCGAAATACTTCACACTTTGACATTTAGTGCGAGTAAAGCACCAAGAGCTAACAGAACAAAAACATTTAGCTTTCAAGTTAACCATTCTATAATAGCTTTGCCTGAAGATAAAATGCCAATAAGATATGAAGATGAAAGAGTTGGATGGTTTACAATTAATAAAATTAATTACAGCTCAGAAAAATTAAAATCTGATAGTTATAATATTATAAGAAGATGGAGACTTGAGCCAAGTGATCTAGAAGCGTATAAAAGGGGTGAGTTAGTTGAACCTGTTAAACCGATTATCTACTACCTTGATCCTGGTACCCCCATTAAATGGAGAAAATATTTTAAAATGGGTGTTGAAGATTGGAATAGTACATTTGAAAAAGCAGGATTTAAAAATGCTATAATTGCAAAAGACCCTCCTAGTAATGAAGAGGATCCTGATTTTAGCCCTGAAGATATTAGATACTCAACGGTAAGATACGTCGCTTCTACCACAAGAAACGCAATGGGTCCAAGCGTTTCTGATCCTAGAACAGGTGAAATTATTGAAAGTGATATAGTTTGGTATCATAACCACTTGAGGTCATACAGAAACAGATATTTATTGGAAACAGGTGCTGCAAATCCCAGTGCAAGAACCCTTTTTACACCTGAAGAAGAAATTGGTGAAATGATGAGACAAGTCATCGCACATGAAATTGGTCATGCATTGGGTTTACCTCACAATATGAAGGCAAGTAGTGCTTACCCAGTGGATTCATTAAGATCGGGCACTTTTACTCAAAAGTTCGGAATAGCCACTACAATAATGGACTATGCTCGATATAATTATGTAGCTCAACCTGGTGATAAAAATATAAGATTTATTAGACAGCTTGGGCCCTACGATGATTATTCAATCGAATGGGGATATAGATATTTTGGCAAATCTCCTGAAGAGGAAAAAGAAATTTTAAGAAAATTTGTTGACCAAAAATCTCTAAATCCAATCTACATGTTTGGTGGCTATGGAAATGACCCCAACTCTCAAACTGAGAATATTGGTGACGACCCTGTTAAAGCTAGTATGTATGGAATTAAAAATTTGAAAATTGTTGCTAAAAACCTAAAAGATTGGACGGTTGAACCAAATGAAAACTACAATGAACTAGAAGAGCTTTACGGGGAATTAGTTGGAGTTTACAGAAGATATATATACCACGTACACTCGCTTATTGGAGGAGTATATGACACCCCGCACAACCAAAACCAAAAAGGAGTTTCAAGGTATAAAAATGTTGATTTAAATAAACAAATTGAGGCTCTAGATTTTTTGCAAAAATATCTTTGGAGCACTCAAGATTGGCTTATGGAAAAAAACTTGATTTCTCAAATTAAGGGAGAAGGTGTGTTAAACACTCTTCAAGTTATACAGCTAAGCGCATTCAATAGAATATTAAATAGTGACAAGCTAAACAGAATGTTGTCTTCTAAAGAATCTTTGAATGGAAATGCACTTTCAATAAGTAGTTTAATTGATAATTTATTTGAATCAATTATAAAAAAGCCGTCTAAAGTAGATCTTTCTGAGCAAAGATTACAAATACATTTTGTATTAAGATTAGAACAACTTTTAGAAGATGAAAAATTAAATCCCGCGATTAAAAGCAAATTATTAGAAACTAAAAACGAGATTTATAAATTTGCAAAAAGGAAATCTGGTGCTCATTATAAATATTTAAAAACAATAAGTAAATAATTATGGAATGGTATAAAAAAAATAGAAAATATATTTTCGCAGTTGTTATTATATACTTTATATTACGATTTTCTGGAGTATTATAATTAATCTAACATATATCTTAAGGCAAGTGAACTTTTTGAAAATGAAATTTTTAATTCATTTTCCCTTTCTTTAAATCTTCTTATTTTCAATGAAATATGATTAGTATTTGAAAATTTTTTTATCAGGTTGTTCAATGCGGTCCCGTGAAAAAAACTTTTCTTTTGAGGTTTAATAAAGATATTATTAATTTCATGTTCAACCATTTTTTGAAGCTTATATTCTTCAAACGAAATTTCATTAAAACCTGTAAATTCAGGGATGTTATTTGAAAATGAAACTGTATTAAAAAATAAAAAACAAATTAACAATCTTACCATTGCAGAAAGATAAAAAATTTTTATAAAATAAACTTTATATTATGCATGCAGAGTTTTTTTGTATATTGCTTTGGCTAAATTATTCATAATGAGAAAATACAATTACTTTTTGCTACTCACACTTTTTATTTTTGCTTGTTCAGATTCTGAAACCGAAAACAACATTCAAAATTTATCCGTTGCAGAGCATATTGAATTAATAAAAAACCATGATAATAAAATCGAAATTTCTTTTGATGACCTTCCTGAAGTTTCACAGAATTATATTAACAGCTTAGAAAATAATATTACAGCTGAACAAATCTTACATGCTCAAAATATTGGTTATGAAGTTAAAATTATAAGAGAATCTAGAAATTTAGTTTCACTTTTGAGCGCTCTTTACATCTATTTTGATCAGAACGGAGATATTCTTTTTGATGATAGTTATGATCAAGATAGTGATGGTGACTATGATGTTTTTGATGAATGGGAAAACTTCATGTGTTTTGATATACAATTCCCCATCTCTATAACTATGCCCGATGGCTCTCAAAGCTCTGTTGGTAGTGAAGATGAATTGTATGAAGCTGTTGAATTATATTATGAAATGAGTGATGAATATGATGGCTTTGCAGAAATAAATTTTCCTTTTAATATTGTTTTTTATTACGAAGATGAAAACGGAAACGAAAATGAAGAGCTAGTTGGTGTTGGTAGTTATGAAGAACTAGAAATGTATTTTGAAATGTGTGATGATGGATGGGATGACGATGATGGATGGGATGACGAAGGTTGGTTTGAAATTGATTGTATTGATTTAGTGTATCCAATTTCGATTGTAAATCCAGAAGGAGATATTATTTCGTTAGAAAGCGAAGATTCACTTCACGAATATATTGATCAATATTATGAAAATTGTAATAGTGATAATTGTGGAGATTTTACACTTGCCTATCCACTGACTGTTGAGTACTACTCTGAAACTAACAACCAAATTCAAACGTTGACAATTAATTCTGAAGAAGAATTAGAAGAATTACTTGATGAGTACTGTTATGATGATGATGGTGAAGATGAAACCTGTGGTGAAATTGTTTACCCTGTAACTGTGGAAGCACCAAATGGTGATCAGTTTACAGCAAATAGTGAAGAGGAAGTTTACACTTTAATGGAAGAATGGTATTCAAATAATTGTAACACGGTTGAGTGTGATGATGAATTTGAAGTTGTATACCCAATTACTATGGAGTTTGAAAATGAACAAGGTGAAATTATTGTACTGACAATACAG
>Ga0160422_10002287_pt1 | contig 11998 bp, 12 predicted proteins | sample Fk160mmetaG_FD_108192 | JGI IMG/M metagenome (GOLD analysis project Ga0160422, IMG submission 108192) | Marine microbial communities from the Central Pacific Ocean - Fk160115 60m metaG | ecosystem: Environmental > Aquatic > Marine > Oceanic > Photic zone | place: The Central Pacific Ocean...
CAAATTGTGATTTCATTTCATTGATATAAACCTGTTTTTTTTCTTTGCTCATCATAATTAAATATTCTTCTCAATTTTTAATTTGTAAGAAACGCCCATTGTAGATGTTATAAAAGAACTTTTAATAAGATTGCCTTTTATGTTGCTATTACTTTTTTCTTTCTCTAATGTTTCAATGATGGCCTCAAAATTTTTTATTAATTTATCATCACTAAAAGATTTTTTTCCTATGCTAACACCTATATTTCCATCTTTATCATTTCTTATTTCCACTTGACCGGATTTAGCATTTTTAACTGCTGTACCAACATCTTCATTAACAGTTCCAAGTTTTGGATTTGGCATAAGACCTTTTGGTCCAAGAATTTTTCCAAGTTTTGAAAGCTTAATCATCATACCAGGGGTACATATTAATTTTTCAAAATTAGTATCTCCAGATTTTATTTTTTCTATTAAATCGTCACTACCAACAATATCTGCACCAGAAGCTTTTGCATTGCTGATTTTCTCATCTTCACAAACTACTGCGATTTTAATTTTTTTTCCTGTACCACTTGGTAAGTTTACTGCAGTTCTAATATTTATTTCATTTTTTTTTTGTTTATTATTAATTTGAAAACTTAAATCTATTGATTCATCGAATTTTGTGTTGCAATTTTTTTTAATTATTTGAATCAACGTTTGAAAAGTATCTGTCTTTTCATTTTTTGCTTCTAAAATAGATTTGTATCTTTTTGATCTCATTATTCCTTTACCTCTATACCCATTGATCTTGCCGAGCCTGAGATTATTTTTGCAGCCTCATCGATATCGTGAGCATTTAAATCAGCCATCTTTTTTCTAGCAATTTCTTCCACTTGTTTTTTTGTGATTGAAGCAACGATATTTCTACCTGGTTCCTTTGATCCACTTTTTAACTTCACTGCTTCTTTTATAAAGTGACTTGCGGGGGGTGATTTTATTACAAAATCAAATTTTTTATCTTTATAAACAGTAATTATTACTGGCACAGGCTTTCCCATAAAACTTTTTGTCTTTTCATTAAAAGCTTTACAAAATTCCATTATATTAATCCCTCTTTGTCCAAGTGCGGGACCAACAGGTGGCGCAGGATTTGCTTGCCCACCATTTATCTGAAGTTTTACATAGCCTGTTATTTCTTTTTTTGCCATTAGCTTATTTTCTCCACTTGATTATAATCTAAATCTACCGGTGTAGGTCTTCCAAAAATTGATACTGAAACTTTTAATCTCGATTTAATTTCATCTATATCTTCTACAAGACCACTGAAAGATGCAAAAGGTCCATCTATTACTTGCACCTTTTCACCTACACTATAATCAACGCTAGATTTTGGTTGAACGACTCCATCTTTAATTTGACCGAGTATTTTTTCAATTTCTTTATCTGAAACTGGTACTGGCATGCCTTTTGAACCCAAGAAACCGCTGACTTTTTTTATATTTTTAATCATATGATATATATTATTATCCATTTCACTTTTAATTAAAACATATCCAGGAAAATATTTTTTTTTCCTTTGAACTCTTTTACCTCTTTTTACCTCTGTTATATCGTGTGTAGGAACAATAATTTCCTCGATTTTGTCAGAGACCTTAGCTTTTTGAGCTTCATCTTTTATTAATTGCGCAACTTTATTCTCAAAACTAGAATAAGATTGAACAATATACCAATTTTTCATGTTTAAATTCCTACCTTAAGTATTATGTCTAAAAAAAACTTAAATATTTGGTCCATTAATAAGAAAAATATTGAAGCGACTATGGCCATTGCTACAACCATTAAAGTACCTTGCAGAGTTTCTTTTCTTGAAGGCCAAGTAACTTTAAATGCTTCTTGTTTAACGTCCTGAATAAATTTTAATGGGTTTTTCATATTTAGCTTTTAGTTTTTGGCAGGAGCGGAGGGAATCGAACCCCCAACCTCCGGTTTTGGAGACCGGCGCTCTACCAATTGAGCTACACTCCTACGGGAGCTTACTCTAAAATTTTCGTTACTACTCCAGCTCCTACAGTTCTACCACCTTCTCGAATAGCGAAATTTAACTTTTCACTCATCGCGATTGGTGTAATAAGTTTTACAGTAAATTTTGCATCATCACCTGGCATCACCATTTCAGTTCCACTAGGTAATTCTACTTCACCAGTTACATCTGTAGTTCTAAAATAAAATTGAGGTCTATATTTAGTGAAAAAAGGAGTATGTCTCCCACCCTCTTCCTTTTTCAATACATAAGCTTGAGCCTCAAATTTAGTGTGTGGTGTAACAGATCCTGGTTTTGCTAATACTTGACCTCTTTCCACATCTGTTCTTTCAACACCTCTTAATAGAGCTCCAATATTATCTCCAGCCTCTCCAGTGTCTAAAATTTTTCTAAACATTTCAACACCTGTGCAAACAGATTTCTTTGTATCTCTGATACCAACTATTTCTATTTCTTCACCTGTTTTAACAACACCTTGTTCTACTCTACCTGTAACAACAGTTCCTCTTCCTGAAATAGAAAATACGTCTTCTACTGGCATAAGAAATGGTTTATCTTTCGGTCTATCAGGCTGTGGTATATGCTCGTCTACAGCTTTCATTAATTCCATAATTGCATTTTTTCCAACTGCTTCATCTTTTCCCTCTACAGCAGCTAAAGCAGAACCCTTAATAATTGGAGTTTTATCACCTGGAAATTTATAAGAATTTAATAAATCTCTAATTTCTTCCTCAACTAGATCTATCATTTCTTTATCATCTACTTGATCAACTTTATTCAAGAATACTACAATTGCAGGTACTCCAACCTGTCTTGCTAAAAGAATATGCTCTCTAGTTTGAGGCATTGGTCCGTCAGCAGCATTAACAACTAAAATTGCTCCATCCATTTGAGCTGCACCTGTAATCATATTTTTTACATAATCAGCGTGCCCAGGACAATCAACGTGAGCGTAATGTCTTTTTTCAGTTTCATACTCAACGTGAGCAGTTGAAATTGTAATACCTCTCTCTTTTTCTTCTGGAGCTTTATCAATTTGATCGTAAGCAACGAACTGGGCTCCACCTGCTTCAGCTAACACCTTTGTTATTGCTGCAGTTAAAGTTGTTTTACCATGGTCCACATGTCCAATAGTACCTATGTTACAATGTGGTTTACTTCTATTAAATTTTTCTTTCGACATTACTTTTTTCCCTTTTTAATTTATTTATTTTGGAGCGGGTAAAGGGAATCGAACCCTTACATCCAGCTTGGAAGGCTAGCGTTCTACCATTGAACTACACCCGCAAAACCAAGTTTACGCTCCTTTAATTGTTTAAAAATTATTTAATGGTGGAGGGGGAAGGATTCGAACCTTCGAAGACCGAAGTCAACGGGTTTACAGCCCGCCCCATTTGACCGCTTTGGTACCCCTCCCAGTAGCAGGGGAAGCGTCCCCATGTAAAATAAAGCTTCAAACAATATGCGTTTTATATATTTTTATTAATCAAATGCAATATCAGATTTAATAGGAAAAATTAGGAAAAAACGTGTAAAAACAATTAAATTATGAATAAATCTTCTTTTTTTATCGTTGGGAAACACGCTGTAATTGCTGCATTAAAAAATAGCAAAAGAAAGGTTTTAAGGGTTTTTTTAACTGAGGAAGCAAAGAAAATCATACATAGAGAAAATCAAAAAAGGAACTTATTAAAAGATGTTAAAGTTTATTTCAAATCTAAGAAAGAAATGGACAATTACATTAAAAAGGATGAAATAACTCATCAAGGTTATATTGCCGAAATTGAACATCTAAATTATTCAGATATAAAAGAATTTATAAAATCAAAACAAAAAATCAATTTAGTTTGCTTGGACAACGTAAATGATCCAAGAAATATTGGGTCAATTATTAGATCTGCAAGTGCATTTGGAATTGATGGAATAATTGTTAAAGATCGACACTTCCCCTCTGAAAGTAAATTAATGTATAAATCTGCAAGTGGATGCATGGAAATATTAAATATATTCCAAGTTTCGAATATTAATTCGACATTAAAAAATCTAAAAAATAAAAATTTTTGGATATATGCATTAGATGTAAACGCTAAGGAAAACATTAATAAATTTAATTTTGAGGAGAAAAATATATTTTTATTTGGTTCAGAAGGTAAAGGTTTAAAACAGCATACTTCAAAATACGCAGACTTTAAAATTAAAATTAATATGAACAGTGAGGTTGAAAGTTTGAATATATCAAACTCAGCTTCTATTCTTTTTCATTACATAAACAATTTAAATTAATGAAAACATTTATTTTATGTGGCGGCTTTGGGACTAGATTGGATTACGAGGGTAAAGTTAAAGCTAAACCAATGGTTAAAATTGGTAATAAACCAATTTTAATGTACATAATTGAAAATTTTTGTAGATTTGGGATAGACGAATTTATATTTTGCTTAGGCTATAAGTCAGATTCGATTATAAATTATTTTTTAAAAACTAATAAAAAAAAAATAGCAAAATTATCTAAAACAAAAAACTGTATATCCTTTAAATACAAAGATAAAAATTTATCTTTCAATGGTAATTTGTGTTTTACTGGAATAAAGACCGGTACTGGTGGAAGAATTTTGCAAGCATATAAAATGTTAAAGCTTAATGAAGATATTATGATGACCTATGGCGATGGTCTATCTAACGTTAATTTAAATAAGTTAATTAAATTTCATTATAAAAATAAATCAGAAGTTACACTTACTGCTGTAAGACCAAAACAAAGATTTGGCGTTCTGAAAATTAGTAATAATAGAATTAAATATTTCGATAACTCTAAAGACAAATCTGATGTTTATATTAATGGTGGTTTTTTTGTAATATCAAAAAATGCAATTAAAATTATAAAAGATAAAAAAATTTATTGGGAAAAAGAACCATTGTCTTTTTTCTTAAAACGAAAAAAATTATATGCGTATAAACATGAAGGTTTTTGGAAAAGTTTAGACACTTTAAAAGATAAAAAGGATTTTAACGAAATGGTAAAAAGAAAAAAATTTCCATGGAAAACTTAGACAAATTAAAAAAATTTTGGAAAAATAAAAAAGTATTTATTACTGGTCACACAGGATTTAAAGGTAGTTGGTTATCTATAATTCTTAACATGTTGGGGTCAAATATTTATGGTTACTCTTTAAAACCAAAAAAAACTTCGTTATTCAATCAAACTAATTGTAAAAGTTTTTTAAAAAAAAATATTTATGCTGATATTAATAATTATAATTTATTAAATAAAGAATTAAAAAATATAAATCCACAAATCTTATTTCATTTAGCTGCTCAACCATTAGTCAGTGAGTCTTTTAAAAATCCAATTGAAACGTTGAAAACAAATATTATTGGAACTTCAAATATATTAGATATAATCAAAAATATTAAATCCTTGAAATCTGTGGTGATAATAACAACTGACAAAGTATATAAGATAAAGAAAAATAACAAAAGCTATAGCGAGTTAGATCATTTAGGTGGAAATGACCCTTATAGTGTATCTAAAGTTTGTGCTGAATTGGTGACTGAATCCTTTGCAAAATCTTTTTTTGAAAAATCTTTTTTAAAGAACAAAGTTTCAACAGCTAGATCTGGAAATGTAATAGGTGGTGGCGATTATTCAAAAAACAGGCTATTACCAGATATAATCAGAAGTGTTAACGCCAAAAAGATATTAGTCGTAAGAAATCCTAATCACATTAGACCATGGCAACATGTAATTGAACCATTAGTAGGTTATATGAAGCTTGCTGAAAAGCAGTTCAAATCAAAAAAATTGGACAATTACAATGCTTGGAATTTCGGACCAAAAAAAGAAAATTTTATCAAAGTTATTAATATAGTTAATTTATTAAAAAAAAGGTTTAATTTTGATATCAAAATAAGTAAAAAACAAAAGTTTTCTGAAACAAAAGTTTTAAAACTAAGTAGCAATAAATCAAACAGAAAATTAAAATGGTCAAACAAATGGAATTTAAAAAAAAGTTTAAATAAAGTAATAGAATGGAATCAACTTTTTAATAAAAATGTAAAAGCTAAAAAAATTTGTGAAAAACAAATAAAAGAGTATTTTAAATAGAATGAAGATATCATACGGAAAAAATATTTACGGCAAAGAGGAAATAAATGCAGTTGTAAATAAATTACATAAGACCACTCAGATGGGTTCTGCAGTAAATACCTTTGAAAAGAAAATATCAAAATATTTTAGAAAAAAATATGGACTGATGGTTAATTCTGGATCTTCAGCACTAATGCTTGCTAATGATGTTCTAAATTTTAAAAAAGGTGATGAAGTAATAACACCTTGTTTAAATTTTGGAACTGCAGTTTCCTCTATAATTTTATCTGGAGCTACTCCTATATTCGTAGATATTGATGTGAATACATTGCAGATAAATACTAAATTGATTGAAAAAAAAATATCCAAAAAAACAAAAGGAATAGTTATTCCAAATTTAATAGGAAATATACCAGATTGGAAAATTATTAATAAAATTGCAAAAAAATATAAACTAAAAATTATAGAGGATTCTGCAGATACTTTGGGCGCTACAATTGACAATGAACCAACTGGTATTTACAGCGACATATCTATCACAAGCTTTTATGGTTCACACGTTATTAGTTGCGCAGGTAATGGTGGAATGTTCCTCACAAATGATAAAAAATATTATGAAAGAGCTAAAGTTCTTAGAAGTTGGGGAAGAATGTCGACATTAATTAAAGACTCAGAAAATATTAAAAAAAGACTAAATATTAAATTAGGTGGTTTTGATTATGACAAAAAATTCGTTTTCTCTGATGTTGGTTATAATTTTGAACCATCGGAGATTGGTGCTTCATTTGGCTTGATACAATTAAAAAAATTTAAATCATTTAGTAAAATTAGAAATAATAATTTTAAACTACATCTAAATTTCTTTGCTAAATATAGTAATTATTTTATAACGCCAAAAGTTAAAACTAACGTTAAGACAAACTTTCTTGCATATCCAATAATTATTAAAGAAAATAAATTATTCAATAGGAAGAAATTACAAATTTTTTTAGAAAAAAGTAGAATTCAAACAAGACCGATTTTTAGTGGTAACATTTTAAGACACCCTGCTTTTAAAAAATTAAAATCTTCAAAAAATAAACTTAACTCTTTTAAAAATTCTGATTATATAATGAAAAATGGTCTCTTAATTGGTTGTCATCAAGGATTAAATAAAAAGAAAATATATTATATACACCATAAAATTAGGCAATTTTTAAAAGGTATAAAATGAACCTATCTGATTACGTTCTAAGTTTCTTAATTAAGAAAAAAGTTAAAAGAGTTTTTTTAATTACTGGAGGCGCAATATCTTTTATGGTTGATGCTTTTTCAAGAAATAAGAAAATAAAATATATTTCAGTTGCGCATGAACAAGGCGCTGCTATGATGGCAGACTCATATTCGAGACTTGGACCAAACTTTTCATGTACAATGGTTACGTCTGGTCCAGGGGCAACAAATCTTTTAACTGGAATTGCTTGTTCATATTTTGACTCGATACCCTCTCTTCATATTTGCGGACAAGTTAACACTTATGAACAGCAAAGTTCAAATAAAAGCACACAAAAAGTAAGACAAGTAGGGTTTCAAGAAACTGATATTGTGAATATATCAAAACCTATAACAAAATTCTCATACAAGGTAACAAATCCAAATGAAATTAAATATATATTGGAAAAAAGCTATCATATCGCAACTACAGGAAGACCGGGGCCTGTATTGTTAGATATACCAATGGATCTTCAAAGAAAACTGATAAACCCAAAAAAGTTAAGATCTTTTCAAGCAAATAAAAACAAAAAAAATAATTTTAAAAAAAAATTAAATTTCATAATTAAAAAAATTAAAAACGCTAATAAACCAGTGATCATTCTAGGTGGAGGAATTAAATATGCAAAATCAGAGTCAATTTTAAAAAAAATATTAAAAAAATTTAGCTTACCTATTGTAACAACATGGAGCGGAGTAGATTTGATAGATCACAGTGAAAAAAAATATATTGGAAATATAGGTGTTTATGGGAGTAGAGCTGCTAATTTTGCAGTTCAGAATTCAGATTTAATATTATCTTTAGGATCAAGATTAGATACTAGAGTAACTGGAGGTGTGCCTAAAAACTTTGCAAGAAAAGCATACAAAATTGTGGTTGATATCGATAAACATGAGCTTAATAAAAAAAGGGGTCTAATTGTAGATTATAAAATTAAAGAGAATGTAAAAAATATACTCGAAGGAATTGAAAAAATAAAATTTAATAATATCTCTAAACATGAATGGCTAAATAAATGCTTTAAATGGAAAGAAAGATATCCAATAGTTCAAAAAGAATACTTTAAAGAAAAAAAATACGTTAATCCATATGTTTTTATTGAGTATTTATCAAAAATTCTAAAGAAAAAAGATATTATAATTGCAGACGACGGTGGACACTTAACTTGGACAATTCAAGCATTTAAAGTAAAATACGGTCAAAAATTATTTTCTGCATTTGGCAATTCTCCGATGGGATATGCACTACCAGCAAGTATTGGAGCCTCTATTGTCAAAAATAATTCTAGAATAATATGTATTGACGGCGATGGAAGTATTCAAATTAATCTTCAAGAATTACACACAATTGATAAATTAAATTTACCAATTAAAATTTTCATATTAAATAATGATGGATATGGAATAATTAAACAATTTCAGGAATTATATTTAAGTAAAAGATATGAGGCCTCGGGGAAGGGAGTTTCAAATCCAAATTTTAAAAAAATCTCTGAAGCCTTTAATATTGGTTACAATAAAATAAAAAATCATAGTGAATTAAAACAAATTAAAAAAAGTATTGACTCAAAAAGACCAGAAATTATTGAAATAATTTTAAAAAAAGACCAGAAAATTATTCCTAAACTCCAGTTTGGAAATCCAATAGAGGATATGTCACCATTATTGCCACGTAATGAATTTTTTGAAAATATGGAGATAAAAACTATAAAAAGAGATAAAAAAATTTTTGAAGCAAATTGAAAAAAATATTATTAATTGGTGGTTCGGGTTTCATTGGAAAGAGTTTAATTAATTATGTAAAAAATAATAAATTACATAGTTATAAGCTTATAAATTATTCTAGATCATCTAATAAAAATATTCTTAAAATTAATAAACTTCCTAATACAGACTTTATTTTGTATTTAATTAAAACAAATAACATTAAAAATAGTCTAAAATATTTTAATCATTTTGAGAAATTACTAATTAAATCCTCAAAAAATATAAAGATTATGTATTTTAGTTCTGGTGCAGTTTATGGTCCAAGGAGTAAAAATAAAAAGTTCAAAGAAACAGAAAATATAAATTTTAAAAAAATATTAAAATTTAAAGGATATAAAAAAATTTATGCTAGAGAGAAAATTATTTTAGAGAGAAAATTTAAAGAAATTAGTAATAAAGGATATAAAATATCAATAGTCAGAGGCTTTACTTTTTATGGTAAGGATATTCTTGAAAATAATTATTTGATTTCTGATATTATTAATGCTGTTAAACAAAAAAAGAAATTAATTATTAAAAATCCTTACGTAATCAGAAGTTATATGCATTCAAATGATATGTCTCGCTGGATTCTAAAAATTATTAAATCTTCAACAGAAAAGTGTCCCATTTATAATTTGGGATCAGAAAAGATATTAAATATTGAAAAATTTACGAATTATTTAAATAAAAAATATAAATCACAAATCACTATTAAAAAAAATAAACCAATAAAAATGGATTTTTATGTACCATCTGTAGATTTAGCCAAAAAGAAATTTAAATTAAAAAATACAATTAATTTTAATCATGCTATAAAACAATTAATAAAATAAAAATGAAAATATCTATAATCACTCCAACTTATAATGAAAAAGATAATATTGAGAAGCTTTGTAATGAGATTAAAGGTGAAATGAGTAAAATTAATTTAGATTACGAACATATAATTATTGATAATAATTCCACTGATGGAACAATTGAAAAAATAAAAGATTTAGCAAAAAGTGATAAAAACCTAAAAATTATTATAAATTTAAAAAATTACGGTCATATAAGATCTCCATTTTATGGATTATTACAAAGTACTGGTGATGCAAGTATATTAATGGCGTCAGATTTCCAGGATCCTATTGAACTTATTCCGAAGTACATTGACGAGTGGAAAAAAGGAAAAAAAATCGTCTTAGGAGAAAAAATCTCGTCTGAAGAGAATAAATTAAAGTTTTCAGTAAGAAAGTTATTTTATAATTTTATTAACTATATTTCTGAGACTGAATTAACAAAAAATACAACTGGCTCAGGGATTTTTGATAAATCCATAATAGAAAAATTAAAAAATATCCAAGATCCTTATCCTTATTTTAGGGGATTACTTAGTGAATTAGGAGAAGAAATTAGTACTATTAAATTTAATCAGCCTTTAAGACTTCATGGAAAAACAAAAAATAATATTTTAACATTATATGATATTGGAATATTGGGTGTGGTTAAACATTCAAGGAAGCCATTAAGATTTATGGTTATAACTGGATTTATATCAAGTGCACTAAGTTTAATTGTTGCAATGTTCTATTTCATTTATAAATTATTATTTTGGGACTCATTTACTTTAGGTTTGGCGCCAATTGTAATAGGGATATTTATAGTTAGCTCAATTCAAATTACTTTGTTGGGATTGGTGGGAGAGTATATCGGAGTAATTCTACTTCATCAGAGGAATTTGCCTTTAGTCGAAGAAAAAGAAAGAATAAATTTTAATTAATTGCAATAATCTTTTAAATTATTAGATATATAAATTTTAAAAGTCTCATTCTTAAATATTAAACAATAACTAGAGGGAATAGTTGAGAAAATACTAAATTCCTTTGTATCAACTATAACTATATCAGGTGTAATTTTATTATTTGAAATTAAAAAATTACTTTCAAGTCTATTAATTTCTGATTTAGGTATAATTACTTGATGAGCAATCAACATATTATTTTTTTTTATAAATTCTACCTCATGATCTGAATAATCTAAGAAATCATCATCATAATGTGTAAAATTATTAGCTAAATATTTTCTTCCAAAAAAGTTATAAATAAAATCATTTTTATATCTCCATAACTTTATTTCATTTTTAATTAATTTATTAAATTTCTGTAAATCTAGACTGAAAAAATTTGCAGTTGAATATAATTCTTTTTCTAAATGATTATTTGTTTTTGAAGTCCACAATGATACTGGTAATATCGAAAAATTTCTAAAATCATTCAATATTAACCAAATCGATATATCGTTATTAAGTGTAAATATTTCCAATTTTTTATTTTCGAAAAGATCATTTTTTTTAATATAATCTATTAGTTCGTTTTTATTAAATCTAACAACTTTATTAATTTGAGAATTATTATAATTATTAAAATCAAAAAGGATTATAAATGATAGAGTTAAAATTATTAAAATATTATTAAAAAAAAGGTATTTTTTTTGGTTAAATATAAATCGACAAATTTGATCGAAAATAAAAAACAAAAATACTATAAAATGTAATAAACTAAATATTACAATTAAATTAATAAAATGATAGTAATCAACACCTTTATTAAAAGTTAAAAATACAAAAGCTGATGAAATCAAAGATCCAATAAAAGCAATATAAAATATTTTTAAAACACTATTATTTAAGTAAATGAAAATTAAAGTATTTATTATGAATAAAATAATAAATTCTTTTTTTAATACAAAATCTTTTAAATATTTAATTAGAATAATTTTTTGATTTGAATCTACGTTAAAAATCCCTAGTCTTTCAGAAAAATCAACTTCGGAAAAATTTATTTGATAAAGGAAGATAGATAAAAAAGTTAAACCTATAATTATTGAAATAATTATCTTTTTATAATTTATAATAATTATATTTA
>Ga0160422_10002289_pt1 | contig 11997 bp, 8 predicted proteins | sample Fk160mmetaG_FD_108192 | JGI IMG/M metagenome (GOLD analysis project Ga0160422, IMG submission 108192) | Marine microbial communities from the Central Pacific Ocean - Fk160115 60m metaG | ecosystem: Environmental > Aquatic > Marine > Oceanic > Photic zone | place: The Central Pacific Ocean...
AGAACCCATTGATTTGCTTTGTTGCTTGATACTTGAACCAATCTAATTTCTTTGTTGGCAAGTTCTACTCCTAATATTTCTTCACCCTGAACACTTGATTTCCCTAATTTAGATTTAAAAAAACTTTCAAACTTTGATTTTAAATTACCTACTTTTGAATTTTTTAAAGATGATTTACTTAAATTATTTCCGAAAGAAGGTTTTTTTAATTTAATATCTTTTAATTTTCCAAAAATATTTGTAATTTTACTTTTTAATTGATCTTGCTTATTTATTTCTGCGCCCTCAGTAGATGCCATTGGAGAAACTTGTTCTTGATTTTGATTTTGAGTTTCAACAATTGGTGTTTCAACTTTTTGTTTATCCTCTGTTAATGAAGTATTCTCATTAGCTACATTTTGAGTTTCGTTAACTTGCGCTTCGCTAGTTTGATTTTTTAATTTTTCGCTTTCCTCTTGAATATCATCAAACCATTTTTCCAAAATTGGAATTGCTTCTTCTAAATTTGTTGTACCTGAGGATGAAATTTTTTGTTTCCCATCAATATAAAGTCTACCAACCCAATTTTTTGATTTTAATTCACCCTTATACTTATCTTGTCTTACATAAATATGTAGTCGACCATCCTTTTTATGTATAACTTGATGTCCAGATCCGCCGTCTTCATCTTTTTTTTCAATAGAAGTATCAGAACTTTGTTGCTCATTGTTCTCTTGGGTGGTTGTATCACTAATTTGAGTTTCTAAATTCTGATTTTCCTCTTTTTTTTCAGAAGAAGCTCCCAAAACATCTGTTTGATCATTAGTTTGATCATTATTCTTAATTTCTTCACCAGAAAAATCATTATTATTAGAATCTACACTCTCAGGTTGATTATTTTTATCAACTGATGGTTGATTCTCTGACTCATTGTCAGTTGAATCCTGATTTATATTTTTTTTATCTTCGTCTTGATCACTCATAAAATAATTTAAAACGTTTTCTCTAACACAATTTAACGAATCTCTAACACAAATTAGAAATTTAGTCTAACACAAAAAAAATTTTTGTGTTCAAAATGGGTATTTTTTTTTAAAAAGCAAGTAAAATAGCCATTTTTGATAAAATTCTATTTTGAGGTTAATTTTTACATTTTTTTTTTACTCTAACACAAGATCAAAAATTAAGTTGTGTTAGAGTATATTGAGATTGTGTTAGAGTTTTTTTAATTTTTTTAAAATTAAAAAAGTCAATAAAATCAACAAAAATTTAATTTTGTTCAAGATTTAGGTTTTTGTGTTAGAGATTTTTTTTTTTGTGTTAGAGAGATAAATTTTTTTAATTTTTTTCAACTAAATCATGAATCAAATGGATCTCAAGCGTAAAAATTTGATAAAATTTCATTTTCACCTCTCAATTGATCTTTTTTTTCAAAAATTTTAAGTAATTTTTCACTTTTGAAGTGAATTATATTAAAAAAAATATTTTTTTAAAAAAATTTTAAAAAATTAATAAAAAATTATCTTTTAGAAAGTTTTTTAACTTAAATATTATTTTTTTTGCTTTAATTAGGGTTTCCTTTTATGTCAGTTGTTAATTGTTGATAAACCATTACTGTTAATGCATTTAAATTTCTCATAACTCTTTCATAATCCCATGTAAGGTTAACATCATTACAATTAAGCTCTCTAAAATAATAAACTTCTGTTAATGGTAACGCAGGCACAAGTTCAGCAGCAATAATATTTAGTTCGTTAGTTTTTTTTTCAATAGTAAAATTATATCTACAAACGTTTGACGTTGCCCAATACATAAGTGTTGTGATAACAATTCCAATTACAATCATTACTTTACTTATGCCGAGCATAAAAAATTAAATTATAATGAATCAACGACAACAATAGTCAGATCATCTTTTTGAATTCGACCTGACTTAATTATATCCTCAACAATTTTATTTAAGCGTTCATGATTTGGATTTTGTTGATACTTTTTAATATAATTTTTAAATCCATCAGACTCTAACATGTTGCCCTTAGTATCTTTTATTTCTGTGATACCATCAGTAAATATATACATTGAACTATTTAAAAAATTAATTTTTGTTTCTTTAAATTTAAATTTAGGAGCAATACCTAAAGGTGGCCCTGCTTCTTCGAAATTTGAAAAGCTTCCGTCATTAGAATAAATAAGCGGAGGTTCATGTCCTGCATTCGCTAAAGTTAATTCTTTTTTATTACTGTCATAAATTCCAATTAGCATTGTAACAAACATTCCTCTCGATGTTGTCTCACAAATTTCTGAATTCAAAATGTTTAATAATTCTGCTGCAGAAAAATTTGTTTTGCTTAAACATCTGTACAAACTCGATGCCTTCGACATTAACAAAGAAGATTTAATTCCTTTTCCTGATACATCAGCCACACCAAAACCGTAAACTCCCTCGGATAGTTCTGCAAAATTGTAAAAATCTCCTGAGACAACTTTAGCTGGGATATTTATTCCTGCGATAGGAAATTTTTCTTTTTGATTTTGAGATAGTAAAGTTTTTTGTATTTCACCAACTATTTCAATTTCTTTTTGCATTCTATTTTTATCTATTAAATCTTTTGCCATCTTCGCATTATTAATTGCTAATGCCGCAGGCCCGGATAAAGTTTCTAAAAGTTTTCTATCGTTCTCCTCAAATAGTTTGTTATTTGTTTTTTTATTTAAACAATGAATAACTCCAATACACTCATCTGAAACAATTAATGGAGAACACAAAACGGAATACGTAGTAAAATTTGTTTTATTATCTAAATCAAAATAAAATTCTGCAATTTCCCTAACATCTTTACGTACATCTCCAACTCTAATACATTTTTTCATCACTGCTGCCTTACCCATTACTCCTTGAGTTATAGGTATTTCAAAATCTTCGAGGTAAGCCTGATGTTTTGATGCGATACATTGGAATGATTGATTTTTTTCATCTATTAAAAAGATATTAGCAGCTTGCGCATTTATTCTTTTTATAATTAATTCTAATGAGTTATTTAATGTTTCTTTTAAATCAAGAGTCTTAGCAAACTCTTGATTCATTTTAGTGACTAACTCCAAATCTTTACTACTAGTGTCATCTACTTTAGTTGTTTCTTTTTTTTTTGTGCCAAAAAACATGCTATTTATAAATTGATATTCATTAATTTTTTGATATTTTTGAGTTTGATGGAATTCATTATTCATACGCCTAATTTCTATTTGCATTTAACAGATGCAATGATGCTAATACAATATTGCATTGATGGGCTCATAGAATTTTCCTCTCAATTTAAACTATAAATTGTGTCCTATATTATAGTATTTATCTTCGGAAGTATATGGGGAAGTTTTAGCAATGTTTGCATCCATAGAATTCCTAAAAATATGAGTGTTGTGAAGGGAAGATCCTTCTGCCCTTCATGCAATAAACAAATTAAATGGTACAATAACATTCCTCTATTATCTTTTATAATCCTTAAAGCTCGGTGCATAGAGTGTTCAACTAAAATAAATGTAAAATATTTTTTAGTTGAATTAATTTCTGGACTTAATTTCGTTTTAATATTCTATTTATTTGGTATCTCGTTAACAACACTTCTATTTTTTATTTTAAGCATATGTTTTATAATTATTTTTTTTATAGATCTAAAACATTTTATAATCCCTAATGAGCTTACATATCCTTTAATGGTCATTGGTTTTTCAAAATCATTCGATCCTAATCTAAATTATCATTTGTTTCCAAATTTTATCAATTCATTAATAGGTGGAATTTTTGGTTATGTAATAATTTGGTTAATAATTTTTATTTATAAAAAATTAAGAAATAAAGAAGGAATGGGTTTAGGCGATGCAAAATTACTTTCTGTAATTGGTTTTTGGTTTGGCTGGATATCTATTCCATTTGTAATATTTTTTTCATCATTTGTTGCTTTGATAAGTGTAATTCCAGATTTAATCAAAAATAAAAAAAAACTTTCATCACAAATACCTTTTGGGCCATTCATTATCATTGGTAATTTAATTTTTCTATTTTTATTTGACCAAATAAAATTATTTTTAAATTAAAATTAAACTCACATTGATCAGCAAGTTGTTAGAAATATGTTTTAAATGATATTATAAACTAAATATGAAAAAATTTTTACTTGCAATTATAATCTTACCAATCTTTTTTTATTTGTTTATTGAATTCATTGGAGACAGAGTTATCAAAAACATATTACAAAATAATATGTCAAGTTCATTAAATAGGGAAGTATTGATTAAAAATTTAAATATAAATTATTTAAGTGGAGAAGCAAATGCTGAGGGAATTACATTATTAAATAAAAGATTTGAAGGATATTTAATTAATATAGAGTCAGTTAAAGTAAATTTAGATACCTTTTCAATTTTTTCAAACAACATCTTAATAACTGATGTGTTGTTAAAAGATATAAGTGTAAATTATTATTTTAATTATGCTGAACAAAAAGTAATAGATAATATAAGATCTCTTCAACAAGATCTTACCTTTAAAACTTCAAGTTCAGAGTCAAATAAATATTTTAATATCCAAAATCTTGATGCCAAAAATATCTCTTTATCTATATTGTCTCCAGATTTTGATATTGATAAAACTTTTACACTTAAAGACTTGAGCTTTAATAACATTGGTAATACTCAAAAGAGTACTAATTATAAAGACACTTTAAGAAAAGTTTTTAATGAAACAATTGATACAATCAAAGAAAAAATGATTAATAATAAATTTTTAGATCAAATTCAAAATTTCAATACAGAAGATTTAGAGGAGAAAGTAAAAGATAAACTTAAAAATAAACTTAAAAATTTGATTAATTAATGGAAACTTTTTTATTCGTTAATATTATTATCACAGCCTTAAATGTATTTATTTTAGCTTATGCTTATTCTTTAAACTTTTTTCCAATCAAATGGCGTAAGAAAATTAATCAAGATACTCTTGTCGGTTTAGCTATCATATTTATAACTATGTTAAATATGTTTGCGTGGGTTATTTATTTTTATTATGAAATATTCGATCCTTTAAAAGAAATTAAAGAACTCATTACTTAATTATTAAAAGCCTGTGTCTCTCCAGCCACCCTTATTAGTTAAAACTTCTCCAGCGATTGCTAATATTGAATACAATGTATCAGGATTTTCGCTAGGTCCGGCAACGTTAGCATATAATAGCTTATCGAAAATTACTAATTCTGATAGGACACCTTCTCTGACAAATGTACATGATCCAGCATTAGCAGTGCTCCCTTTAACTAATTTATGTGAGTTATTGGTACCACATTCATCATCTGAGGCACAAATATAAGCATTTCCTATATTACATCTATTTGTTCCTGGTGGTGGTTCATAAACAGGAAAGTACACCTGGCCTTTAAATAAAGTTGGTGGGGCTGAAGCTTTTCTAAAGCTTCGTCCTCCTGGTATAGTAACATTTCCATCTGCAGCTATTGCAGTTCCCTCTAAATGTATAACCCAACCATCCTCAGTAGACGGACATTCATTTCCAGAAGCGTCGCCTGTAACATCGGAACAATGATTTAAATTCTCAATTGATTTTGCAGCATTTGCACCTCTGTGTGCGAGTTCTCTAAAGTCAGTATTTGTCTCTCGTGGAATAGTTACATTGTTTAAGTGCTTAAAGAATGGATAATCTCTATCTCTTATACCATACAAAATGTTATCCATAGTTGAAGTTCTATCTCCCAATTGAGCAAAGTCACCTGTTCCACCAAATAGCCAGAAGTCTTTTGTGCTCACACCAACTCCTGCATCCATACCAAAGAATGTATAACGTCTATTATTTTCTGATGCATCTAATCTGAATAAGGTGGTTTGATCAAACAATTGTGCACCATTTTTCTTAGAGTCAGTAAAATTAATTTTTGTTATCTTACCCTCTCTATCGTTAATGTAGACCATTGCACCTCGCCAAGGTATACCAAACGCAGTGTCAGGTGTGATTACGATAGGCGTTGTTGGTATAGCGTTATTAATATCGCTTCCATTTGGTGTTTCAATAACTGTAGTTTCTACAGTTACTCCAACTGGATCTGTATCAACAATTGTTATTGGTCCTGAATTTATATCACCACCATAAATTCTAGCAGGTTCAGACATATCATCTAGTTCAATTGCAAATACAGAAGAACCAGCACATAAATTATTATTCGCTAAACCCGCACCCATTATTGCAACGTATTTATCTTTTGATCTTTGGCCTTCTTCACCTGGGACATCAGACGGTAATCTTACTATTCTTGGAGTAGACCATGTCTCACCTAAAGTACTATAATCTAGTGTCGGTTCTAATCCAGAAGATACTGTGCATGATGATTGTACAAAGAATCTATCTGTACTTGATGTTTCGAATTCACTTCCACCAGGGTTATATGTCTTAGCATCTGCAAAAGTTATTTCAAAACGACCATTAAACATCCTAGCTGAACTAAATGGGATTGGCACGAACTCTCCATCAATTAATTGGGTAACATTCAATTGATCCCTTGGAATAGTAATTCCATCCGCCACATCGAAACTTATTTCATCAAATGTATAAGTGGTGCCTTCATAACAAGAATTTGTTCCATCTATATAAAAAGTCCCACTTGCAGCATCAGAGTTACCTTGACAAGGTGCAATATCGTCTTGAATATCTGTCGTAAGTACCGGTGGATCTGCAAATAGATCATACCCATCATCTTCAATAGCTTTTGATAAATTAGCATCCGCTTTTTGAGCCTCTAGTGATGCTTCAACACTTGCTGAGCTTGAAAAATATTCATACTCGCTGATATTTCCTTCCTCATCTGCAATGTAGACAACGTTATTAATATAATCATTATACACAGAGAACATATGCAATGGTCCTTTACCAGCTTTAACAATAGGATTTGTGACATCTAAAACTGAAAAACCTGATCCCCCTCGACCATACGGAATAAAAAGAATTGTACGCCAACTCTTTTTGTCCTCTATTGAGCCATCCATACTTAAACCTTTTATGAAAACATCATGAACAACTGGTGATCCATCAACTCCAAAAATTGCATTAGTTCCTCCCTTACCACCTTCAATCCTACCATCAAGATCCTTATTAACAAGCTTAGGTAATTGACCTGCTATAAATGGTGGCATAAAAGCCCACTCCTCTCTTCCTGTTTCTGCATTAATAGCGTGCAACAATCCACTATTAGAACCTGCATAAAGCACATTTCTTCTCGAGCTGTGTGTATTCTTGAAGCTTTGATAATTATTTATAGTTCTAAAGTAAGCTTCTTGATTATTATCTGTAAATTGTGTGCTACCATCTGGAGGTCCGATTTCAACTAACTGAGAATGATAAATATCACCTAAGACATGGCCTCTCACCTCTGTTACAATACAATCACCATCGTAATCAAAATAATCTGTTCCTTTAACAAAATTAATTAAACCCTCTATTTCATCTTGAGTCCCAGTTTGACCAACTGAACAATTTGACCCAGCATGATGGTAATCATCTAGTTCAAAACCAAGTTTTAAAAACAAATTATTAATTCCATTCAAATTATCACTATCTGTATTAAAATTATCCCAATTACCGATATAGCTGACTTCTGGCATGGCCGTCCAAATATTTCTACTATCAGCAGCACCTGCCTCACTTGATTGCTCTCTTATTTTTTCAGCTGCATCCCAATTTCCTGTGAAATTTGCATCATGTTCAACTGTTCCGTCTGGGTTTAATTTCTTTTTCAAGATAGTTCCTTGCCATTCGCCAAATTGCTCATAAGCAAATTGGGCTTGATACAAAGAACCTCCCTCTTGTATGGTTGCAGTAATTGAGGGTGCAGTGAATGACAATCTTTCAGCAAGTATCTGTCTAATTTTTGATTGTAATTGAGTTTTGAGTGACTCCGGAGTATCTGCAACTATAGTTGGTTCACATTCAGTACTATTTGGATCATCACAAGATCCTATACGCGCTAAAGCATCGAATAATCGCATTCCCTTTGCTTTAATTCCGCCACCATAAGCTACAAACAAAGTTCTTACTCCTAATTGAGTTCTTAATTGTTCAATTCTTTGAGCCGCAAAACCTGCCTGGCCTCCAGTACCTGTATTGGTCATCATTCCATCACCAATTACAATTACGTAATTTAATTGACAGTCTGAGGCTGGATCATAGGCTTCGTTATCCCCTGAAAAGTAGTAATCAAAAGCCATCTCTGAGAACGCATTTGCATCTGTTCCCCATTCTACGCCAAGAGCTTGTAAAATAGGTATAGTTCTTGCTGCACCCTCAGAACTTATCCCAACATTTATACATGAATTCGTAGTGCACTGATTACTTCTTCCCCTATTGTGAGATCCTATCCAACCGGAATAATACGTGCACTGTGAATTATTACGATGACACGCTGCACCTCCCCTTGGGGTATCCTTTCTGCCTTTATTTCCCTCTCCCGCATTCCAATGGCCAAAACCAAAATTTGCACCAGCAGTTAAAGTACCATCAGTCAATATGCTTGTAATTGCATCTTTAGCACCAGTCCATCTAGTAACTGCTCCTCCACCAATTTGATTTTGCCACATGGTGTCTCTATCTGCAGCAGTGAATCTAGTTGTATTCAATTCATCTACATGTGGTCCGTTACTATATATTAGTCGATTACCGACCACCCTTATACCTGTTATACCGGTGTGAATTCTTATATCATCAGCAGCGACACTTCCCGCTAATCCACCATTTTTCAAAGTGCTACGAAAACCTGCACTAACTTGTGTAGGACAAGTTGTATTGCTAGTCCATTCATGCTTATCTATAGTGGTATCATTCCACCTGCCGCCATAAAAAACGTCATCATTGTTCTCGTCAATATCAAAAACGTCTATATTTGGACCACACTGTCTAAATGGATTATTGGTGTTTGCTGGAAGTGCATTTACACCTGCGCCCATAGTGTATCCATACAACATACCACCTGCTGATAAATATACTTCTGATGCATTGTCTGTAACTCTAATTCGAGCCGCACTGTAAATTCTTCCATAAAGATCCGTTCTTCCTCTTCCTCTTCCTGCTGTTTGTGCACAAGAACCATTAGCAAAATTACAAGTAAGCATAAATGCACCTTTTCTAGCTCCACCCAATCCATAAGCATAGATGGCTGGACCGCCAGCTTGTGAATTGAAGGCTATGTCGAAACCCCTAAAACTATGAATACCATCTCCTGTTATAGCTAATCGACATTTATAATTAGTGTCTAAAGCAAAAATATGCGGCACGTTTTTATCATTGTGCATTCCAACAAATAATAAATTTTCCCCACTAATGTTGGTTCCACCAACAGTTACGTTTGCAACATATTGTACTTCATGCAATCGTTTAAATGCACCAATATTATAACTTCGAGATGTATTTGTGCCTGCACCAATTCGCCAATCACATGTGGCTGTAGTTTGAGCCCCTGTAAACCATACAGGTCTTGTATAAGCTAAATCGTCAGTTTGTCTTAAACCTTCAAAATTTATTCTAGTACCTTCTGAATTAAATAAATATAATCCTCCATGTTTTTTGTCTGCTGATGATAAGACTTTATTTCCATTACCATCTACAGTAACTGAGGAAATTCTCGGAATACCTAATCCGATTTTGTTATTCATACTTGCAGAGCTATCAAGAAGAATTAATATATTAGCCGGCACATCACCTTCGCCTGATCCTGGAGGAACGCCTTTAGAGTTTGCTATCTGATTAAAATTCAGAAAAAAAACTAAAACTAAAAAATATTTTAAAACTTTCATCAATTTGTTATCTCTAAAATATCACCTTTAATTAAATAATCTTGATACTCAACATTTGTAAGCTCTAATGTTTCATATATCCCATCAGGTTCATCTATTTTACCATATAAAATTACACTATCACCAAAACTTAAATCTATTACCCCTACCCATTCCTCTGCTTTAACTTTTTCATCATCTAACCCAAAATTATTTTTAGCAAATTGATAAATTTTATTCGTATTTTTAGCCTCCAGAGCCTCTATTTGAATTCCAATTAACTTTTTTTCTCTAACATAAACTTTTAAATAAGTTTCATTTAAGAGCGGTTCATCACATACATAAGATGTATCATATTCAACAAGCACTGTTTCATCTCCATAATCATCTTCTGTAGATAAAGTAAATTCATCATATCTATCGCCTAATGTGGCTATAGATGTACCCATACTTTCTTTTAAAAAATTACAAGCATAAGAAACAGATGTTAAACTAACAATTAAAGCAATAATAAAATTAATTTTTATTAAAAGTTTCATTTTTTTAAAAATATAACTTTTTCATTATTTATAAAAATATTTAAAATTGTCCAAACTATCCATTTTGGGCATTAGCTTGATAATATAACTAAGGATTCTAAAGGAATCAAGATATCAGGATCACTTATATCATCAAGATCAGAACCGCTTGGCATTAAATATCCACATCCATATAATTTATAAGCAGTGCCTTGACGCTGAACATTAGTTGAGGTTTTTTTTAAACTTGTCCCTGCTCCTTTAAAAGTTGAACTGCCAACATTGATTGCAAAAAACTCCCATCTAAATCTTTGCATATGTTCAATTTCAGCATCCGATGCATTTTCAGCAACAAGAATTGGTCTTATTAACTCACCAAAATTCCAATTTTCTTGTTGTACCGCAACAAAAACAATTCCGTTATTATCTCTCACTAAATTTCTAAAGCTGTTAGCACACGCAGTATTACGTAACTCATTAATATTTATTGGTGTACCTCTTCCATTAGGCCAAGGTGAAGTTGCATCAGTATGCCTTGCAAACCCTCCATTAGCTACCGCATCTGATCTTAACCGATCCATGTAATCGGTGTGAGCTTGCAATTCCTCTTCACTAGCACCAGCACCTGGAGCGGGGATAGAAGCCTGATCATTAACTGGATCAACCCATGGACCAATCATTTGATTAATCAAATATTTTTCAGCTTCAATTAGCGCATGCTCTGCAACGTAGAAGGTTTGTTGATACTCATCACTAGTATTATTACTTTGATGGTCACTTGAAGAAATAACAATCAAGGCTCCACCCATTAAAGACATCACCAATAAAAGCACAAGGGATAGAACAAGTGTAAAACCTTTTTGACTTTTTCTATTTTTATTCATTAAAAAACTCTATCATCAATTATATTTCTTGTATGAACTGTCACCACAACACTATCTCTTAAGTATCTATCAGTAAATTTTCTGATCGTTCTTGAAAATCCAGTCAATTCTCTTTCTTTACCACCTCTAGCTTCAAATCTAAAAAATTCTTTCTCAGATCTAAACGAGATCCTAATGTCTACTGATCTTACTTTATACAAGTTATCTCTTCCACCTTGAGAAGATGGGTTGGGAAATGGCGTAAGAAATCTTCCTTCTTGATCAAGAGCTATAAACTCCATATCCTCAACATAGTCTCTGACTAACTGATCATGATAACATGCTGAACAATCGCTGACCCAAGTACCTGTCTCTGGCCAGCTTCCTGTATCACTATCACGTGCTTGCAGCCAACTAATCTTCGATTTATAGACTGCGTATCTAGGATTGCTGTTATCTCCATCTGTAACTGGCCGTGCGTAATAAGTTATTTTATATCTCTTGTATGGCTGGCGTATATCAAATTGATCAAAATCATCATAAACAACATGAATTTTATCGCAACATAAATCACTTGGATCATGTTTGACTACTGGTGTTGGAACTGTATCACCAATATTATGACCTAATGAATTTGGTACAATAACTACAGGGTCATGACTTTCTCTTATAGTGGTAGCACCACCTACAAATTGTAGATAACTTTGTTCGGGGTAATTCATCGAGTTAGTTCCTAAATAATATTTAAATCCTGACATTCTGATATCTCTTATTAGCAATTCTACTAAATCTCTTGATGATCTACTGATTTTTGCTTTATC
>Ga0160422_10002291_pt1 | contig 11994 bp, 12 predicted proteins | sample Fk160mmetaG_FD_108192 | JGI IMG/M metagenome (GOLD analysis project Ga0160422, IMG submission 108192) | Marine microbial communities from the Central Pacific Ocean - Fk160115 60m metaG | ecosystem: Environmental > Aquatic > Marine > Oceanic > Photic zone | place: The Central Pacific Ocean...
ATTATTCTAACGGAAAAGACAGTTTACACTCCGTTATGAAAAATTTATACAATGATTTCGCATTAAAAGAAAAAGGTTACTCTGAAGATGATTTTAAAAATATATGTTTGAATTATGGCGGTAGTAGAGTTTTGGAAATTTTTAAAAAACATATTTACGGTACAGAAAACTACATTCCAACTTTAAATTCAGCACTTAAGATAGTTGGACTAGAGTTAATTGAGAAAAAAAACTCTAATTTATCAGCACAATATTTTGGATTTATTTCAGTAAAAGAAAATGGAAAAGAAATCATTAAAAAAGTTGAGCCAAATTCAGTAGCTGATTTAAATGGTATAGGGCCTGAAGATGAAGTAAAAAATCTAAACGGCAAGCCTATTAAAGAAAATTTAAATAAATTATTGGAAAATATAAATAATGATATTGAGTTTACTTTCAAGAATAAGTTTTCTGAAAAAACTATAATTTTTAAGAAAGGAAACTATTATAACTTATTAGAAATAAAAAAAATAGAAAATCCATCAAAAAATCAAATATTTTTACAAAATAAATGGTTAAGTTAGTTTATTAAGATAGCAATTAGATTATGGATGACATTCAATTACATGACAAAAAATTTGAACTTTTTATTGAAAAAAATGAGCTTAATCAAATTGTATCATCATTAGCCAAAAAAATAAATGAATCTAATTTAAATAATCCACTATTTATTGTAGTTTTAAAAGGATCTTTTTTATTTGCATCTGACCTAATAAAAAAAATCAACATTCCGAATACTGAAATCGCTTTCATAAAAGTTTCCTCATATATTGGAACTAACACAAGTGGTAATTTAAAAGAGATTTTTGGAATAGAAAAAGATATATCAAATCGAAATATTTTTATTATTGAAGATATTGTTGATACTGGAAGTACAATATATGAATTAGTGAAAATTTTTAAAAATAAAAGAGTTAAAAACATGAGAATAATTACATTATTATATAAACCTGATTGCTACAAAAAGAAAATTAAAATTGACTATATTGGAAAGTCTATTTCAAATGATTTTGTTGTTGGATACGGACTAGATTATAATGATTTAGGTAGAAATTTATCAAATATTTATAAATTAAAAGAATAAAATATGTTAAATATTGTATTATTTGGTCCTCCTGGGGCAGGAAAAGGTACACAAGCAGACTTATTAGTTAAGAAATATAATTTAATACATCTGTCTACTGGTGACATCTTAAGATCAGAAATAAAAGAAGGAACTTCTCTTGGTTTGGAAGCTAAGAAGTTAATGGATGATGGACTACTAGTTCCAGATGATGTTGTAATAGGAATGATAAAATCTAAACTTGATAAAAACCCTAAATCTCCAGGTTTTATTTTTGATGGATTTCCTCGAACTCAAAAACAAGCAAAAGAACTCGATAATTTGTTAAATCATCAATCTACATCCATATCGGTTATGTTAGCACTTGTAGTGGATGATAAAGAATTAATAAAAAGATTATTAAACAGAGGTATAAGTTCTGGTAGAGCCGACGATCAAGATGAAAAAATTATAGTAAATAGAATAAATGAATATAATATAAAAACAACTCCTTTAAAAGACTATTACGCATCTCAAAATAAACTTCACGAAATAAATGGGACTGGAAGTGTTTTGGATATAACAAATAAATTAAACCACATAATTGATAATCTTTAAATGAGAATAAAAAATTCTAATTTTGTTGATTATGTGAAGATATTTTGTCGTTCTGGCAAAGGGGGAGCTGGGTCGACACATTTTAGAAGAGATAAAAGCACAGCAAAAGGTGGCCCTGACGGAGGAGATGGAGGCAATGGAGGTAATATAATCATAAAAGGAAATAGCAATATGTGGACGCTATTACACTTAAGATATAAAAAACATATTTTTGCTGAACATGGTGAGCAGGGAACAGGTAATCATAGTTTTGGTAAAAATGGAAAAAATAGTTTTATTGATGTTCCGCTTGGAACAATTATTAAAGACGCTGAGACAAATAATATTATTTGTGAGGTAACAAAAAATAATGAAGAGCATATTTTAGTAAAAGGTGGTTTAGGTGGAAGAGGAAATGCTCACTTCAAGTCCTCTACGAATCAATCACCAAGATATGCACAGCCTGGTGAAAAATATTCTGAGGGCTGGTACATATTTGAGCTAAAAGTATTAGCTGATATTGGTTTAGTTGGATTTCCAAATGCTGGAAAGTCAACATTACTTTCAGTTGTTTCAGCCGCAAAACCTGAAATTGCAAACTATCCATTTACAACATTAGCACCTAATTTAGGAATAGTATCTTACAGAAATGATCGATCATTTATAATGGCGGATATACCAGGTATAATTGAGGGAGCTTCAGAAGGTAAAGGGTTAGGTTTACGTTTTTTGAGACATATAGAGAGAAATACCACATTACTATTTATGGTCCCATCAGACTCAAACGATATAAAAGAAGAATATAATATTCTATTAAATGAATTAAAAAAATACAATCCTGAATTACTTGACAAAGATAGAATTCTAGCAATTACTAAAAGTGATTTATTAGATTCAGAACTAAAAAGTGAAATAACAAAAACACTTCCAAAAAAAATTGATTCTATATTTATATCTTCAATAGCACAGCAGGGCTTAGTGAAATTAAAGGATTTAATTTGGGAAAAACTAAACAATTAATGAATTCCTTAATTGAAATAGATAAACATTTGTTCAAAATTATCAATTCTTCTGGTTTTGAAGAACTAGATAAATTAATGATCCTTATTTCATCAAAGTGGTTTTGGATTCCTTTATATTTATTTATTATTTTTTTAATCAAAAAAAAATTTCCTCAACAATTCTTTAAAATACTAATTTCAATTATTTTTTTAATTTTTATTTCTGATTATGGTAGTGTAGAGTTATTTAAAAATATGTTTGAAAGATTTCGCCCATGTCATGAGCTTGAAATTGCTGAGGACATTAGGCTTGTTGATGGCTGTGGTGGAAAATATGGATTTATATCATCGCATGCTTCAAATTCATTTGCTATTGCTTTTTTTTTAACTCTTCTATTTAAAAACCTAAAAGGGTTTATTTTTCTTTTTTCTTGGGCTACTCTAATTGGGTTTAGTAGAGTATATTTAGGAGTACATTATCCTTTTGATATTTTAGGAGGAATGTTTTGGGGACTATTTGTAAGTTTGTTAATATATTTAACTTACAGTGTGAAAATCAAAAAAACTGATAGGATATGGATATTATGGCTTGCATTGGTTTGCATTTGGAATTTCGGTTGGGCCAAAGCACCAGCAATAGCAGACATTATCGTAGCAATTTTACTTTCAATTTTCGTATTAAAATTAAAACAAAAACTATACTAGTATGAAGAAGATTTTACTTTTTTTTATTTGCATTCCTTTGTTAGTACAATCACAAAACAATCAAGAAAAACCTAAGTTGGTAGTTGGAATTGTTGTTGATCAAATGAGGTTTGATTATATACAAAGATTTTGGGACGATTTTTCAGACGAGGGATTTAAAAAATTAATTAATCAAGGTCATTTTTTTAGAAATACTCGCTTTGGATACGTACCAACTTATACTGGACCTGGACATGCTAGTATATTTACTGGAACAACTCCTTCAATGCACGGGATCATTGCAAATAATTGGTATGATAAAAATACTGAAGAATTGATATATTGTGCTGGTGATGGAAGTACTCATACTATTTGTAATTGTGAAAATAATGTTAATGACGTTCTTTCTGAAGACGGAAAAATGTCTCCAAAGCATATGCTAACAACCACTATTGGAGATGAAATTAAATTATTTAATAGCAACAGTAAAGTTATTGGAATTTCATTAAAAGACAGAGGAGCAATATTATCAGCTGGTCATTCTGCCAATGCTGCTTATTGGATGGATAAACACGGAGAATGGATTACTAGCAGTTATTATATGGATAACTTACCACAGTGGTTAATTGAATATCAATCTAAAATAAGTTTATCAAAATATTTAAAAGGAAACTGGTCCTACAAAGATATTTTTAATCACAGTCTAGATAGTATTTTAATTAATGATGGTGCAGGAGGGATTAAAGTAACACCAATGGGTAATACTATTTTAAAGGACTTAGCTTTAGAAATAATAAAAAATGAAAAAATGGGTCAAAAAGAAGATATTGACATGTTAACAATTAGTTTTTCCTCTACTGACTATATTGGACATAAATATGGTCCCCATGCCAATGAAATAAAAGATACTTATATAAAATTAGATAAGGATATTTCAGAGCTACTTAAACATATTGATAAAAATAATTCTATTGTCTTTTTAACAGCTGATCATGGGGTTGTTTCAGAGCCACATGAACTGATAGAACGAAAAATACCGGCAGGATATTTTGACAAAAAAGAAATGATCAAGTCACTTAATGAACACTTGAATAAAAAGTTTATTGACAAAAGTATGATAACTCCTAAATCATGGATCAAAAACTTTTCGAATTTGCAAATCTTTTTGGATCATGAATTAATTGCTCAGTCATCATTTTCATTAAAAGATTTTCAAGAAACATGTGCTGAATTTGTTCTCAATGTTGACGGCGTAAAAAATACATTTACCCGTTATCAAATGATGAACACATCACAACACTCATCTTCTACACGTACTTTAATTCAAAACGGTTTCAATCCAAAAAGATCAGGAGATGTGATTATTGTCTTGCAAACAGGATGGATAAGTAATTCTTGGGAAAAAGGTGGCACAACACATGGGTCTTCATATAGCTACGATACACATGTTCCTTTAATTTTTTGGGGAGGGATGATTCCTGAGGGTAAGACAGATAGATTAGTAAACATAAGAGATATTGCTCCAACAATTTCAACAATCTTAGGTATTTCATACCCAAATGGATGCACCGGAAACCCTTTACCAGAAGTAACACAATGGAGGAAATAAAATCCAATAACTATTCTATATGGGTTGGAGAGGATTTAGAGTCTCAGCTAAATTTAAAAACATATTCAAAAATTGCAATTCTTGTTGATGAAAACACTAAAAAATATTGCCTTAAATTAATACCCAAACTTAATAACATATTAATTATTGAAATAAGTTCTGGTGAAAAAAATAAGAACTTAAATACATGTGCTCTGATTTGGAATAAGCTCTTAAAAAATAATTTTGATAAAAATTCAGTGATAATAAATTTAGGAGGAGGCCTCATATGTGATTTAGGAGGTTTTTGTGCTTCAGGCTTTAAAAGAGGAATTGACTATATAAACTTACCTACGTCATTGTTAGCTATGGTTGATGCATCTTTTGGAGGGAAAATTGGAGTCAATCATAATAACTATAAAAATCAAATTGGATTCTTTGAAAATCCAAAGCAGGTAATTATAAATCATAAGTTTTTATCTACACTACCAAAAGACGAATTTAATTCTGCTTTTGGAGAAATAGTAAAACATGCTCTCATTGGAGATTCAAAATTATGGAAAAGATTATTAAAAAATAAAATTCAAAATCTTAACATAGAAGATATTATTATTAAATCCGTTCAATTAAAAAATGCAATCATTTTAAAAGACTTTAAAGAAGGGAATGAAAGAAAAAAATTAAATTTCGGACACACTTTTGGACATGCAATAGAAAGTTATTATATGAGCAAAGGTACTGCTATTCTTCACGGTTATGCTGTGTTATTAGGTATTTTATGTGAAATAGAGATTTCTAATCTTTCTTTCAAAGAAAAAGTTGAGATAAGGAACTACATTTCAAATAATTTCCAACTACCTGATATGCCTAAAAAAAATAAACTTTTTAACTTTATTAAGCAGGATAAGAAAAATTTTAGTGAGCGAATAAACTTCTCACTGCTTAATGGAATAGGTAATTGTACTGTAGATAATTTATTTAATATAAATGAACTATAAAATTTCACATCCAAATAAAATAATTAATTGTGAAATTAATTTACCCGCTTCAAAAAGTATTTCAAACAGGTTACTAATTATTCAAGCTCTTTGTAATAAAACAATTACTATTGAAAACATATCAAAATCTGAAGATACCATAAATTTAAAGAAAGGTATTTTTGCTTCAAATAAAAATATTGATATTAATCATTCTGGTACTGCATTTAGATTTCTTACTTCCTATTTGTCATCAATTAAAGATAAAGAGTATATACTTACTGGATCAAAAAGAATACAACAAAGACCCATTAAAGAATTGGTCGATATTTTAGTTCAAATGGGAGCTAATATCAACTATATAAACAAAAAAGGATTTGCTCCATTAAAAATTAAAGGGAGGACACTTAGAGGGGGGTCATATCAAATTAGTGGTAAAATAAGTTCACAATTTATAACGTCTCTTTTATTGATTGCACCTACTTTAGAGAATGGAATTAAATTACAAATTGATGGTTCTTTAGTTTCGGCTCCATATGTGTATATGACATTAAAAATTATGAAGGAATTTGGTGTTGAAAGTGAATGGAAAGATAATACTATATGTATTAAAAAACAATGTTACCTAAGTAAAGTGACATCTGTAGAAAGTGACTGGAGCGCCGCATCCTTTTGGTTTCAAATTGCTGCACTCTCTTCAAATTGTAATATCATTTTAAATGGTTTAAATAAAAGATCAATTCAAGGCGATAAAAAATGTAGATATTTTTTTGACAGATTAGGTGTATCATCTAAATTTTTAAACAAATCACTGGTACTAACAAAAAACAAAAAAATTTATAGCAATTTAAACTATAATCTTGTTAAATATCCTGACCTATTTCAACCACTCGCATGCACACACTTTGCAAAAAACATAAAAGCAAAATTTTCAGGAACCGATTCATTAAAAATTAAAGAAAGTAATAGATTACGAGTAGTTGCAGATGAATTACAAAAATTAAATACCAATAAAAGTATTGACACATATAATGACCATCGAATGGCCATGAGCTTTGCTCCTTTATGTCTATCATTCGGTGAACTTCAAATTAATAATATTGAAGTTGTAAAAAAATCATATCCAAATTTTTGGATTGATTTGAAAAAAGCTGGTTTTAAAATATTTCCAGTAATTGACTGAGAGATGAGATTTCATACGTAACTTTTTCTTTGTGAGGAGTTTTTTGTGGATTAAAAAAAATTCCATCTATTCCAAAATTTTGACATCCTAAAATATCTACTTCCAAATCATCTCCTACGTATATACTCTCCGACTTTATAGCTTGTGATTTTTGTAAAGCATACTCAAAAATTTTAGGATTAGGCTTTTTAAATCCTATTTTTTCAGATGTTATAATATTGAGGAAAAAGGGTATTAGCGCAGAACACTTTAATTTAATGAGCTGAGTCTTTTCGAAACCATTTGTAATAATATGTAAATAATATTTATTCTTTAAATAATTTAAAACTTCTAAAACGTAAGGAAATAGTTTAGTTTTTTTTGGACATATTTCAATATAATCAAGGCCTATTTTTTCTGACAATTTAAAATCATCGATTCCATAATCAAGTAAAGTATTGTAAAATCTTTGGCTTCTTAATTTTTTTTGAGAAATTTTATTTTCTCTATATAAAGCCCATAAATGTTCATTATGAATTTTATATTTTGTGATAAATTCATTATGGTCTGATATTCCTCTCGAAGCAATATTATACTTATTACATAATTCTAATAATGTTTCATTGGAATTCTCTTCAAAATCCCAAAGTGTTCTATCTAAGTCAAAAAAGATATGCTTATACTTCATTTAAATTTTTGTTCCATATGACAAATCTCCAGCATCTCCTAGGCCTGGTACTATATATGATTTCGAGTTTAGTTTTGAGTCCTCAGCTCCAATCCAAAGTGAACAGTTCTTAAAAGTGATATTATTTTGTATATAATCTACTCCAGATTTACTAGCTATTACTCCAACTATATGCACACACTTTGGATTACCTTTTTTTAATATTAAATTTAATGATTTAATAAAAGATTTTCCGGTTGCAATCATTGGATCAACTACAATTAAAACTTTATTATCAATGTTAGGAGTTGACAGATACTCTACTTTAATACTGAAGTCTTTCTGATCTTTTTCAGATCTGTAAGCAGAAATAAATGCACTTTCAGAATTATCAAAATAATTCAGAAATCCTTTATGTAAAGGAAGACCAGCTCTAAGTATTGTAGCTAAAACCAATTGATCTTTAATTAGAGATTGATTTACTTTTCCAAGAGGAGTAGTTATATTTTGAGTTTCATAATCTAATTTTTTACTAATTTCATATGCAAATACTTCTCCTATTCTTTCTAAATTTCTTCGAAATCTCATTGAATCTTGTTGTACATTTATATCTCTAATTTGACTTATAAAATTATTGAAAACAGAATTATTTTTTCCTATGTTAATTACTTTCATGAAAATATATTTACAACAAATATAAAAAAAGGGGTAAGCAAAAAAGCTGACCCCATATATAAGTTTATTAAAAAATGACTATGATAATGTATTTACGTGCTTAGTTAGTTTAGATTTAATATTACCCGCTTTGTTTTTGTGAATAATATTTTTTTTAGCTAACTTATCTAGCATAGCAGTTACCTTTGGCAGTAAATCTAAAGCTTCTTTTTTGTTTGTAGTTGCTTTTAAATCTCTGACAGAATTTCTTGTTGTTTTATGCTTGTATTTATTCAACAATCTTTTTGTTTCAGTTTGTTTAATTCTTTTTAATGCAGATTTATGATTTGCCATAATATTTATTTTTTGTACCCCGACGGGGAATCGAACCCCGGTTACCAGGATGAAAACCTGGCGTCCTAACCACTAGACGACCGGGGCCTATGTGTTTTTATTTATTGGATTGCAAATTTATAATTTTTTTTATTCTTTCAAAGAAATTAAGAATTATTTGTTTCGTTAGAAAACTTAAATCCTAATCGCTTTGCTGTTCTGATTTTATGATTGTTATTTAAATTTAAAACTTGACTAACAGAAACTACTTTAACATCATTAAAATTTGGTGTTTGTAAATCAAAATTAAGTGAATATGTAATAGCATTACTAATAATACTAGTTATGTATTCTTTATTTATACTTTGATTTGTGAAGTCACTAAATAAAAAGCCTAGCTGATCCTCTCCTTCAACAAAAAAATTTCTATCTTTATTAATAAAAATTCTAGCAATTAAAAACCCAACATCATTAAGCCTATTATATTTTAATGAATCTGAAAGAAAATTATAAATATTAATGATGCCACAAAAAGATCTTGAACTATCCTCTTTAACATATTTACTTTTATGAATTTTATGTGCGGCATCAAAATCAAAAATATTTGTATGCATATTAAACAAAAGCGTATCACCTGAGAATTGTATCTTTGCATCGAAATCACCCGACTCTTTGTAAAGTATAGTTATTTTAGGATCTAAAGTCTCCTTATTTAGTTTGTTGACTAATTCAACTAAAACATCTTGGATTTGAGCAAAAACTTCTTTTGTGATCTGATATACTTTTTGTTTGGTTCCAGCTTTTTCCTTAAGTAACTTAATTATATTTTCTTGATTATTCATTCTAATAATTTTTTGCAAATAAAACTAGCTGATCTGAAGACTTACCACTATAAAGACACTTGCCCGGTTTTTTATTAGTATTATAAGGGATGCACCTGATTGTAGCCTTGGTTTTTTGTTTTATTAGCTCTTCAGTTTCAGATGTCCCGTCCCAATGAGCGTAGACAAAACCTCCCTTTTTTATTAGCTCTTCAAATTCTTGCTTTGTATTAGCTTCATAAGTATTATCTTCTCTAAAGCTTAATGCATTTCGGTATAAATTTTCTTGAATTTCATCAAGTATTAATTTTACTTGATTTTCAATATCAGAGATTGCATAAGACTTTTTTTCTAAAGTATCTCTTCTAACGATTTCTACAGTTCCATCTTCAATATCTCTTGGACCTAAAGTAAGGCGTAGTGGAACTCCTTTTAATTCATATTCTGCAAATTTCCACCCAGGCTTGTGCGTATCTCTGCTATCGTATTTAACTGAAATACCTTTTTTTTCTAGTGACTTTTTGATTGAATCTACTTTTAATGATATTTCCTCTAATTGCTTTTTCTCTTTAAAAACAGGAACAATAACAACTTGAAAAGGAGCAAGTTTTGGTGGTAAGACTAAACCATTATCATCAGAGTGCGTCATAATTAGTGCTCCCATTAATCTTGTAGATACACCCCATGATGTTGCCCAAACAAATTCTTGCTTACCATCTTTATTGGTAAATTTAACATCAAATGCTTTAGCAAAATTTTGACCTAAAAAATGAGATGTTCCCGCTTGTAGTGCTTTTCCATCCTGCATCAATGCCTCAATACAATATGTTTCCTCGGCACCTGCAAACCTTTCTTTTTCAGATTTTAAACCAATAATAACTGGCATTGCCATAAAATTTTGAGCAAATTCAGCATAAACATTTATCATTTGTTCGGTTTCAAAAATTGCTTCTTTTTTTGTAGAGTGAGCTGTATGCCCTTCCTGCCACAAAAATTCTGCAGTTCTCAAAAATAATCTTGTTCGCATCTCCCATCTGACAACATTAGCCCATTGATTTACTAGTATAGGTAAATCTCTATATGAATGTATCCATTTTCTATACGTATCCCAAATAATAGTTTCTGACGTTGGTCTTACAATAAGTTCCTCTTCCAACTTAGCTGATTCGTCTACAACTACACCACTCCCATCACTTGAATTTTTCAATCGATAATGAGTAACTACAGCACACTCTTTCGCAAATCCATCTACATGAGCAGCTTCTTTGCTTAAGTATGATTTAGGAATAAATATTGGAAAATAAGCGTTCTCATGTCCTGTTTGTTTAAACATTTTATCAAGCTCAGCTTGCATTTTTTCCCAAATTGCATATCCATATGGTTTTATTACCATACATCCTCTTACACCTGAATTTTCAGCAAGACCTGCTAATTGCACCAACTCGTTATACCATTGCGCATAATCTTGGGCTCTTGAAGTTAATTTTTTCTTCATTGTATATTTAACTTAAAAAATGTAATTTTGTAATATAATTTACGTTAGTAATTATAGTACAAAACTAATAAAATTAAACTAGCATTAGTTTTAAATTAAAAAACATACAAAAAAGAATGAAAAATATAATATTATCAACTCTAGCCCTACTATTTTTAGGATCATGCATTTCTACAACACAAATTTATTATAGTGATCCAAATTATTTAGCAAGTGATGAATTTAGTTCGTATGAAGATCTTGTTAAAAATGAATCTGTTGGTTCTGAATATGATACTACAAATGTAAATGATACAGTATACTCAGAAACAGAAAATTTTTCTACTGATGATTATTATGATTTTTCATTTTCATCTAGAATAAAAAGATTTCATAATCCTTTGTTTTATTCAGGATACTATGGTAATTTCTACACCGATTATTACTGGTACCACGATGATCCATTTTTTTGGGGATCTAGTATTTATGCTGGATATAACTGGTATTCACCTTATTATTCTTACTATAGTTATTCTCCATTTTATCATAGCTACTACAGCCCATACTACTACGGAAATTATTTTACGTATGGCTATCATTTTCATCACTGGCATTCAAATTATAACACATACACTCATTCACATTATCCACTAAATCAGCATGATGGCTATATCAAGGGTAATCGAACAAATTTATCAACAAATAGCATATCATCTAACCAGGTAAATAATAGAGGATTAATAAATATAAAAAACGAAAATTCAACTATTAACATTAGAAATAATAATACTAAAACATCAAGTATTTCTAAAAATAATAGCCAGACTAAGAATCAAAATCGAAATAAAGTAAAAACAAATACCTATAATAGAAACAAAGTAAAAACTAACAATACAAACACAAACTATAGAAACAACAAATCTAATAATAGCAGATCAAATATAAATAGATCAAA
>Ga0160422_10002292_pt1 | contig 11992 bp, 5 predicted proteins | sample Fk160mmetaG_FD_108192 | JGI IMG/M metagenome (GOLD analysis project Ga0160422, IMG submission 108192) | Marine microbial communities from the Central Pacific Ocean - Fk160115 60m metaG | ecosystem: Environmental > Aquatic > Marine > Oceanic > Photic zone | place: The Central Pacific Ocean...
ACACCGCTGCCGACGGGGATTCCTTCCCCGTGTATCTGCACCTCGAGGGCGACGCCCACATCGACCCACAGACGCGCGACCGAGATTGGTCATCCAACACGAAGTGGACAGTCATGGACTATCGCTCGGCGCAATCAATGGGATCTCGGGTCATGAAGGGCGATGGGAGTGCCACTCCGCTGGACTGGTTTTTGTTGGCCTGTGCGTTTGGCTTACTGATCGCCTTCATTGGGCTCGTTTGGTCGTATGTAAAGGGACTGCGTGGTCACCCCCGCGAGTTGTGGCTGATGTTCTTTACAAAGGTCACGGAGTATTCAGCCTACGGTGCGGCAAGCGCCGTTATGGTGCTGTTCTTGCAGCAGGACGTGATGCTGAACGGCAGTCCGTTGGGCGATAGTGCGGGCTACCTGTACTACATGGTCTGGGGCTTAGTGGCGACCATCATCACCATGATGGTGGGCGCGGTGTGCGACACCATCGGCGTCAAGAAGTGCCTGATGATCGGTGCGGTGGCCTTGATCGTCTCGCGGTTCTTCATGCCGCTCAGTCAAGACATCTTCTTTGTCACGTTTTTTGGCTTCTTGCCTCTGGCCTTCGGTTTTGCCATCACAGGCCCCGTTCTCAAGGTGGGCATCAAGTGGTTCACCACCCTCAAGACGGCCACATTGGGCTTCGGCTTGTTCTACACGCTGATGAACGTGGGGTTCTGGGTGGGGGCGGAGTTGGCCGACTACTTCCGTAAAAACCACGCTGATGGCATCGAGATTTGGGGCTTTGAACTCACGACCTACCAAGCCATCATCTTCATGGGCTTCTTCATCAACATCCCCGACTTCATTGCCATCTTGTTCATGCGCGAGGGCGCAGAGATGACCGAAAAGGGCTTTGTGATTCGCAAGAAAGTTGGCGATGACGAACAGACAGTCATTGAGAAGCTGAAGGCCTCGGTGGGTGAACGACGGGTAAAAATGACCCGGGAACTCGTCCGCAGTCTTGTGGCCACTGCGATTGTGGGTGCCTTCGCCTACGCGCTGGTTGAGATCGAGGTCCATGAGTGGACGGTTGGGCCCATCAATGCCGGTTCATATGTGTGGTCGTTCGTGATTACAGCCGGACTGATCGCCGTCGGCGGGATCCTGTACGCCCTGCTGTCGCGGGTGGGGGCGGCCTCGCCGGGAGCCAGTTTCGATCGGGTCATGAAGTCGGTACGGGATGCCACAGAGGAGACCATTGTTCAACTCAAGGAGAACTTCCAAGATCGGCCATTCTGGATCTACATGGCCATGTTGGGGATTTTGGTCTTCGTCCGTTTGACCTTCTACATCTTCCACACAATGTTCCCGCTGTATGCGATCCGAGTGTTTGGGGATGATTTCCCCGTCTCGAGCATTTTCGGTTCGCTCAACCCGGCCATGATCATTTTCTTGGTACCGCTGGTATCGACACTCACCGTCAACGTGCGGTCCTACACCATGCTCATGGTGGGCACGGTGGTGTCCGCCGTCTCTGTGTTCCTGTGTTTCATGCCCGAGAGCATGGCGCTGTACATTGGTGACACGTGGCTGGGCACCTGGATCTTCGATTACTGGCTTGAGGCTCCCGTCGGGAACCAAGATCCGTTCTTGGTTTCGTTGGTGGTGTTCATCATTGTGTTTACCGTAGGGGAAGCCATCTGGTCTCCACGGTTGATGCAGTTCAGCGCTGAGATTGCGCCCCGCGGGAAGGAAGGCGCCTACATGTCGCTCGCGGTCCTGCCCTACTTCCTCGGCAAGATTGCCGCGACGGTCATGGCGGACATCATGACGGCTCAGTACTTCAGTGCTGACATGGTCGAGTTCCCCGATCATCACATGGCATGGTTCTGGATTGGGGGGATGGCGCTCATTTCGCCGATTGGCATGATCATCTGGCGCAAAACCTTCAACCAAAGCGAGAAGATGGCAGAAGACGAGGCCATGGCGCAGGTGGCCGCTGAAGAGGCTGAAGCGTCCGCGGATGTGGAAGGGTAGAGCGCGTTGAGGCGTACACGCTGGACGGGTCGCCTAGCCCTGCTGGTTGCAGGGCTGGCGATCGGCTGCGTGGCCGCGGAGTTTGCGTTCCGTGTCGCCCGGCCCGATGATGCCGTTGACCTGTTGTACAACGCCCCCGACAATGCGCCGGACGGCCTGTACACCACAGACTCGACCGTGTACGCGATTCCCACCCCGGGCTTCCGCGGTGTGCAGCAGTCGCTCGGCTACAAAGTTGATCTCCGGATCAATCAACACGGCCTCCGCGGGCCGGAGGTCGGAGAAAAGTCCACGCTTCGGTACTTGGCGATCGGAGACTCCTTCACCATGGCGGCTCAGGTGGCGGAAGCCGACACATTTGTCGTGCGCGCCGCAGGGGATCTGAATGTCGAGATTCTCAATGCGGGTGTGGATGGCTACGGGACCTTTCAGGCGCTCGAGCGCTACAAGCAACTCGATGAGACGCTCGATCTCGATGGGGTCATCCTGACCTTCTTTGTGGGCAATGATGTGCACGACAACGTCCGCTGGGACCGCGTTCAGCAAGATGCCCGTCGCGTACAGCCTGGACAACCACTCCGCCGCCGCCCTGTCGGCGCAGTGCACGGGTTTTTCTACAAGCGTTCGGCGCTGTATGCAGCGATTCAGATGCAACTTCGCCGCCGAGCCATGGCAAAACCAACAGCTCCTGAGAGGCACCGATGGACCAGCGAACTGATGCTGTTCACGCAGGATGGGGGTGGAATCCTGGGAGCGCAGATGCCTCAGAGTGCAAAGGCGCTGCGTGAGTTTGCCGCTGAGACGGCCCGCCGCGGCGACTCCTTTCTCGTTGCAATCGCGCCGCCTGCTTTTCAAATTGAGACCGAGCGAATGGACGCGACCTTTTCTTTGATTGGTCTCGATCCGAACCGGGCTCGCGTGGATGCCGTCTCGAATGCCGTCCGCGATTCGCTTCAGCGGAGCGGAATCAGGCATTGCGACCTTGTCGATCCGCTCCGACGCGCCCATCGCGCGGGCGGTGAGATGTACTTGCAATACGACGGACATTGGAGCCCGAAGGGTCATGCTGTGGTTGCGAATGCACTCGTGAAGTGCATGGCGAGCGCTCCCTAAGGGGTGCGATCCGGAGCCATGTCCCACACGTATCGGTCGCCCACTTGGTAGGGTTGACCCAACAGGGATTCCAGTTCGTGGGTGTGTGCGGCGCGGACTTTATCGGAGGCGAACAATTCGGGGTGCACCACAATCCACCGGTAGCCCTCGCTGACGAGGGACTGAATGTCTGTATCCCTGCGAGACTCTGCCGGTCGACGGGGGCTCCGGTGGGCGGCTTCGGGTTCGGACCGGCTGAGGTCGGCCCAAGCACGAAGGGTGGGGTTCACGTGAGGCAGGTCGGGCCCAACCTTGTGTGAATATGGGATCGGTCTGCGATGCAGGCCTTGCCAGTAAAGGTATCGGTTGGTTGCAATGCTTTGCCCACGCGCCGCGGGCAGATCGATCACAGCGTCATTGGTCTGCAGCTCACCGTACACCGCTGGAAGTGCACCATCGGCTGTTGCAATGGGCCACACATTGGGACCAAGCGCGAGGTGCTCTGTAGCGATTGCTGTCGACATCACCGCGGTCCAGACCAACGCGGGAACGGGAACCCAATGCTCCAGTCGGCGCACGGCTACATCGGCCAACACAGCCAAGACGCTTACGGCGCCACACACAAAGCGGAGCGGGTGATCCATGGTGACGCCGAGTCCGATGATGGAGCGAAACGGGAGCGCCAGAAGGTCACCTCCGGAGGTTCGGACAAAGTCGCCGTCGTGCCATAAAAAAGGACCGAGGGCCAGAATCGATGTCAGCGCCACAGGGATTATCCAGCGGCGCAGCGAGGCGTTACGAGCCCAGAGCCAGCCCGAAAGGGCAAGGGCCATCAGGCCCAAGTAGGGCGTGCGGCGAAACGGCGTGGTCAACGGTCCATCCAGCTTCACCGTCCAGAAATCGCCCGGCATGAGAAAGGCGATCGGGTCGACGGCGTTGATCCGAAACACTGGGTAGTTGAGGAGTACGGTACTCTTCTTTGCAATGCCCATGGGGTCATCGAGGTTGGCCTTCAGCGCCAAGAAACCCGGCAGGGCAATCGCGGCTGCGATTGCGGCAGCGGCAGCAGTGGTTCCAATGCGCTGCTTCCACGGTGTGCCGGTCGATGCGTGGGGCTGGAGAAGCAGTACGGTACCCACTACCAGTGCCGACGACACGCCGTGGTAGGGCGTGGCGAGTCCTGCGAGGCCGACGGCAGCTCCACCCAGAAAGGGGTTCCGCATCGCTGCGGCACCCGCCAGAGGTACAAGGCCGATCCAGCACGCCTCCACCGTGCCGTTGTGGATCTCCGCAAGAAAGGTCGGGGCGGTGGCGAGTGCCGCGGCGGCAACATAGCCGCGGCCGCCGAGGCTCCGCGCAAAAGCCATCGATGCGGTAGCCGCCAAGAACACCGTGAACAGAATCACACTGTTGTGGGCCCACACCGGACCAGCCGCCCATTGCGCAGGCAAGGACGCGAGGGCCCCCAACGGGTCGATGTACCAGAGATTACCGCCTCGGGGGTGGGCGAGACCGTCGACGTCCCACGGTAGCTGACCGTCAGCGAGGTGATTGAAAACCCACCTGACGCCCCATGCATGGGACCACACATCAAGCCCCTCGTCGCCAATGAGTCGCTCGCCCAAGGTCCGCCAACTGGGAAACAGGACGATCAGCACGATCGCAAAGCAATACACAAGGCGAAGTGCAGGCATGGATAATTTATGATTCACGCGCTGAGGATACACTGACAGCGATGAAAGAGACATCTCCCTTTAGTGCCCGGCATTGGGCTGTGGCGTTCGGTATTGGGGTGTTGTTGTGCGCAGCCACCATGGGACAGTCGTGGTTCGACTTGGGCAGGAGCCTGCCTGGGGTCTACAACGATGACTGGGCAAACGGGGTGTACCTGCACCATCAGGTTCACGCGGCGCTACTTGATGGGCGGTTCGACCTATCGGATCCGCGCCAGTTTTTTCCTTTTGGCTACAATCCGGTGCACTCGAATGGTGGAAACATTCTGGAGATGCTGGTGTCCGGCATTCTTCGCGCCGTGTTGCCGTGGCCGTATTGGCTCTCAGTCGCCGCTTTGGCGTGGATTCCATTGAACCTGTTGGCGTTCATACCGCTCGGTCGACGTATTTTTGATCGACCGGGGGTGGTTCTTGCTGCCGCCGCGACATGGGCTGTGTTTCCTCCGGTGCTCGACCACATCGGGGCGGGGCGGCTAACGCAGGCCGCGCTGGTCGGCTTGCCCATCGCGGTGGCTGGCTTGCTTGATGTAGCGAGCGGCGGGGGTCGGAGGGCTCGTTGGCTGGCGGCAGTTGGGTGGGCCATCACGGGCCTTGGATACTGGTACAACGCATTGTTTTTGGGTTTGCTTCTGCCCATTTTTTGGTGGTGCCTTCGGTCGACCGTGGGTGGAGGAGCGCTCGCTCGCGAATTCGCCCGGGTGGGGGCCATGGCGCTTGCGATGGTGGCGCCATTCCTGACGGTTGTGTTCTGGCCGGCCTTGTCGGGGGGCGCCATGCCCGGGAGTCACATCGACCCGACCCAGATGAACATCGTGTTCCCTGATGCCCTGCACTTGATCGGTGGGCAAACACAGGGTCTCGCCAACTGGCTCCCCTATTCCATGATGATCGGTGTTGGAGGCTTCATTGTTTGGGGTCGCAGTCGTGCGTTGTGGGGACTGCTGTGCGTTGCTGGGGTTGTGTTTGCCTTGGGGCCTGGACAGCAGATTGCCGGAGCGGCGGTGCCAATGCCGTATTGGGTGCTGTGGAAAACGGTGCCGGGATTATCGGGTATGTTCCACCCCGATCGATGGATTCTCGTGACGGGCTTGTTTTTGTCCATCGCCGCTGTGGAGGGGGTGTCTAGGCGGTTCCCTCGGGCAACATGGCTGGTCCCGCTCGGGGTCATGGCTCAACTGTGGGTTCGAGGGGATGCTCCGCTCCCAACGTGGACTCCTTCGCTGCCGGCGCATTGGCAAGCGCTCACCGCGGATTCGGTGGAGGGCGCTGTGATTGTGATTCCCATGGACTACGGGCAGCTTGCGGGGCAATACCAGTGGGTCCATGGTCGACCACTGCTTGGGGGCATGATCGAAGATCAGCCTTGGCGCCATCCTCCAGAGTGGACCGCCTATATTCGCTCGAATCCATTTCTTTTGAGTCTGCGATCCGTGAGTTACGGTCGTGGCGTTTCAGGAAAACCCGACGCCAAGTCGGTGTCTGAACTTCAGCGCGATGGGTTCAGTCACATCGTGTATGACCATCGCAGTTGGGTGCAGAGCCAGCGAAAAGCCACGTCCGAACCGCTTGCAGACCTAGTGAGTTTGCTCGGTGATCCGGGGTTTGCCTCGGCCGATGGTGCAGTCTGGCGATTGTCCGATTTGGGCGATCCGTAAACTGTCGCTTCTTTGTTTCAAGCCATCGGCCGTTTGCGGGTATAAACTGGAGCAGTGGAGGCCAAGTCATGAGCCCAAAATCTTCGATAGTAACCGCTGCGCTGCTTTGTTTCGTGGTGGCTTGCGGTGCCGATCCAAAAGACCCGAGCGCTGGAGCAGGGCAGAACCCTGACCCGAACCCCGCTTCTATGGACGATACGGCCTCGGGCGTCGACACCTCGAGTCCATCCGACACCGGGGATACCTCAAGCCCCGCTGAGACAGATGCTGATGGAGATGGGGTGAGCCGAGAGGCGGGTGACTGCGACGATGATGACCCCAAACGGTTTCCGGGAAACGACGAAACCTGCGACGGGATTGACAACGACTGCGACGGCGAGCCGGATTCGCCCAACCCTGTGGACGGGATCACGTGGTACCCAGACGCCGACGGTGACTCGTGGGGTCGCGAGAGCGGCGCTGTTCTCACATGCGATGTGCTTGAAGGGCACTCGAGGGTAGGCGGTGATTGTGACGACGATGACGACCGGGCGAACCCGGGTGCCACCGAGGCGTGTGACGGCATCGACAACGACTGCAACGGGACCACCGATATTGGCGCCGTAGACGGCAGAACGTTTTACCGCGATAGCGACGGCGATGGGTACGGTGATGTCGACACCACGACATCGGGATGCGAAGTGCCAGTGGGCTACGTCCTGAACGCGGATGATTGCTCCGATCTGTCTGCAACGGTCAGTCCTGATGGGGTGGAAACCTGCAACGGAGTTGATGACGACTGCGATGGTATAGTCGACGAAAGCTTCGAATCGTCCATTTGGTACCGCGACGCGGACGGCGATGGACGAGGCGATCCACTGGATGCCCGGCTCTCGTGCTTTCCGCCATCTGGCTACGTGGTCACATCCAATGATTGCAACGACAGCGACTCAGCTGTGCATGGGGATATGTCTGAACTCTGCGACGAGAAAGACAACGATTGCGACGGCATCATAGATGAGGACCTTTCCGATATCCTTTTCTACAGAGATCTTGATGGTGACGGCTACGGAACGCCGCTCGATGTGATCACCGCTTGTGCTCCAACACCCGGATACGTGTCCGAGGGTACGGACTGCGACGATACCGATGACGACATTCGACCCGGCCGAACCGAAGAATGCAACGGAATCGATGATAACTGCGACGATACCGTCGATGAGGGGTGGCCAACCTATCCGTACTTCCCTGACCTCGACGGCGACGGCTACGGCGCGGGGGAGGCGCTGGAGGCCTGTGAGCAGCCCCCCGGCTACGTACTCGATGAGACCGATTGCGATGACACAAACGAGCTGATCAACCCCGGGATGTACGCGGACTGCGAGGGTGGCGGCGACGAGGACTGCGACGGTGAGGTCGATGAGGGTCCGGAGTTCACATTTTACCGAGATGTGGATGGAGACGGATTCGGCGACGCAGACACCACCATGGTGGCGTGCGCTCCCCCCGAGGGCTGGGTGTGGGACGATACCGACTGCGATGATGCGGCCGACGATGTCCATCCCGAACATCGCGAGGTCTGCACGGATGCCATTGACAACGACTGCGATGGATTCGGAGACGACGATGATGAGGACTGTGATTGTCCCGACCACGGCTACACCGAGGACGAAGATCTCGGCTCCAGAACCGGTGATGCCGTAGCGTCCGGAAGTACGACGTCGGAGACGGACGACTATTTCTCGGGTGAATGCGGGTCATCCGGCGGTAAGGACCGATTCTTCCGTTTCGCGGCGCCGGAGGATGGCTGCTATACCTTCGATACCGATGGCAGCAGTTTTGACACGCTGCTCCGGATTTTCGACGCCTGTGAAGGCACGAGTTTGGAATGCGATGACGACGGCGGCGAAGGAACGCGATCAATGGTCGATAACTTTGCCATGAGCGAGGGCGACGAGGTGTTCATTGTCGTGGACGGCTTCAGTTCTTCTTCCTCTGGTGATTACACGCTCAACATCAGCTATGACCCTGCATCGACCTCTGAAGAGATCGAGGAATCGGTGGTCCTCGACTACGATGAGGACATCGGTGATGCGACGGGAGACAGCGTCGCGACGGGCTCAACAGCGGGTATGTCCAATGATTATGGCGACACGTGCGGCGGTATGTCTGCACCCGACGCTGCATTGTTGTGGGAGGCTCCCACATCGGGAACGTACGAATTTACGACGGATGGCTCGGGCTATGACACCGTTTTACTGCTCTACAACGCAGTCAGTGGGGAGCCGATTGGTGGCGGTGTAGAGTGCGGTTCGGTCGACTCGGGCTTGTCTTCGCTGGCGTGTGATGACGACGGTGGTGAAGGGACACGTTCCCTGATTTCATATGCCGTTACGGAGGGCGCCCAGTACCTTGTGGTCGTGGACGGGTGGTCAACCTCCTCGGGCACATACATGCTCTCGATCAGTGAGCGCTGAGTCCCGAGAACTGGGTCTCTAAAGGATCGCCATGCGATGGTCATCGGTGTTGTCGACGCAGGGAGAGCCCGCCGTCGCAGTCAGTGTTGTGGCAGAGGCCCTTGGCGAACAGTTGAGTGGATGCGAAGTTCATCTCCTCTTGGTGTTCACGTGTGGTCATGCTGAGGAGGCGTGGGGCCCAGTTCTGGAGCACCTTCGCCATCGATTCCCTTCCGCAGTGATCCTTGGCTGCAGTGCCAGCGGTGTTGTTGGCGGAGGCCGAGAAGTAGAAGATGCGGTGTCGTTGTCGGTGACGGCAGCGTCGCTACCCGATGTGGCCGTCGTTGGGTTTCACTATGACGAAGAGTCTTCTGAGTTGGTGGGAAATGATGCTCATTGGTGGCACACCCACCTCGGTGTGGAGCCGGAGCATCAGCCGTCGTTCATCGTGATTCCTGACCCGTACAGCTGCGACTCGAAGACGTTGATGGCAGGGTTGGATGAGGCCTACCCGGGCCGGGTCAAGCTTGGGGGCTTGGTTAGCGGTGGTTCCGGTCCCGGGGACAACGTGTTGGTGCTGAACGAACAGATCCTTCGCAAAGGTGCGGTGGGTGTGGCCCTGTATGGTGACATCGAGGTTGAAGCTGTAGTGGCCCAAGGGTGTCGGCCCGTCGGCACACCGATGTTGGTCACACGGGCCGAAAAAAATGTCTTGGTCGAGTTGTCGGGAATGCGGGCATTGGACCAGCTGCAACTTGTTTTTGACCAACTGAATGATGAGGACCAGGCCCTGTTTCGCGGTCTTCCAATGGTGGGGCTCGGCATGGAAGAAGGGCGGGGTGCGTACCGACAAGGTGACTTTCTGATTCGCCATCTAATGGGGATGGACCGGAACCATGGGGTCCTTGCTGTTGGCGCGATGGTCGAGGAAGGCCAGGTGGTTCAGTTTCACGTCCGGGATGCCGAGAGCTCGCGAAATGACCTTGAGGAGTTGCTCTCCCGGTATGTGTCATCGGCATCGGCTGCCAGTCCCGAGGGGGCGGTGATGTTCAGCTGTGCGGGTCGCGGCTATCGGCTCTTTGGGGAGCCGGATCACGACATCGGGATGGCCACTCGGTATCTGGGGGGCGTCTCCATAGGTGGGTTCTTCTGTGCTGGAGAGATTGGGCCTGTGCACGGGCGGTCTTGGCTGCACGGCTACACGACGGCAATTGGAGTGGTCCGACCGAAGGGGTGGAGCTAGTCGGACTCCGCCGGCTCCCACGCCGTGCTCGTCCAATCGCCCACCGGGATCACCATCGCATGGTCCCGAAGGGTACCGAGCAGGATATCGCCGACACCGTCGTCATCAAAATCGGCCAGTGCGGATGTGTACCCAAGAACCTGCAGGTCTCCGGTTCCATTGATGATCCGGTCAGGGACAGCGTTTAGAGTATCGCTGGTTATGGGTCCAAAGAACACGGAGTTCCGACCTGTTGAGACATACTCTGTGGATGCGGCAAAGTTCTGAACCAACAAGTCACTGTGCCCGTCGCCATCGATGTCTTCACATTTCAGCCTAATCGGGCTGCCGTCATGGACCTGTCGAAACCCCCACGCGCCGGTCAGCGGGCCACTCTCGGTCGCCTCGCCCTCAGGAAAATGAACCTGAACCGCGTCCATGACTTCACCGTCGGAAAAGGGTGTGCGGGCCTCGGTGTATGCCACATCCACATGTCCATCTCCGTCCAGATCGCCCAGGCACAGTCCGACGCCCGGAAGGGGCTCATCGGCGTGACTTGGCGCCCACGTTGCATCCGCTGCATCCATCCATGCTTCAGTGTTCAAGGGGCCCGTGAATACGGCGAACTCCGCGCCCGTTGGGATGAGCAAGTCGGCGACACCGTCCGAGTCGAGATCGCCCACTGCGGGAGCCATACTCAACACCATGTCAGGAAAAGAGGCCACGGCGCTGGATTCGGACAGCAACACGTCCGCCGATGGGTCTTCCCAGAGGTACACATCACCGGGTGATCGTGTAACGACGGCTTCCATGGTGCCATCGTCTGTGAGGTCTCCAAGCGCCACACCTTGGATACCCCAGCCATTGCCATTGTCGTCCGCTGAGGTCAACTCCGCGAGGGGCGCGTCGAGGTCGAAATGATCGAGGTGCACGTCCGCGTAGATCCGAATGCTGCTCGTGATTTCACTCAGCGGTGAGAGGTTGGGGGTCGGGATGATGAGGTCGGCAGCTCCATCCCCATCAATGTCCCCTTGGGCATGAAGCCCTGCACCGGGGAGCAGAGAATCTGTCGATGAACTCACCACAACGTCAGCGGCCGGTCCGTAGTCCGTTATCGGTCCCAGGTGAACGACTGCCCGATGGTTCATGGGATCAAAGATCATGGCATCTGCGACAGCGTCGCCGTTGAAGTCGCCCGCAACAATGCTGCCAAGGTTCTCGATTTCAGACAGCTCGAGGATCATACCGCTGTCTGACGCGTCGTCGGCACACCCATTGTCGATGTGTCCATCGCAATTTGTATCGAGGCCGTCTTCGCACAGGTCGGCCATGCCGGGGTGAAAGGCTGCGTCGGTGTCATCGCAGTCGCCTTCGCGGTCTTGGGTCACCCATCCTTCAGGAACCTCACAGGAGATCAGCGTGACGTCGGGATCACCCCAGCCATCGCTGTCGCGGTCGCGGTACAGAAGGTCGCCATTTTCGGGTTCTCCCTCGTCGGTTTCACCGTTGCAGTCGTTGTCGATGCCATCGCACAGTTCGACCCCATCGGGGTTGATGGAGGCGTCCGTGTCGTCACAGTCGGCGTTGTTTTGGACTTGGTCGGTGAGACCGCTGCAGCCAAAACCCCTCGGTGGGCCGGCCCCAAAGCCGTCGAGATCATCATCATTGAACCAGTCTGTTGCATCCTCAGCTGAGTCATCGTCGGGTATGCCGTCGCAATTGTTATCGATGCCGTCGCAGAACTCCGTTGCATTCGGGTGCTGATCGGGATTGGCATCGTTGCAGTCTTGGTCGTTGTCGACTCGCCCCGCCTCTGCGCCGCAGAGCAGCACCATCTCGGTGGGGT
>Ga0160422_10002293_pt1 | contig 11991 bp, 4 predicted proteins | sample Fk160mmetaG_FD_108192 | JGI IMG/M metagenome (GOLD analysis project Ga0160422, IMG submission 108192) | Marine microbial communities from the Central Pacific Ocean - Fk160115 60m metaG | ecosystem: Environmental > Aquatic > Marine > Oceanic > Photic zone | place: The Central Pacific Ocean...
ATCAAATGTTAAATCTACAGGTTCTTTAGAAGTTTTATATTTAACGCTGTCATATCCTGCTTTTTTAAAAGCTTCCATAAGTCTTTTACTTATAATAGCATTGCCATAAGTATTTAAAGATAATTTTAAACTAGGATTAGAATCAACATCTTTAGAAACTCTGTCATAATCTTTCTTTAAAGATACAAGTTCGTCTTTTAGTTCTTTATCAAAAACTTTATCTATAACAGAATTATCTTTTAATATTTGAGAAAAATGTAAATTAGGATTTAAACTAACATTAATCTCATATGGATTTAAAGATCGTATATTACCTTTAATATTAGAAGTAGGGGATTGATCAGTTTGAACGTGCATACCATAAGTGTTTGAAAAATTATCCACCATAAATACATCGTCTTTTACAGCAGACTCTTCTATAAAAATATTTTTTTGTAATTTACTTTCTTCTTCTGTAAGCCCAAACACATCATCTAAAAAGTACTGCCCTTGTTCTTTTATAAACTTTACTAGTTTACCTTTAGAAAAACGCTCTCTATTTTCTAGTAAATCACCAGCTTGTTCTTCATAAGATAAACCAGTTAATCTATCTATTCTGCTACTAGGATTTTCAGGAGCTTGAGGAACATCCTCATCTGTCTTCCCACCCTCTGCATATTGCCTTCTAAGCCTTCCATAAATAGCTTCTAAGCTAGATTCTCTTTTAGGAGGTCTTAACCCTAATGCTCTATCTATATCTTGCCCTGCTCTCTTTACAGTCGTTTTAAAATTTCTATCTTCTTCATTATATCCTGGAAACATTCTATATAAACTGTAGCCTGGAACATTTGTAGTTAATAGTTCTCCTGGGCCTTTTCTATATAAAATACTATCTACTACATCTCCTACCGCAGGGCCTGTAATAGCTTTTGCAGTAGATCCTATAAACCCTCCTCCTACTTCTGCATTTTCTTTTGCATTTACAACGTATTCTCCATAGCCTAATCCACCCCAACGCTGTACTGCTTCAAACATTATGTCAGCTTCATCTTGTTCAGAGCCATCTGGATTAGTAAACTTAAAACCATTTCTAGCATAGTTAGTCATGGCAGCTACGCCTGTCATAATTACGCCTGTAGAAAGAACTTTAGCTCCTCCTCTAATAGGATTTCTTTTTACACCACCATAAAAGTTTTTTAGTACAGTATTTGTAAATGCTGTAGGGTATCCTAAAAACTGAAATAAAATACTACCTAATGGAGTTTGTTGAATATGTGGTCTAATTGACGATGCTTTAGAAGGATCTAATATCACTTCATTAGTAAATCTAGCAGCACCTCCCATTATATTTTTTTCATAATAATCGTTCCACTGCTTAACTCCATTTCTAGTTCTTCCACTATAAATGTTAGCTGTTTCAGCCCATCTAATTCCTTGAGGTATATTGACACCTAAATCAAGCAAAGGTTGAGCTAACCTACTAATTTTTTTCTTATCTTTTTCAGGATCTAAATTTCTAATCTTTTTAAGATTATTAATAATAAAATCTTTACCCATAGTAAAAGAAGCAAGCTGAACTGTTCTTGTCCATTGATCTAGTAAATTAGTTTTAAAAAATATTCTTTGTATTTTTTTACCTATAACACTTTCAACGCCTTCTCCTGCTAAACTATCAATTCTTTGAGCTACAGCTTGATCTAATCCTAAAAATACTCTATGCATTTCTCTCATAGCTTCTTCTTTAGAAAGACCATGTACATCTTGTAGCTCACGTAATGTTTTATCGCTAGTTCTTTTAGCTGACATTTTAATTGTTTTAGCTAGTCCTTTAACATAAGAAGGTGCAGATACTCTAGTCAAAGGTATAAATATTTCAGTTAAACTAGATAGTGTGGCTAAAGGTAGGTGAGCTAATTGTTGAGATATTTTTACAGCATCTGAAGCCCCTTGTAAAAATTGTGTTTGATCAGCAAGTCCAGTAGTGTAATCATATAAATTTGCTAACTGGTCTTTATCTTTATTAGTAAGAGTAATTCCTTTTTCTTTTAACTCATTAATAATATCTTTTACAAATTTTTCATTAAACTCATCTCTATTAGATCCTAATACTTTTGTCCTAGCATATAATCTAGAACTTTGTGTAAAATAATCTCTAATTAAAGAATCAAAATCATTATCTATAAATTTTTCTATATCAAAATCATCTAATAAAAATAACTTTCTAGGACTAAAAGAAGAAGGAGCTATAGTTCCTAAAGCTTCTATATCTAAAGTATTAACTTGGTTTTTCTTAGAAAGCATATCGTCAATAATACTATTAGCTACTAAATATTTTTCTTTTCTAATAGCTTCTGTTTCTGGAATAGCATTAATAATTGATCTTTTTTGTTTTAAAATACCATCATAAGTTTCTTGCAAACTAATTCTAAATGCATTAGCATCTTCTTCTGATTTTATATTTAAGTCTTGAGCTTTTTTACCATACTTATTAAGTATTGTATTTAACTCTACTAAATCTTTTTTAGGGAAAGAAACAAGCAACTCTTCATACAAATTAGTTAAATTTATAAGTTCTTCAAAGTCTTGCCTATCTTGAGGTTTAATATATTTTAAAGCTACATTATCATCTAATGTAATTGCTTTTGAGTTAACCATTATCTGAGCTAACTCTTCTCTATCTTTATTAACAACACTCCATTTCCATCTTCTAGGAAACCAGGAGTTAGGCCCAGCTTTTAAAGATCTTCTAAATATTCCTACTTGTCTGCCATCTCTTAATACACTATCAGTAACTAATTTAAGTTCTTTTACAGCGTTTAAATGTTTACTTGTAGCTTCAGGAACTTTTAAACCATAGTCTTCTTCTTTAGAGCGCATTAATTTAAGAAGAATATCTTGATCTTCTTTAGCAAGCTTACCTCTTTTAGTTAATGGACGAACAGCATCTTCATATTGTTGATTGTATCTTCCATTATAATTATTTAAAGTTTCTTGATATGTAGAACCTATAGGTGCTATTCTGTCATCAACATCAACTTTACTATCAAATTTATAAATATCATATCTAAAAGTTTGTAAAAGCTTTTTTAAAGTATCAGAAGATTTTGCTAAAGTTAAAAATCTAGTTGTAGGTCTTCCAACAGTTTTAGAAATTACAGTGTCTTTTAATTTAGAAGCTTTAAAACCTAAAGAGTTTTCATTTATGTATCCTTCATCAGAAAACTTTTCTAAATTATCTCTTGCTTCTCTTGAAAATTTTTGTCCTAACTTAGTAGCCCCTCCAAGTAATCCTGCTCCAAGAATACCGCCTATGGCTGAAGAAGCAGCAATTTCATATAAATTAACTCCTTCTCTAAGATCAATACCATCTATACTATCTCTTTCTTGTCTTAGATATTCATCCATGCCTGTCCAGGCTATTCCTTCAGCAGTGCCAAATAATGAATTTCTTTTTACTTGATCTTTGTAATAATTTTTTACAGCTTCAGATCTAATGCCTTTACCTTTTTTAATAGCATCTTTTAAAGATCCTCCAGCACCTACTAAATTTTCTTTTTCTATTAATTCATAAAGAGGTCTGTCTTGTTCTATTCCTTTACCTACTTTTTTTAATCCTGCTTTAGCTAAACTTGCTACTCCTTGTCCTCCAAATCTAGCTCCTAAACTTCCTCCACCTGTAAATGGAGCAGCAATAACAGCAGCTAAAGTTAAAGGATCAGTAGCTAAATCAACTCCTACATCTGCTGCAAAATTTAAATACTGAGTAAAACCTCCCATATCAGCGTTTTCAAATCTATCTCTAAGATAAGTGTAGTCTTTCTTTTGTTGATCTGTAAAATTAGGAATATCTTTAAAAGTTCTAATAGCACTAGAGCCTAGATTCCACTCTTCATCTCTTAAATACTCATAAACATCTTTTACTTTAGTATCGTCTTCACCAATACTTTTTAAAAATCTTTCAGCAACACTTACATATTCTTCATCGTCTTCTAAAGAATCTAATGTATCACTATAAGATCTAAATTTTTTTCTAATATATTCCATAATTTAAATTTTTAAAATATTTTCCCATTCTTTAACTGCTCTATCAGCTATAGTTGATCCAGATACTTTTTTTATTTGAGCAACATCATTTTTAAATTCTGTAGTATTTTTATCTTCAAGATTTCTAAATTTTCTTGATAAAGATTCTCCATAAATTTCTGGAATCTTATCTGTTTTTATCATAGGATAAGCAGAAGGATTTTCATCTACAATATCTTTTAATCCTCCTAAATTTTTATCGTACATTTCCTGTGTAGGAGACATATCTCTTACATCTATTATCTTTTTTTCTTCTTCTGTAAGTTCAGGAATTCTAAAATCTGATGGTTGAAAACCAGGTAATCCTGAAGCTCTTGCTATTGCTTGGCTAAATAAAGAGGCTTCAGGAACAACTTGTTTACTTTTTATTGTTTCTATAACATCATCACTTACACTAACCATTCCATCTATATAAGAATAACCAGAATCTTTTAAACCTTGATTTAATTTTATAGGGTCTTCTTTATTTGCTAAAGCTTCAGCAAAATCTTGTTGTATATTTTCAACATCATCATCATCTGCAAAAATAGAACTTATAAAACTAAACATTCCTGTTTCATTATCTTTAGTAATAGTTGCATTAGAACCTATAGATTCTGATCTTGCTTCTATATCTTTTATAGTTTCTAATAATTTTTTATAAACAAAATCTCTTTGTAAAGCGGAAGATATTAAAACTATTTTATTATCTTTATCAATTATATGAAAAAATCCTTCTCCTTTTTTACTAAATACCATTTCTGGCATTACTTCATTTATTAATCTTTGTGCATCATATTTATTATCAAATAAAGGTTCTAAACCATTTAATTTTTTATTAGCATCAGAATCAGCTAATACTTTTATTTCATAAACTAATAAATTTTTAAAATTTTCATAATTAGGATTTTCTTTTTTACCTGATATAAGTTGATTTTGTATTCTAGTTCTTTGTTCTTTAGGAAAAAAACTAGGAGAAGTGCTTAAAGTTTGTTTTACTCCAGCATCAAATATAGTTCTGTTTGTTGCATTAGCAGCAGTTCCCATAAGAGGAGCACCGTTATCTTCTACTGCTATTCTATTTAAATAATCCAAAGTATTTTTAGTTAATCTAGGATATTGATTTTGTATTTGAGCTACATTCTTAGATGTAAAAGCTTCTCCAGGCTGTATAAAATTTTGTTTTAGTTCAGAAATTTCTCCTCTAGTATATTCATCATCAATATATTTTAAGAATAATTTATCACCTACATCAAACATTCTAGCATCTAATGCTTTTTCTATTAAAACACGCTCTCTAGATCCTTCTGGAAACGTGTTTGCTATATCTCTAAGTTTTATATAATTTTCTGCATCAGGCCCTGTAAACTGTTGAAATAATTCTACTTGTCTATCATAAGCAGCATTATTAACATTAACGCCATTTAAAAAATCTTCTTCAGAAATGTCTCCTGCTTGAAATTGATGGTTAAGTTGAGAATTTTTATAACTTTTTCTATTAAATAAAACCATTAATCCTTCACTAGGATTTGTAGCTCCATATAAAGCTCTATTAAATGCATTATTAACAGACTGCTCATTTAAACTTTCTTCATTTTTTAAATCTGTTTGCATTATGTGAGAAACTCTTTTCTTAACAAAAGTAGGAAGACCTGTGAGTTTCTTTAAAGAATCAACAGGTAAATATTGCAAATACCCAGGATTCTTTTCAAACATTCCTAAATCGTACTCTTCTCCGCTTTTACTATTTTCAAAAACTTTAAAAGCATTTACAGCATTTTGAACAGGAGTTGCAACATAATTATCTCTAAAAGAATCTATCTTTCTATCTTTAGCTTCTATTCTTCGTTGAACTTTACCTGTTAACTTGCTTAACAATCCAGACTTTGCTATCTCAGGATCTATTTGTAATCTAGATAATTCATCTTGTGCTTGATTAAAAGCATCGTAATCAAAAGACTGTCCTGTCTTAACTCTGTTATATTCATCTTTTAAAAGACCTATATAATTAGCTTCAATGTCTGATAATTCTTCATCATTTAAATCAAGATAAACTTTTGCATTCTTTTTTACATCATCAAAGTTTTTAAATATATCTTTATCGCCTAGCCTAGAATTAGGGCCATACTGAGATGCTAAAGTATCAAGTGCATTTTCTCCTAAAGCTCTTTCAACTTTTCTAAAATTATCTGTTCCTTCTTCTAACTCTCCAGTAAAAGAAACCCCTGCTTTTAATAAATTTTCATAAACAGGTTGAGTTTCTTTATATATTTTAGCTTGCTTTGCTGCATCTGATCTTAATTTACCTAGTGCCAAAGTATTTTCAAAATTCTTTTCATCAATAAGATCTTTAATTTTATCTTCTTGATAACGATCATATACTCCAACAAAACCTTCAAATAAAGTAGGAAGCATCCTTCTAAAATCACTTCTATTATTTCTAGATTTTAATTGTTGTACGCTACTTAAAACACTACCTATATCAAAATCTCTAATATCGTATCTAGCCATTATTGCCTCTCTAACAAACTAGTTTCATTTACTGGTGACATATCTTCTTCTTCTTGTGGCCTTGCCATTAAACTTTCTGCTTGAGGTATCTCTGCTTCTTCTATCTTTTCTAATACAGTAGGAGATACACTTCTTACATCAATAGGCTTATCAGTTCTTAATCCTCTAAAATTTACTTCTTCTTTATAAGAATTAATAACATCATTAGCTAACTCTATTTGTTCTTCTTCAGACATTTCAGAAAATTCATCTTTATAAATTTCATAATCATGTATTCCTGCTCTTTCTGCTAAAGCCATAAGAATAATCATTAAAGGCTCTGCAAGAAGTAACATTAAATCAGGATTAAACTTTCCTTTTCTAAAACCATTTTCTAAAATTATTTGAGCTACAGCAGAAACAGGAACTTCACCACTGCCTAAAACTTCTATAACAGAAAGAAGTTTACCCTCTTCTGTTAACAAATTAGTTACAATAGCATCTATAGCCTCATCTACTTTAGTAAACTCAGGAGGCCCTTCCCAAGGATAAGGATTATCAACTGAATTAGTTAATGACTGACCTGGAATAGGTCTATCAAAAGGATCAATTACTTTTAAAATTTCTTGTGAAATCATATTATATATCTCTTATTACGATACGTTAGCAGTACCAAAATTAAATAGTCCACCATATAACTGAGACTGTCCTGCTTTAGCTCTTATACTAGACATTAACTGTGCAGGGTTAGAAGAAGCAAAAAGTTCTTCTTGCATATTCATAGTTATAGGTTGTATAGGAGGAGCCATAGTAACTTCTCTTGCACTACTTTGTAATTCTTGTGCTTGTATTTGAGGCCCATAATTACTAGATCCAAAACTAAATTCTTCTTCAGGTTGCATTTGTGACAATAAAGAAGCTCCTGTAGTTGCTGTTCCTACAACAGATGCTCCAGACAAAGGGCCTTCATAGCCTGTTGCTTGCGCTATATCCATATCTAGAAAATGTTTTCCTACATTAGCCATCTTTTCTACAGGCCCTTTACCAGCAGACCAAGCTGCCCCAACACTAGAATGTTGAGTGCTTGCTTTAAGACCTGACGGGTCCATCCCTAACGCATCAGCAAATACATTAGTTTCTCCAGCTAATCCTGTCATTCTACCATCTACTATTTGCATAGATGCTGCATCACCTGTACCACTTTGAAATAAATATTCATACTGGCTTCTTGCTACTTTATCCGCAGATAAACGCCTACCTAATATTCCTTGTTGATCCAATGTATAAAAATCTTTAGCAGTATAAGCATTATCTCCATAAGTAGCTGCTAATTCTGCTTCTTTTGCTGAAAAACTATCTAAAGGAATATTTTTATTTTCTAGTGCAGCGTTAAAATTTTGAGTAATTAATTCTTCTTTTGTTAAAACATCTTTAGATGTAGCTAAAGCATCTAAAGTTGATTTAGTAACGCTTGAAGGAGAAGATGTTAAAGATACAGCTTCAGAAACACTAGAAGCATTATTTAATAAATTTACACTAGCAGTAGATACTTCTTTTCCTGCTTGTAATAACTCAGAAGTACTAGCTATTGTTTTGCCTAAAGAACCTCCACCTACTCCAGCAGCTTTTGCACCAGAAGATAAAGTAGCTGCTGTAGCTTCAGCAGTTGCAGCTACAGGTGAAGCTATAGAACCAGCAGCAGTCGCTGAACTAGCTCCTAAAGTTGTTGAAGCAGTTCCTGCTGTAGCAGAACCTGTAACAGATACACCAGGCCCTACAGCTCCTACTGCTCCTCCTCCAGCACTTGCAAAAGCATTAAAAAGATAAGGCATTGCAGCAGCTAAAGCTATAGTTCCTATAATTCTGCCTATTTTAGAATTAAAAACATTTTTAATTCCTTTGCCTAAGTTTTTTAAACCTTTGCCTATTTTTTTAAAAAAATTCTTCATAATAAATCTAATCCTGCTGTAATTGCATCACTTAATTTAGAATCCCATAAAGCTTCATCTACTGCTTCTCCATCAGCACCTAACGCTGCAACAATAATAGAAGCTCTACGTGCTTGATCTCCTTCATATGATCTAAAATCATGGTCAGCCTGATCACGTACTTCCTGCCATAAGAAAGCATTAGCTGCTTTACTCATATTAAAAGCATTCATAGTATTCTGCATATTAATAGCATTCTGAGTTGCAGTATCTATTTCATTAGCTCTACGCCTCCAGGCTACATTAGATGCTTCTACAGCAGCAGCATTTTGAGCATTCCAAGCTATCCTTTGATTATCTTGTTGTGCATTAAATTGAGATATAGTAGTTGATAACTGAGCATTAAATTTATTTACATCTGCTGTACGATCTGCATCTTTAGCAGCTTGCATATTAGTTTGTTGAGCATTAAATTGAGACATAGCATTAGCTTGTGTAGCATTAAACTGTGACATCTGTGCAGCTAAATTAGCTTGAAACTGATTAGTTTGATTTTCAGATGTAGCATTAAATTGTCTTGCTGCATTTTGAGCAGCTTGATTAGATAACATTCTTTGTTGTTTTAACTGTTGATCTAATACAAGAGCTTGCTGTGAATTACTTAAATTAGCCATGTCCATCTTTAAAAAACTTTGAGCATTTTCAATAGATACTCTAGTAGCAAGATCTGCTTCTTGCATACTCATCTGTGCAAGATTAGTAGCATTTAACATAGCTGCTTGTTGATCTGCATTAAACTCCGACATTGTCATAGTCTGCATAAATCTGCTATTTGCAAGCTCTACTTGTTGTGCATCAGTAAACTTAGCCATATCTATTTTGGCGTACATTTGAGCATTAGTCATTGCTCTTTGTTGATCTGCACTTAATTGTGCAATACCTAAACTATTTGCAAGATTAGCAGAAGTAATTTTAGATTTTAAAGTAGCATCTAAGTTTGCTAGTTCTGCTTGTTGTGCAGCATTTAAATTATCTCTTCCTGCTTCATTTAAAGCTGTAAGATTAGCTAACCTAGTTTGTTGATCATTTGTTAGCTTTGCTAAATCCATTTGCTGTTTAAATGCAGCGTTCTTAGATAAGAAATCTGCTGCTACTTGCATCTCTGCTAAACGTTCTTGATTCTCAGCAGTCATATTAGCAGCTTCAACTTGATTCTTTATCTGAAGATTAGCAAGTTCCATTTGCTGCTCGTTACCTAAATTCTGAGCAGCCATAGCTTGAGCATTTGAAGATCTTATTTCTGCTGCTCTTTGGCTATTCTGTAAATTTTGAAGTCTTATTTGCTGTGCTTGTTCTCCCTCTGTCATAGCTTCTTGCTGCTTAAACTGACTTTGAAGGGTAGACATCTGTTGTGCAAACTGAGCCGTTTGTCCTACTGCTGTTTGTCTATTAGCCAAATTAGCCATACGTCTTTGCATATCCTGCGTAGACTGAGCTAAATTAGCTTGTTGTTGATTACTTAAATTTTGTGCTGCTCTAGATTGTAAAGCTTGTGCATTAGCTTGAGCTATAGGCAAAGCACTTTGAATTATTACATTAAATAAAGCATCTCTACCAATTGTAGAAGCTGATAACCCTCTTTGAGCTAATGTTTGTTCTACTGCTGCTACGGCAGGTCTAGCCCATGCAGGAGTTTTGCCTTCTTCTATACCATCTAAAAGAGTTGTCATTTGAGAAGATACTAAAGCTTCTGTAGGTAACGCTGCTATTGCAGCACGTACTTCTACAGACTCATTATCTAATTGAGCTTCTACACTAGCAGGATCTTCTACAATAACTGTTGCAATATCAGGATCAAGATCTTTATCTAATGCAGCTACCATTGCTGCTGGTGAACCACTTTTAGCTGTCCCTGTAGGAAACTCATTTCTTTGTGCAGCACTAAAACCTACAATACTTTTTATTTGTTGTGGAGTTGCTGCTGCTGTTTTACCTGTTTCATCTACGGCATCAAGAACACTAGCTGCTTGTCTATCTTGTACCCCTGAAACTAAAAGTTCTCCAGTTTCAGGATCTCTAGATGCTGTGGTAACTGCTGTTCTATCTAATGTTGCTGCTTCATCTGATACTGTAAAATCAACTGTTCCACCTTTACCTGTTACTTTAGCTACTTCAGAAAGTATAGCTCCTTCTTTTACTTCACCTGTTTCAGGATCAACAAAATCTGCTGCTTTTTGTAAATCAAAGTTTGTAGTACTAGCACTTAATTCTGCTATCTTTGCTTTTCTTTGTTCATCATTTAAATCTTCAGCAAAAAATCTAGCTCCTTTAGCCATTTCATCTGCATCTAAAGAAGCTGCTGATGCTGATGCTGTTTGAGTTAACCCTTCTAATTGTGCTGCTTGAGTAGCTTGTAAATCTTCTACTTCAACTGCATCCATTTTAGCAGCACCTGGAAGACCCTGATAAGAACGCATATTTAACCCAGCATCTGCTACCATTTGTTCAGGAGTAGCATATTTTTTATTTCTATAATTACCTAATCTTTTACCTACTCTATTAAATGCTGCAAAAGAATATGTGCCATCTTCATTTTGAACTGCTCTATAATTTGATCCTACTCTTCTACTAACTCCACTAGTAATATCATCATTAAGTTTAGCTAATGAAAAATCAGAAGGTAATTCAGCTTTTGTAGTTGTGCCTTGTGTAACTGCTGTTGCTGTAGGGGCAGTAGCTTGTGTTGCTGTAGCATCTGTAAAATCATCTATAGTAGTGTCACCACCTTCTATAGTACTATCTAATTGAGTTCCATCTTCTTCTGAAATATCTGCTAGTTTTAAATTATCATCTAATTTTCCAGTAGCTAAAGTTTCAGCATCAGTAGCTGTTCTTGCTGCTCTTAATCTTCTTTCAGCAGCAGTAGCTTCTTGTTCTGAAAAATCTGTTCTAGGAGCCTCTGTATTTTCTGTAGTATCTGTATCTTTAGAATTATCACTATTATCTGATTTATCATCTGATTTATCTTTATCACCAGGACGATAAAAACTTTGTTCTCTAGTTGTTCTAGTAGGTTCAGCAACAACTGTACCAGGAGTATTAGTAGTTTTTTTAGCTAAAGCACCTTTTCTAGGAGTAGGTTTACGTTTAGATTCAACTGGAGTTGTAGTTGTAGCTGCTGGAGTATCTTTAGGTTTTTGTTCAGCTTGTTTAGCTAACCTTTTTCTCCTTTCTTCAGCACGAGCAAATACACCACCTAAACGATACTTACGTCTTTGCTTTGCAGCCTGGACTACTTTTTTCCTAGTTCTCATTGATCTCTTTTTACTCATTCTAATACCTTATAATAAATGGGATAATAATACTGTCGCAGCAGTAGTAGTAACGATTGTTATCACAAGCCAAGCCAGTTTTTCCCATCTTTGTGCGTGACTATCTGTAGCTTTACGAAGCTCACGTAGTTCTACAGTGCATTCAGCCCAGCGTTCTCCACACTCCTTCTCATGCTCTGCAATACGGTCTAAAGCTTCTA
>Ga0160422_10002294_pt1 | contig 11990 bp, 13 predicted proteins | sample Fk160mmetaG_FD_108192 | JGI IMG/M metagenome (GOLD analysis project Ga0160422, IMG submission 108192) | Marine microbial communities from the Central Pacific Ocean - Fk160115 60m metaG | ecosystem: Environmental > Aquatic > Marine > Oceanic > Photic zone | place: The Central Pacific Ocean...
ACATATACGTTTTTTTCCATCCAAGCACAATACTTCAACCATTGCATTGCCCAATATTTTTGTTACACCTGCATATAGTTCTCCTTCTTCTTGTGCTAGACGCAACGATTTTTGACCAAAACCGCTCGTTACGTGTTTACGACCCATGCCTTTTGATTTTTTTCCGCCTTTCATATTGCGTACCATGATCTATTACTATTATTATAAAAGTATATTTACTTTCAATTTATAGATCCTGCCCTTTTTCGTGGAGTTCTTGACCCACATCTAGATAAACGTGATGTCCCCAAGGTATTTCTAATTCTAAATGATGTTCCATAATAATGTCTTCTAGTTTTTTAACTTTTTCTTTTAATACTTGAATATCATTATATTCAGTAAATGCTGTTGATGATTTTTTTGTAGGAAAACTATCGTCAAACGGAATAATTGTAAAAAAAAGTCGTATAATACTTGCCGATGTATTTATTTTACTATCTGATTTAAATACATCTTCTATTTTTACATAATCATTTGATTTTAACAGTTTAGTGCCTTTAACACAATCTAATAATAATCGTCGCGTATATTGCGTTAAAAAAGGTTTATCAGGTTCAATATCAACATAAATTATTTTTTCCATTTACATACATATGCCTTTATTTATTTTGTAAAGGAAACGGAATACAATTTTTCATACATATCATTGGATTGTTCATCCAACTCATATCCATAGTTTTCATAAAAGTTTTCTAAGTCTTCATCTTTTGAAAATACGAGTCGGTTCTCTTCTAGTTTTCCCCCATAACGATCTATTCGTTCTCGCCATAATGGTGTTTCATAACTATACTCTATCCAATGCTCAAGTATGCTAGATAAAACTTCTTGTGGTATAATTTGTCTTGTCTTGTATTTTACATTTACTTTAAGGGTTTCATAGGGTCGATTGGTTACTTGTAGATTGGTATAGAGATACAATCTTTTTTTATTTGTAAGCCACGTACCATACTGTGTTTCGATAGAATACTCTTCCCGTAAATGTAAGCAAGTTGTAAATAGCATTTGTTTTATGGTTTCTATAGTGTAGTTCCCCGCTATGCATTTGTAGTAAGACATTATTTCGGCATCTATAGGTTGATGATTATTACTATATAAGCATATAGACTCATACATATCACGCAACTTATCGCGATCACTGTGTTGAATTTCTTTATATACTTTACTCCAGTCTTGCTTGCTGAATAAATATATAAATTGTTTTATAGTATCATCATATTTTGTTAACCAATTAGGTTTTCTACCTCGGTTTACTTGCAATGGTTTATTTTTTGCTTGTTCGTAGTACGTGGTGTGGCGTTTTATACGTAGATTGTTAGCAACATATACTAGTATGCTATAGTCGTTGCTTATACTATAAAGGATGCGTTTTTTATGAATATATTTTTCAAAACTAGGGTAGGATAGTGCATAATATTGATAATAGATTTGCGTTAGCCATTCCATACTATCTTCGTGAAATCCAGAATAATAGTATTCTGCTAACCAGTAACAAAGTTCTTCTTTTTCATCTAATAGTATACATTGTACTATATTTTGTTTGACGTGATCTACAAGATATAGTAATCGTGTAAGCATGATTTATATAGTGGATACTGTCAATTATTTTTTGTCAATTTGTGTATTTAATTTAGATTAGAATAAGAACTACGATCTATTTTATCATTGTGAATAAATTCTTTTACTTTTTTTCTTTCTGGTCTAATTTGGTCTAATAAATAGTAAAGACTTTCCAAGTTACTTTCTTGACTGTAGATTTGTTTACACAATTTTTTTGTTTCTTTCACGGAATGACGTCTATGTCCGTTAAAATGAATGTTTTGCAAATATATTTCTATGGTATAACTTATTATAGCATCACTATAATATTTTTTTTCAAACATATACGATATAACCCGAAGCGTTAATATGGATAAAGAATAATTATCCCACGTTTCCCAGGTTTCCATCAAATGTGATATTGCTTTTTCTTTATCCATATCAATATATTGACTGTAATAACCTATTGCACCTTCGGTATACGATTTTTTAAAATCGGCACTAAATAGCGAAAAAACGGGACATGTTTGTATATATTCACTGCATATATCTATTACATCTTTTTCTTCAATTGTATCACTTTTATGTATAAAAAAATTAATAAAATGTATTTCTAAACACCAAATATAGTATTCTGGGGCAAATACATAAAAATATTTATGTCGTGTACTAGCATTTACCTTTTCTATGGGAATGGATATACCAAAATCAATAATGATTGGATTTCTATTGATTCTACTATATACTATATTATCGTCTTTAATATCACAATGGACTATTTTTTTATTTAAAAGAAATTCAATGGAAGATAGTAAAAAAGTATAAGAATCAATATATTGGGTTAACAATGTACGACTATCATTATTATCTATATTGATAATAGATTCAAAATAACTTTCTTGATTGATATAAGGAATCGTCATTAAAACAAATTCACTATTCATATTTTTTGCTACTGGTTTACACGATTTAATTAATGTTTTATCTATTTCTCCTATTTCTATGGGTTCCGTTTTAAGAATGGGTGCAAAATAAAAAATAAAATGTGGTATTGACATGACTATTTTACTTACTTCAATTTCATTAGACGATACCGCACTTTTATGTTGTAATTTTACAACGATATCATTATCTATTTTTGATGTATCTTTTACATCAAAACCAGGATAATATACACATCCATACCCACCTTGACTAATTAATTTACTCATATTTATACTATTCCAAGGTTTTATTTTTTTGCTTTATAACATAATATCTATTCATAAATGCTTTGTGTACGTCTTGGTGACTTTCAAACTGATCTCCGTTTGTCCTTAGATAAAGACGATATGCGTCTATCGGTTTTTCTGAACTATGACTTTGTATGTACTGGTCCATGTCGCGTAATAGTTGTTTGGGTATAATAGTTCTTGTTTTGCGGGTTGTTTTTTTTTCTGGTTTTTCTTTAATAAACTGATTTCGTATATAATAACGACAAGAATGATACATTTTTCCAAGTACATCACCTTGAAATCCTAGTTGAGTAAGTCGCGTCGTTTCTTTTTCTATTAACTCTTGATGACTTTCGCACCATTTTTTCCATGCTTCTTTGTAGGCCGGTTTGTCGTTAAATTGGTGAATGCGATTGAATTCGTACAATTCCGTAGTGATTTCATCGCTAAACGTGAAACGAAATACTTTAAATGCCATATCTGAAGTTATTTTTACAACATACCATAAAAAAGATTTCAATTTATTATTGTATGTATATAAGATATAATGTACGCTCTTTCTACCCGATCATACTTGCACCCTACTACAAAAGAATATATTGAAGTGTTCCAGGTGGATCCCAAACCAAAGGATGCACTTTTAAGTATTTTAAAAAGGGTGGCTCCTTTAAAATTATCACCCTATAAAGGGTTTAATGACTGTGAAGGTTGTATTTATTTAGTAAAAAATTTAAACCCCGACCGTAGATGCAGCACTGAATTTTTAACGATGGAAGATTTGCCTTTACTTTTTTGCTTTTTAACAGAAAATGGTTATGATATAGATACCAAATTGACGAAACTGATGGTCCAGGGTAAATCAGCGGCAACAAAACGAAATTTGGTTTGTTTTATTCGCGAGCGTTCGGTCTAACGTTTTTATATAATCAAACACATGCAAACAAATAATCCTACTAGTATTGTTGTTAATGTTAATGTTGGATATTTACTGATCATCTGTTATATAGAGTAGTAGGAATATTTTTAAGTGTTAAATTTAATTATACTTTTGCCCCACTTATAACTCCAATATAGACTCATCAGTTGTATTAAACCTCCACTATAATAGATAATACTATAGTTAGAATAACGATATATCATAATTGGCAAGGCGATATTACGTGTAACCATGTAATAACTAAAAAATAGTTTATCATATTTTACTGGAAGATTTTTACGTTTCTTTAATACACCTCGAATATTAGTAATAAACGCTGATGATTCGGCAATAAAAAACATTAGCAAAGAATCATATAGCGGAAAATTATTCCACATACTAAATATTGCCACTAAACTAATCATATGATGCGGTAAATATATATATCGTTTATGTACAATCAGTTCCAATAAAGAATCTTCTATAAAATAAGTCGCGCTAGTATATTTCGCAAGGTTTACATAAAATAAAGGGTTCTTTGAAAAATATCCAATCAATGAAGTCGTCGTTAATAGTACATTGAAACCCATATTGATCCAAATCATCTTTTATATTCTCTATATATTATTATACTACGGGATACGAAGGTTGCATGGCTATACCACATACACCCGGATCGTTCTCGCTTTCCGTTCGCGCAATTTTAACATAACCTTGGTCTCCCCAACTTGTACCCCAACTGTTTTTTACCAACCAATATAGTTGTCCATCTTCCTCACCATACCCTACAACCAACACACCATGGTCTAGTTGAGTTCCGCACGCACTATTGTTGATGACTCCTCCCGAATAAAACTGGAATGCCGCGGTGTCGGCCTCTATGGCGACCGAGACCGGTCCTTGCGCGACAGCTTCCTTGAGATGCAACTGATTGTTACTGGTTACGTCTACGCAAGTAGAAAACGTTACTTGCATATCACAGTCAATGCAACTCTCGGATGCTGCTTGGTAGGGATCTTCGTCTTCGGTGCACATGCCGTGATCAATGGCATAGCGAAATGCCGAGTCCATTTCACCACCATTACAACCAAAATCACCATAGGATTTACTGCAATCAATGAGTTGTTGTTCAGAGAGGGGTTCTAGACTACCAGTGTGGATTGCCCAAGCGCCTTCCATGGCGCCAGTTGCAGAAAAACTCCAGCAACTGCCACATTGTCCTTGATTTTTCACAGGAGTCACGGCGTTGTTTGTGCGCCAATCCACGGAATCAGGTAGTCCAGTGGTCTCACTTTGAAATGTTTTGCAGGTGCGTGTTTTTTTTACATTTTTGTACCCTTTGTAATTGCGATGAAAATGCGCAGGATGAATGTCCATAAATTCATTGAAATCTAGATCATGATTGTAAAAATAAGGAGGATTTTCAATCCAATCTTTGTTGTAAAAGTAATTATCATAAGCATTTTGATATGCTTCTGTTGATTTATAGGTTTTATTATACTTTTCGGCAAACGTTACAAATTCTTGTACGGAAACGTAGTCTACAGATTGAACCATGAAAAAAGAAAGCGATGTCATGTTTCCCATATATATAGGTATGCGTCCGTGTTTTTATATTGTTTAACTTATTGTACATCTACCACCATTGTCTTGTGGGTACATGTAAGCAGGTTCAGTTACATAATCCCGTTCTAGTATTTCATCGTTTATAGTACGAGGAGATCCAATTTGATGATCAGAATCACTTTCATAATCCTCATCCGAAGTATTATCATTGGTTAATACATTTTGACTTGATTTTTCATCGAGGAGCATCACTGCCATGGCTGCATAATTATGGAGATCCATTAAAGTATCACGCAAGGTTTCAGTTTTTACGAGAGTAATATCTGATTTACTAATGTGTTGAAGTCGTTGGATTTTATCTCCAAGACGAACTAGTACGCCAACAGTTCCATATTTGGCGAAAGCGTCACCATAATCTGTATTTTTTTGTTTAAAGAGTTCGTATGCTTCTTCTTGTACTTGTGTTAATTGATCACAACGATTAGGCATTTATATGTTTAACTTATCTAATTATTTTTAATTCAATTTATATACAATGAATATTGCCATGACTGTTTTTGAACATCCTTTAAGATACTATTTTCAAAAATGGAAAGCTATAAATCATTCCCTGTGTTATGGGTCGGATAGTGATACGAATAGTGATGAATTATCGGTGGAATTAACTGATGATAGCGTACACCCTGGGGATTTAGAATATAACGATGAATTTAAAAATAATTTGCTATATAAAAAATTAAGTTTTACGGCGGTTGAAAATAGACTAAATAAGTATTACTATAAAGACAATGAACGTTTATCTTGTTCATTGGATATTGTGGCTAGTTATTTAAAAGGTCAAAATCATATTTACATGGAATCCAAATATCATTGTGAAAAACAATTAAATAAATTAATGATGCCCGCCATGCTATTATCCGCAATAGCAACCGTATTGTCTGCCATCGTAAATTATATACGGAGAGGTAAACTAATCTTGTCTTCTGTAAATGCATTAATTGGATTATTGTTGGCGTTAGTCAATTATTTAAAACTAGACGCGGCGGCGGAGGCGCACAAAACATCGGCGCATCAGTATGATAAATTACAATCTAGTTTAGAATTTCAATCGGGATCCCTGTATTTGTTTTATTCATTAAATAAAAAGCAGGGTGTGGAGCAAAAGTTATTGGACATTGAAAAAAAAATTAGCGAGATAAAAGAAACCAATCAATTTATCATTCCTCGTCCCATTCGCTATAAATATCCTATTTTGTATAATACGAATATTTTTGCGATGATTAAAAAAATAGATGCTTATCGTGATAAAACCATTACCAAATTAAAAAATGTGAAAAATGAATTACGATATATTGAAGCCATGCAACACGCTGGGCATTTTTCATTGTGCGGTAACGTGGAAAATAAAGAAATGTTGGAAAAATTATTTGATACCAAACAACAGGCCATTAAAGAACTTTTAGTCTTAAAATCAGCATTTACTTGCATCGATCAAATGTTTATGCAAGAAATCAAAAATGCGGAATATCTCTCGCCGTGTTGTTCCGGAGAAAAACATACAAATCCAGAAGAAATCAATGGGTTTTTAGCACAAATTTTAAATCCTTTTGATGATGATAGATTATTACATATAGATATACGAGACTAATTATTATATGTGAATATTGTATATGTCTTTTGATACGTCTCCAACTGATGTTAGTTTATTACGAAGTGTTACTGATGGGGTGCCTTATGGGAAAGAAATGGAAACTCCACTAGGTCCGACAGCAAATCCTCCTTCTAGTGATATGGGTATAGAACCACTTGATATGTTACCGGTTGCAATGCCGCCGGTTGCAATGCCGCCGGTTGCAAGGCAATCAGTGCCCATGGACCATGACATACATATTGAATTGCTTAGTAGTTTATTTAAACATATTCATACTGCAACTAGTTTACCTACATTAGCCCATCAATTTGGCGAATTTGTAATAGAACAAATTGAAGAAGAACTGAAGGATGATATACAAAAAAAAAAAGAGTTTACCAAGTACGTGAAAGAAATGTATCGTCCAATTGTAAGGAAAAAAAAATCTATATTAAGCAAACCGCAACAAGATGAGTTAGCGAGAGCAGTAACAGAATTTAGTGATACAGTGCATTTACTTCCACAATATCAAGAGTTTGAAACTGTTATAGAAAATGGGTATTCTGCATTAAAAAATAGAAGAAACAACTACACTAGCAAAGGTAAAAAAAAACATAATAAAACAAGGAGAAAAAGAGGCGGAAACCGATCAAGTAGTAGTAGTCGTCATATGTCCCGAGGTCCACAATCCTTTTCATTTATAGTTATCGTTATTATTACATTGTATTTATTTGCGAGTTGGATTGGTATATATTATTACTTATATAGAGTAGCCACTAACTATGATTTTTCTGAAAATGATTCCTCTATAGATTTTGCTGCATTTTTAAGAGGGTTTTTTTCCAGAAATTGTTTTCAAGTTATCATAGACGCCGGGCGACGAGGAGGAACTTTATACTCAAATCATGTATTATATAATATATTTGAATCACTGTCTATTCTTATATTTAGTGTAAATAGTAGTTTAACATTTAATGAAAGAAACTTTTTACAAAATCCTAGAAACGCAGAGTACATTTATCATATTCGTATTCTTTTTTGTGATGTTACCTTGGTTGGATTATTTTTAATGGTAACCGTCTATTATTGTATTAGGAGAATAGTTAACATAAGGAGGAGTCATACTCCACAAGGCGATAGTTATTGGAGTGACTATATGCGATTTATAAATCACATTATGGCAATAAGAGGATTAATTACCACTGGGTTTAGTATTTTAGTAGGTCATCACCGAACACGCTATATGCAAACTCCTGACGGAGCATACGATACAATACTATATATGCTTGGTTTTAGTGGGAGAAATACAGGCACATTGTTTGACGATCCACGTGTTGCCACATTGTCTATTTCAGAAGCACTGTATTTTGTAGTACAAAATAGAGTACGAGCGATGTTACCCGGTCCCCGAGTGGCCCCTCCTTCTCTGATGCAGGGTTCTTCTTCTCCTCCTTCTGCTAGTCTTGCTGCTGCTCCTTCTGCTAGAGGTTCTACACGTAGACTTAGTGCGGAACAAATGTTATCAGTATTAGAAAACTCATCAAAATAATAGTTGTTTTATAATTTAATTATTTTTTTCCGCCTCTCCTGGTATGTTGGGTATTATGTTTATTATGTTTGTTTTTTGTTAATCGATAATCTAGTTTTGCTGCTCTTACTTTGTTTTTTCTCGCTTCTTTCTCCTTTTTAGCACGTTCCACACGTCTTGCTTGTTCTAAAAGTTGTTTTTGCCTTGGAGATATTTTTTTCAAGGCGATTCCTAATAGGTCTTTATTACCTTGTTCTAAAAAAAACTTCACAGCATCTTGTTCATCATATATAGTAAATGGTTTTTGCTCTAGGATAGCCTTTTTTTTAGCCTCATGCCATTGTGACATAGTTGTAGTAGAGGGATCAAAAAATATTTTTTCACCACTTTTCGTATTGATTACATAGTAATTTGGGTTTGATGGGTCCATTTCCTCTACATGTATCAAACCATCATTACCTGTGGCTTTACGTACTATATCCGCCGATGTAGTTGCAATTGCAGGTTGGTAAGGTGGTATTCCTTCTGGATTATTTTTATATAAATTATTTGCCATTAGTGTAGCTAATAATGCAAGTGTCATTATTCCTGTCCTTTTTCCGGTTTTACTTAGCATATTTTTCGTGATTCTTTTATTTTCTCTATGTTCTCTTTGTTCTTGATCTTGTTTTTTTTCCAAAAAATCTCTAATTTTATCTTCTTGATCTACATAATATGCTTTGGCAGCTTTATAAGTAATTGGTGCGTTTTCACTTATATATCTTTCCCAATTTTCTGTACGTATATTTAGGTTTTGCATTCTTCTTTGATTGCTTTCTATTTTTGCAATTAATTCCTCTAATCTTTGATTCTCTGGTCCAGAATCTTCTACTTCAGATGTTGGCATCAACAGACCTGCATTATATCTACTTTGTGTTCGTGGGTTTTGTGTTCTCCTCTCTGACTGCATTAATCGGTGACTTAGTGGTTTCCGACCAAGAGGGGTACGAGACATAAGTTGGGCGCGGGGCGATGGTCCGGATAGGGAAACAGGTGATTGTACCGTTGCCAACAACCGATTCTCCGTCATCGCCGGTGTCTCCTTCTGCCCATAGGCAGTGACTGCGGAGGTTTGACGTGATGTTCGCGATTTTTTTCTTGCAGGTCCAGGAATACGAAGTGAGGGACTACGGGAGCGTTTACTTCCTACTCCACCGCGTTTTTTGAAATTACGTTTAGTTTTTCTTTGCTTTCTTTTTTGGGTTTTTCTACGAGGCATATATACTATAGTATTATTAAAAAAAATAGATATACTATAGTAACTCTAAACAAAACTAGCCTCTTTTCTTTTTTGTAGTTGTTTTTCCCGACAATAATTCTCTATGCTAGGATGTTGTTCTGCGAAATCTTGCATGGTAAACCGAAAGACATCCACTTCTTTGCTTTGACCGATGCGATGGCACCGCGCCACCGCCTGATCTTCCACCCCGGGATTCCAATGAGGACTCACAAAATAGATCTCGCTAAATCTCTGAAGATTAAGTCCTTCGCAACCCGTTTGAATTTGAAGAATCAAGACATCACAATCTCCTTCAAGATATTTGTTTTTGTCTTGTTTGCTGGTGCGACCGTCTACCACGTGAACGATCATGTCGTGATTTTCCAACAGTTGTTGCAGTGCGTCCATTTCTCCGTGGAACTGGCAAAACACAATTTTGCGTCGTTTGTTGTCTTTCCGTTTTACAAGAATATCCACAACACGATCTAGTTTGGATTGTCCTTCACCACCTTTGTTTACGATGCTGGATCCTTCCTCATCTAACTGTTGTGGGTGATTTTTCTTGACAAGTTCAGGATAGGCGCACATTTGCCGTGCACGCATGAGAAATCCTAAATGATGCGACGCAATTCCACTGCTCCATGGGTTGGATGGTTCGCTGGGTATAAATCCTAGATTGGAATGTATTTCTTTGGATAGGGATAGTTCAAATTTGTTTTTCCATTCTACGTGAATGGGTTTGTGAGTAGTACAAGGTGGCAGTTTAATACCCACTTCTTGTTTCGTACGTCGTAGTATATATTCCTTACGGATGATGGGTATATTTTTTTCTTGTACGTAATAGGTGGGATCCATACCTAGAATAGCAAAGAGGGAAAACAAATCTTTGCGAGAGTTTTGGATGGGGGTACCGGTAATAAGCCATACGCTTTCTTTTTGTAATGCCATAACGCCTTGGTGTTGTTTTGTTTTTGGATTTCGTAGGTGATGAGCTTCGTCGAATAGCACGCGGTCCCATGCTATCTCGCGAAGCGGAGTTGTTTCTTTGGCGATTTCGCCGTAGGTGGTTAAAATGATAGGACATCGTTCTAGATATTCTTTGGTATATAATAACTTGTCACTTCCGTGGTAAATGGGTGCGTTGTATCCGCACGTTAGGCGGATGGTTTCGTACCATTGGTGCAGCAGTACTAGAGGTAGTACAATGAGAGTGTGGTTTTTTGGTCGTACTTGAATAAGTGCGAGCATGGTGATGGTTTTGCCGAGACCCATTTCATCGGCGAGGATGCCTCCCTTGTGTTGAGCGGTTTCACGCTCGCGGCTTAAGCACCAATCCACGGCCTCTGATTGGTGCGTTTTTGCATCATATCCCGCTTGTTTTACAAAAGAGTAGTAATTCATGGTGTTGAATCTTAGGTACTTTGGTTCGTTTTGTATTTTTTTTTTCAATTTGTGATTTTGCAGATTTTGCACTAGAAGTTTACACGAATTGAAAGTATTTTTTCTATCTAGTGGATAGTAACTATCCCATGGCAACCGAGCAGCGTCCAAATGTCGATCCATACACTCTCGCCAAATATCAACACAAACAGTTGCTAAGCAAACTGGTGAGCATGCTAACAAATTTCACCATGCCACAAGACCTAACTGCTTTACGTCAGCAACACGAAAAAATGGACACCATATATCAGGATTTGTTGCGTGAGGGAGGTGACAGACGTCGTCATCATCGCGGCAGTCGAGAGGAACGTTTGCCGAATGGGTGTTATTTACGTCAACGTCTTTCTTTGCCGAACAAACAGGGTTATCATGATAAGATTTTGTATAAGGTAAACGGTACTTATATTTGCGAGACGACAAAGCAATTGTACAAGAGTCTACATCAAGCCAACGAGGCGCACTATGTGGAATGTGGAAAAGTGTGGTCTGCAGATGATGAAAAAAAGAATCCTCGTCATAAAGCAGGAAAAGCGAGAAATGCTGTTTCGGCGTGGGGAAACGGTATTAATTCACAGGCATTTTACGCACTTCGGGCGGGAACGCAAGATCAATATGATGTTCCAATCATAGACATCAATGACGAGGAGTGGTATAATGCAAATGTTTCTACTATTGAGGTTCGGGTATCTTAGTAGAAACATAAATTGATTACAGTTATTTATTTTTTATGACTCAGCAGCAACAATTACTATGACTCTTTTATTGCAAGAAAGACGATTTGGAAATATTCCATCACAACCTCGTCATAGAAGAAGAATCACTTGTTTTTGGGCGGATGATACAAAAGAATGGTTACCGTTTAT
>Ga0160422_10002297_pt1 | contig 11984 bp, 15 predicted proteins | sample Fk160mmetaG_FD_108192 | JGI IMG/M metagenome (GOLD analysis project Ga0160422, IMG submission 108192) | Marine microbial communities from the Central Pacific Ocean - Fk160115 60m metaG | ecosystem: Environmental > Aquatic > Marine > Oceanic > Photic zone | place: The Central Pacific Ocean...
CCTGACGCTAGGCAGTATAAGAATAGGATGGTCAAAGTCATCGTAGAGAACAAGAAAGACACTGCAAAGTTTGAATATTTCATCTCTCAACTGTATGTGCATGGTGTACATGACATCAAGGTAGTAGAGGATTCCGCATACGACTCTGAGTTCTCTGATGACATAGATATAGAGAAGGAAGATACCCTTACACTACTAGAAAACTATGTAAATGGTATGGAATACCATGACAAGGAGGGTGTCAACTCAATTTTAAAATCTCTTTATATCGAAGCACTGGAACTGGTCTAATGTACATCTTAGCACTCAAAGGAAAAGAGAATCAGGGTGCTTATTCTGTAGATAGACAAGGTTTAAAAACACTTTACCTATGGGTTGACAAAGACGACGCAATACGTTATGCTAGGTTATTGGAAGCAAACGACTATCCACAGATGTGTGCGGTAGAAGTTGAAGAAGACGAGGCGATTGGTACTTGTAAGAAGTATAATCACCCATATTATGTGATCACACCAGATCAAATAGTGATACCTCCTGATTTTTAATTTGTCTAATTATTATGATCGTATTTGAGAAAATTCGTTGGAAGAATTTCCTGTCAACTGGAAACTCTTTTAGCGAAGTTGACTTGATAGGTAGTCCTTCAACGCTAGTAGTTGGTTCCAACGGGGCAGGGAAAAGCACGATGCTCGATGCCATCTGCTTTGTCCTGTTCAAGAAACCTTTCCGTAAGATATCACAAGCACAACTCATCAATGCTGTCAATGAAAAGGAGATGTTGGTCTCTATTGAGTTCAAAATAGGGTCAACTCATTGGCAAGTGAACAGAGGAGTGAAGCCAAATATATTTGAAATTTTTAGAGACGGTACAGCACTCAATCAAGAGTCAAATCAGCGTGATCAACAGGTCTGGTTGGAGCAATCTGTACTAAAATTAAACTATAAGTCATTCACACAGGTGGTCATCCTAGGGAGTAGCACCTTCATACCTTTCATGCAACTCACAGCACCTAACAGAAGGGAAGTTATAGAGGATTTGCTTGATATTAAGGTGTTTTCTACCATGAATGAGATCCTCAAAGGTAGAGCGAAGGGACTGCGTGACAGCATTACACAGGCAACGTATGACCTTGACCTAATTAAGGAGAAAGTAGAGATACAACAGCGATTTATAGCAGATATTAAGGCAAATCAGAAGAAACAGAGGGAAGCAAAGAGTACGGATATCTCTACTTTACAGACAGAGGTAGATGCACTAGAGGAGAACATCATAAATGCCTCAGAACAGGTAGATTTGATCCAAAAAGAGGCAGATGACATAGGTGATGTGACTAATAAGTTGAATGAACTGAGGGTGTACCAGTCTAAGTTCAATGACAAGAAGAAAACACTTAATAAGGAGATGAAATTCTATGAAGAAAACGATAGATGCCCAACTTGTAGCCAAACTATTACAGAACGAAGCAAGAAGAGCAACCAAAGAGGAATTAAAGACCAACTCGATCAAATTGAAAGTGCCACAGTGGATCTTAAACAGAAACTTGAAGAGATCAGGGAGCAAGTAACTCTAAAAGAGGGTAAAATCAAGGAAATTAGGGACATTCAGAGCAATATTTCCTCCGACACCAAGGAGATCAGGTGGAAGAAGAAGTCCATCAAGAAGATACAAGAAGAGATCGACACACCACAGACAGATAACCTCAAAAGAGAGCAAAATAACCTAAAAACACTGGTAACTGAGGGTCTAGAGGGTGAAACTAAACTCAAGGTCGAGAAGAAAAAGAAAGAGAACTTTGATGTGTGCTCATCACTGTTAAAAGACACTGGAATCAAGTCCCAGATCATCAAAAAGTACCTTCCGATCATGAATCAACTCATTAATAAGTATCTTAACGAGTTAGATTTCTATGTGTCATTTGATCTCAATGAAAACTTCGAGGAGACTATAAAATCTAGGTTCAGAGACGAATTTTCCTATGCATCCTTCTCAGAAGGAGAGAAAATGAGGATAGATCTGGCACTGCTGTTCACATGGAGAACCATTGCCAAGATGAAGAACAGTGCTAACACTAATTTACTGATACTTGACGAGATATTTGACAGTTCTCTGGATATAGCAGGAACTTATGACTTTATGAAGATTTTAAGGTCATTTAACGACAGCACCAACGTGTTTATAATCTCACACAAACCCGATGTCTTACAGGATAAGTTTGATAGAATACTAAGAGTAGAAAAGAAACAAAACTTCTCTGTAATCAATGAAGAAAGCGGTATTTAATGTCATAACTCACCCTGTAACCGTCAGTAACCTACTGTTGGTGGGGTTTTTCTGCCTTATTGAACTGGCACACATAGGGTATCATAATAGGGGGTTGACACAGTGCGATGGGTCTGTTATTATACAAGAGTCGGACGCGACAACAGGGAGTGACTGAATAAACTTACTGGCATTGAGCTAGTTAAGGTGATGATCCACAGGTGGTGCTGCTTCGCAAGAAGAATCGACTTACCAGTCGGGGATCAGGCAGAGACGTTTTTCTAATCTGTAGAAATGCCCGTCTCTTGTTGGTATACAGGATTCCAACCTCCCACCTTACTTCACAATAAATAGGACAGTTAACAAAGTGTCCACTAGGGGGTTACATACCCCCTTTTTTCTGTCATAATAGGTATATACAAACACAGGAACCAAATGTTAGAAGTCAAAGGCACACTCGCTAAACTACTTGCTCAAGAAGACCTTATTGTTGAGCAGAAACAAGTAGAAACAGCAATGTTTGATGTAGATAAGCGTATCTTGACTCTACCATTATGGGAGAAAGCATCAGATACTATCATTGACATGCTTATTTCTCACGAAGTAGGTCACGCACTATACACACCTAATGAGTGGGATTATATCGGTAAGATTCCACAGTCATACGTCAACGTTGTAGAAGATGTACGTATCGAGAAACTAATGAAGCGTAGATACGCAGGATTACCTAAGACATTCTACAACGGTTACAGAGAGATCAACAAGGAAGACTTCTTCCAACTACAAGGTGCTGACATAGATGAGTTTCAACTCATTGACCGTATCAATCTACACTTCAAGGTTGGTAACTTCTGGGACATCCCATTCTCTGCTCAAGAGATACAGTACAGAGACATGTGTGACACCTGTGAGACATTTGAAGAAGTGTTAAAGGTCGCAGATGCTATCGCTAAATATCAGCAAGAACAGATTAAGGATCAACTCTCTCAGACCGCAACAAAATCAGCGGACTTACAACTAGACGATCAAGGTACAGGTTCATCACACCAATCTTCTTTCGGAGAATCAACAGAGAATAATACAGCACAGGATGCTGATGCTCCTACCAATGAGACTACACAAGACAACGGTCAAGAGTCAGACGACCAAGACGAATCATCTAATGCTACTCCTCAGAGTACACAAGGTGGTACTAAAGGTGGTAAGGCACATGTAGAAGACTTGGAAGCAGTAACAGATTCTATCTTAAACGAATCTATCCAAAACCTAGTTGATCCTTCTTCTGCTCCTACTGAGTATGTAACTATTCCTGAGTTAGATATAGATAAGGTCATCGTACCAGTATCTGACTGGGTTAATCTCCTTGAGTCACACTGGGCAGAGAAAGGTGACCACCTTGAGTTCGGTGAAGTTGACGCAGAGTACGCAGAGTATAAGAAGTCATCACTAAAAGAAGTAAACTATCTCGTCAAGGAGTTCGAGATGAAGAAGAGTGCGTCTGCCTATGCTAGACAGAGCACAGCAAAGACAGGTGTACTAGACACATCTAAACTCTTCCAGTACAAGTACAACGACGATATCTTCAAGAGAATCACAGTCACACCTGACGGTAAGAACCACGGTCTTATCTTCAACCTTGACTGGTCTGGTTCTATGAGCAATATCTTGTTGCCTACAATGAAACAGTTACTAAACTTGATTCAGTTCTGTGTCAAGACAAACATTCCATTCGAGGTATATGCTTTCACTAGCGAGTACAACTCTGTTGAAGGTAACAGACAAAAAGGTGAAGAGAAAGAGGGTGAGTTGATCGTAGAAAAGTTCAACCTTATCAACTTCGCATCATCAACTCTTAAGACTAAGGATCTACAGAAAGTTATGAAGTATATGTACAGACTTGCTTTCGCATTCAAGAGTTGGGGTAGAAGTTACTCTGTACCATTCAAGTTATACCTATCAGGTACACCACTTAATGAAGCGATCATCGCAATGAGACAGATCTTACCTGAGTTCCAGAGAAAGAACAAGATCGAGAAGGTACACGTCATCAATCTAACTGACGGTGAAGCATGCTCTATGATGAAGAGATCTAAGTGGGGCAACTACGACTACGGTGATCCAGACAAACTTGTCTCACGTCACATCGCAGGAAACCAGTTACGTGACAGAAAGTTAGGTAGAATCTATGAACCATTCACACACACCTACTACAATGGTGGCACTGAGATCTTCATCCAGAATCTACGTGACAACTTCCCTGATTCTTCTGTTGTTCTTATCAGAGTTCTATCAGGTTCAGACTTCACTAGAGTATCTTACAACTGGGAGTATGATCAGAAGGAAAAGAACAAGGCAGAGTGGAGAAAGCACAAGTCTTTCGTTGACTTCAATTCAGCATACACCAGAGCACTCTATATACTAAACACAGCAATGGATGCTAACGTTGACTTTGAAGTAAAGGAAGATGCTAGAAAGCAAGACATCTCCAGAGCATTCAAGAAGTCACTAAAGAACAAGAAAACATCCAAGAGAGTATTGAATGAGTTCATCACTTCTATAGCATGAGACCACAAGTACATAGTCTGTTCCCCACCCCTATCTTCCAGAGTGAAATACCTCTGAAGGAGGGGTGGTTGGAGCATGTAAAGACATTAGATTATGATCGCACAGCGATGGATAACGGATATATTAGTAGAGATAGAGATATATTTTCACATCCAGAGTTACGTTCACTCAAGCATGAGGTATCTGATGCTGTAAGATACTTTGCCTATGGGCAGTTAAAGGTATGTGACTATGTTTATATTGATGTGTGTAGAGCATGGGGTATCAAACATATGCCTAACGACTGGGCACAAAATCATTGTCATATGAACAGTATATTCTCAGGTATATACTACCTAGATGTGACTGAGCATAGTGGTGATCTAGTGATAGAAAAAGGTCAACACTCAACTAATTGTTTCATGACCACTCTCACACCTGATGTGAATTATTTTAATCAATACACACAGCAGAGTTGGAGACTTAAACCTGAGACTGGTATGTTAGTAGTTTTCCCAAGTCAGATTATACATAACGTTGAGAAGAACCTTACTCAGAATGAGAGATATGCTATAGCTTTTGATGTGTTTGTAAGAGGTAAGTTTGGTGAGCATGGTGGTTCTGATGTGACAATAAAATAAGTGTCCACAATAGCTTCACAAGTTATATCTTAGGCTATACAATTAATATATCAATCAAACACAGTACTATGACTTCTAAGAACAGAGCACAAGAATTACAAGCACGTTACGGTAACAACGTAACATCTACTCAGGTCAATGAGTATATCTCTGAGGTAGGTATCAGATATTCTACTATCGCCAAGCAACTTAAGAAGTACAAAGTACCTAACACTAAAGGTAAGTGGAACCTAGCACCAGTTGCGTCAGTCAGACAGGCACTAGAGAATACTCTAGCAAACTCACCAGAGGTGACAATACCAAAAACATCTGCTACTATAATAACAGAACAGTCTGTGATACAAAACTTAGTCCCACATAAAGATCCTGAGTTTGTACCATTCGGTAACTTCAATGACCTCAAGAAAGTATTGAGATCAAAGTCTTTCTACCCTATGTTCATAACTGGTCTATCAGGTAACGGTAAAACCTACTCAGTAGAACAAGCATGTGCTACTCTAGGTCGTGAACTGATCCGTGTAAACATTACTATTGAAACTGATGAGGATGATCTTGTTGGTGGTTTTCGTCTTGTTGATGGGAACACTGTTTGGCACAATGGTCCTGTCGTAGAAGCACTTGAGAAGGGTGCTGTACTCCTACTAGATGAGGTTGACCTAGCATCTAACAAGATACTATGTCTACAGTCTATACTAGAAGGTAAAGGTGTCTTCCTTAAGAAGATCGGACGCTATGTAAAACCTGCGAATGGTTTCACAGTGATCGCTACTGCCAATACAAAAGGTAAAGGTTCTGATGATGGTAGATTCGTAGGTACTAACGTACTCAACGAAGCATTCCTTGAGAGATTCCCACTCACATTTGAGCAGGAGTATCCATCACCTCAAACCGAAGCAAAGATACTTGCCTTCCACTGCTCTGATACAGAGTATGTCAAGAACCTATGTGACTGGGCAGACATCATCCGTCGTACCTTCAAGGACGGTGGTATTGATGAAGTTATCAGTACACGTAGACTTGTACACATCGCTAAGGCATTCGCTATCTTTGGAGATAAAGCAAAGGCAATCTCCACATGTATCAACCGTTTTGACGACGAGACAAAACAGGCATTCCAAGAGTTGTATGACAAAGTGGATGCTAAGGTTGACTTCAACATTGACAACACAGGAGAAACAGTGTAATATGGAACATGAGTTAAAATCAGCAAAAGAAATGCTAGCAGACTCACTGACCAATGTAGCAAAACAGGTGGAGATAAAGACTCCACCTGTACCATGTAAGTATAGTGAGGATGAGATTCTCAGTAGTGCTATTGAATACATCAGGAGCACATATGCTAAACATTATTCTAGTGCTGATGGCATACAAACATTAGATCTTATAGACGCAGTGGGTGACGCTCCTGCGTTCTGTCGTTCAAATGCTATTAAGTATCTGGCACGATATGATAAGAAGGGATTTCCAGAAAGTGACATCTTAAAGGCAATCCATTATTGCGTCCTCTTATATCATTTTTCTAACAAACGTGACAACATTAAACCCAATGAGATTATCTGAACGTACTGTAAGAATCTTAAACAACATGTCTAAGATCAACAAGTCGATTCAATTAAAGGCAGGAAGTGAGATCACATCACTCTCCATTCAAAAGAATGTACTTGCTAAGACACCAATAGAAGAAACATTCCCACAGAACTTTGCGATCTATGATCTAGATGAGTTTCTTAAGGTGATGAATCTTACTGACAACCAAGGAGATCTTATATTCACTGAGAACTTCGTGACAATTAAGACGGATAGAACTGAAGCAAGATACTTCTTTGCTGATCCTAGTATTGTACAACAACCTCCTGAGAAGTTCCCTGTTCTACCTAGTATTGAGTGTGAGTTTGATTTAAGTATAGGAGATCTAAACAAGATCAGAACTGCTCTATCAATCTATGGTCACCTAGAGGACATCTCTATCGTAGGTAAGAACAAGTCAGTATCAGTTGTTATTAAAGACAAAGAAAACTTATCATCCAACACATACTCCCTTAACGTGGGGACAACTGATGCTACATTTAACTTTGACCTAAAGTCAGAGAACATATTCAAACTTGATTACAGTAACCACATCACTGGTTACACAGTTCGTATCAGTAAGGCAGGATTCAGTCAATGGGTAACACCTGATGGTATGGTCTATCTTATTGCTCTAGAACCTGACTCAACATATGAGGAAAATTGATCTAGAAGTACATGACGATTTCGTATCGCCATCATACCTAGAAGCAATACAAAGTGCGTGTGACCCTTCGAGTACCCCATGGTATTTCCAAGGGTCTCAGTCTCTTACGGACTACGATGATTTACTGATAGAAGACTATGGTTTTTCTATTGGTATATTACCACCATGGAAACATAATCAGTTTGATGATACACCCATAGCAACAGTTATCAAACCTCTAATATATCAAATCAAAGATATAGCACAGGCAGATAACATTCTCAGGTGTAGACTAGACATGACTATACTTCATGACAACTACCTACATCCTCCTCACATCGACATAGACCAACCGCATGTAGCGTGTATAGTATATGTTAATGATAGTGATGGAGACACAGTAATCTATGACCACAAAACTGAGTGGGCAAAGACATATGCTGAGTCCAACAACCTACCTATCAAGGAGAGTATTGCTCCAAAGGCAGGACGTATGGTACTATTTGATGGGAACTATCTTCATACAGGATACTCCCCCTCCGAGCATCAAACTCGGATCTTAATTAACACGGTTTTATCATGAGAGAATTCTTATGGGTCGAGAAGTATCGACCAGAGAAGATTGAAGATTGTATTCTACCCTCAAGGATCAAGGATACATTCCAACAGATAGTAGATCAAGGTGACATACCTAATCTATTACTGTCAGGTTCAGCAGGGATCGGTAAGACCACTGTTGCTAAGGCACTATGTAAACAATTAGGAGTAGACTATTATGTTATTAACGGATCTGACGAAGGCAGGTTCCTTGATACCGTCCGCAGTCAAGCGAAAAACTTTGCATCAACTGTTTCCATCTTGGGTGGATCCTCACGAAAGGTCATTATCATTGATGAGGCAGACAATACCACCCACGATGTACAACTTCTGCTCCGTGGATTCATTGAGGAATTTCATAAGACTTGTTCGTTCATATTCACTTGTAACTTCAAGAATAAGATAATAGAACCAATACATTCTCGCTGTTCATGTATAGAGTTTCAGATACAGAAGAGTGAGAAACCACAGATCATGGCAGACTTCTTCAAGAGGATACAATATATCCTAGGAGAAGAGGTTATACCACATGACAAGAAAGTTATAGCAGAATTAATACAGAGATACTTTCCTGACTGGAGACGTGTACTCAATGAACTACAGAGATATTCTACCTCTGGTTCTATTGATACAGGTATCTTGTCTGCTATGATCAACACTAACGTAGACAAGTTAGTAGATTATCTAAAACGTAAAGACTTTGCTAACGTGAGGAAATGGGTTGTAGAGAATCTAGATAACGATCCTAATATTATACTACGTAACTTATATGATTCATTGTATGAGAGGTTAGAACCTCGTACTATTCCTGCTGCTGTACTGACTATCGCAAAGTATCAGTATCAGATAGCATTTGTTGCTGACCAAGAGATCAATCTACTGGCAGCATTAACTGAAATTATGGTGGAGTGTAATTTTAAATGAACTCAGAACAATTCTGTAAAACAGAAGAGTGGAAAGAATTTAGGGATGCTTTGTGGAAAAAGTTTTATTACATGGAGTCATCACTATATTTCGTAGAAGATAAAAAAGAATGGGTAGAGATGGGATGCCCTAGAGGTCCTCATCCTATGGACTCTGGACATTATATCAAGTGTTCTTACTGTGGTTGGTATGGTCAACCTGACGGTAAGAATTTTTTATTGTTTGATCACATATTACCAGTATATAAGTACCCACATTTAAGATTGAATGAGAGTAACCTTACTATCTGTTGTGCTGACTGTAATAAGAAGAAGGGTGGTTATGTGAACGACCCTATAAGATTGACAGATATAATGTTACAGTATCAGAAAGATGCTCAGAACAATCTTAAACTAGACTTCATGAATCCTTCTAAGTTTTATAGAAAGATGAAGAAGATAGACGGAAAGTATCATGAATACTTTGTACCGTTTAAAGGACTTAAGACACATCAATTATACGTAGGGGCATGATAACACAACTAACTAACCCACAGACACAGACATATCGTAGGTTCAAGAGCGATGTATTAAGTAGTGCCTTCCCATGGAATTATTTTCATGGGGATGGTGCTAGTCCTGCTTACTATGGACATACTATACTAGCAAGACCTGGCTATGAAGAGTTGATGATGCCAACACAGCAATCAGATTGGTTGAACATAGCTAACAAGGTTCTCTTAGAGATCTTTATGGCAAATGATATCAAGGTGAGGAGTGTGCTGAGGATCAATGTCAACTGTACACATCAGACAGATGGTAAGACTACACCTGTACATAAGGATCATGATTTTGATACAAAAAATATAGTAGTCTATCTAAATGAATTTGACTGTGGTGCTACAAATGTTGAAGAGGAGTCGCACAAACCACAAGAAGATGGTATAATAATATTTGAAGGGTTACATAGTATTGAACAACCATGTAACGGAACAAGACGTGTCGTTTTAGTCGCAACTTACTTATGAAATCTTTGAAGACACCACTGCGTTATCCTGGCGGTAAGTCAAGGGCAGTACCTAAGTTATTCCAGTTCCTACCAAAGAATATCACAGAGTTTCGTGAACCTTTTCTAGGTGGTGGTAGCTTTGCTATTGCTATGACAAAACAATATCCTGACCTACCTATCTGGGTCAACGATATGTATGAACCATTATATAATTTCTGGTTACAACTACAGCAGAATGGTGAAGAGTTAGCAGGAGATATAAAAGATCTAAAGGGTGAGTATGATACACCTGATAAAGCGAGAGAATTATTTGATGATTACAAGGGCAGTATCAAAGATGGTAATGACCTAGAGAGAGCAGTAAAATTTTATGTCGTTAATAAATGTAGTTTCTCTGGTCTAACAGAGTCATCATCGTTTAGTCAACAGGCATCAGATAACAACTGGACAATGCGTGGTATCTGTGCTCTTCCTGCCTATGGTGAAATGATATCTGGTTGGAAGATCACATGCTTAGACTATGCTGATCTTGTCGAAGATTGTTTATCGTATGGTGATCTCAAATGTGATGATAATACATTCATATATGCTGATCCACCATACAGTATCAAAGATAATCTATATGGTGAGAAAGGAAAACTACACAAAGGGTTTGACCATACAAGATTTGCTGATATAATGGATGAAACAATGGGTAATGTAATGATCTCATACAACAATTCCAAGAAGATCGTTGATCGTTTTATGGAATGGCATTCTTATGATTGGGATCATACTTACACTATGAGATCTACTGGTGATTACATGAAAGATCAACAGGAGAGACGCGAACTATTACTTACTAATTACTCATGTCTGAAGGAAGCTTAGGAGTCAGAGTCAAGAACGGAATCTGTTCTCTATATCATACACGCAGAGGAGTCCTTACTACCTTTGCTAGGGGTGCTGTACAAGCACTGATACAAGGTGACGAAGTACATGTCACATTGGATACAGGATCGGTAGCTATATACGAAATCAATCAACATCGCACAGGTGTCAACGGACCTAGAAGAATCATCACATGAAACCAATTAATATATCAGCACCTATCGTTTATAAGGATAGGTTTGAGTGGGATGTTGATGAACAGATCAAGGCAGCAGATGGACTGTTTGATATGGTTGAACAGTATGATGTTGATTCATCACTAGAAGATGGTGGTAGGTCAACTGCTGATCTGTATGAGATTTTAAGACCAAGTAACGGTTACCCTCATAACATGAAGGTCAATGCCAAGTACATTACATGGTTAAGACAGAAGATAGAATACTTAAGAATGGCATGGAGATATGATGGATACCCACACTTCATATCTAACTCATGGTATAATGAACATTACAAGTGGGACTTTACTGATGAACACCATCATGGTGTGGGTCTAACATGTACCGCTTACATATTAAAACCAGAGAACTCTGGAGACCTCTGGTTATATGATCCTATGACTGCTGTGCGAGCAGCAGAACCTATCTCTGGCAACCATCCATGGAGAAGGATAACTGTTACACAAGGTGACGTTGTTTTCTTTCCTGGTTGGGTTCGTCACAAGACAGGTTATAATGATACTGACAATAGAAGACTAACTCTGACGATGAACTTCGCTCCAGACTACAAAAAGTTTTCTAACAACCCCCCTATATTATGAAAGAATTTGACTATGACCTTCCTTATAAAGAACTTGATTTTAAAGACGAGGGAACTCGTAAACTTTATCGTATTGGAAGGGGAGAGCAAGGAGTTCTATTGGTTCGCCCTTATACTAACGATATATGTGCTC
>Ga0160422_10002299_pt1 | contig 11981 bp, 10 predicted proteins | sample Fk160mmetaG_FD_108192 | JGI IMG/M metagenome (GOLD analysis project Ga0160422, IMG submission 108192) | Marine microbial communities from the Central Pacific Ocean - Fk160115 60m metaG | ecosystem: Environmental > Aquatic > Marine > Oceanic > Photic zone | place: The Central Pacific Ocean...
TAAGGAAAAATCATTTGACGTGGTTGTCAGCAATCCACCTTATATTGATAAAGATGATAAGCATATGCAGGATTTAAAATATGAACCATATAATGCTCTTGTAGCAAAAGATGGAGGACTAGGCGCAATAAAAGAAGTGGTTTCACAGTCATCAATGATTCTCAAAAAGCTTGGTATTTTAATAATAGAACATGGTTATAATCAACAAACTCAAGTTGAGAGCATCTTTAAAGAACATAATTTTTCAAATATTGAAAATTTAAAGGATTTAAGCTCTATTCCAAGAATTACTATTGGAACCTTAAAAAGTTAATCTAAGTTCCGCAATAAGTCACATATCTTTCGCCTTCCTTTGTTGGGTAATAATATTCTTTCGAAATATCTTGTTCTTCATATGGGTTTTTAAGATATTCATTCATTTTATAAATTTCGGACATATCTCCATTGATTGCTTCCTCAATAGCATTTTCAATTATATGATTTCTAGGTATGTAACATGGATTTTGTTTATCCATTTTTATTGATATCTCTTTGCATGGAATGCTTTGTATGCATTCTATGTTACAAAAAGATTGATACCATTTTTGAAACGTTTTTGCTTTTTCAAAAATTGATTCATTTAGAGTAATTTTTTTTGAGTGGTATTTTGAAAGATCTCTAAAAGCAACTGTAAAATCCAAGGAGTTACTTTTTAAAATTTTTAAGAACTCATCAATTAAGCTTATTATTTCATTATCAATTTTTGATATACCAAATTTTTTTGACATTTCTTTGTAAAAATATTCCTGATATGTCGGCATCGTTAAATTGATAACTTCTGTTAAATTTTTAACAGCGTCATCTTTAGTTTTGCCTGCCAAGGGAATAAAGCATTCAGCAAGTTTTGTTAGATTCCATACCATTATTGCAGGTTGATTCTTATACGAATATCTGCCATGTCTATCAATAGAACTGTAATATATTTCAGGATTATAAATATCCATAAATGCACATGGGCCAAAGTCTATAGTTTCTCCAGATATTGTCATATTGTCAGTATTCATTACGCCATGGACAAACCCAACGCTCATCCATTTTGAGATTAAATGTGATTGACTGTCGCAAATAGCTGCAAATAGGCTTAAATATTTATTATTTGTATTAGCCAAATTTTGGTAATGCCTTTCTATAGAATAATCAGCAAGTGGCATTAAATTATTTGAGCTGAAATGACTAACATACTCAAAAGTACCAATTCTTATGTGACTTTTTGCAACACGAGTCAACAAACCTCCAGGAATTTCTTTTTCTCTAAACACATTTTCGTTTGTTTTGAGGGCAAACAAGGACCTTGTTGTAGGTATGTTTATTTTATGCATGAATTCACTTATTACATACTCTCTTAAAACTGGTCCTAATGCAGATTTACCATCTCCTCTTTTAGAGTAGGGAGTTTGACCACTTCCTTTTAGCTGTATATCTTTTTTGTTAATTTCGCCTAATAGTATTGCTCTTCCATCACCCATTTGGGGATTAAAATTTCCATATTGGTGTCCTGAATATGCTTGTGAGATTGGAACAGAGCTATCTGAAACGACACAACCAGAAAATATGTCTAAACATTCTTGAGAATCAAGAAATACCTTATCCATTCCAAGTTCTAAACCTAAATCATAGTTTTTTAGTAGGATTTCAGAGTCACTAAAACTAGTAGGCGAGCATGTTTCACATATTTCTTTAAGTTTAGTTGCATATGTATTCTCAAATGAAATGGTATTAGAAAATTTCATTACTAGTTTTAATCAATAAATTTTACAAAAGAATCTAAATCTTCTCTTTTTGTTCTATATTGATTTATTGGATTCGAGATATCCTCATATCCAATTGCCACGCCGCACCATACGATTTCATTATCAGGATGTTTTATAACTTCTTTTACAGTTTTTGGATATATTGACCATGATTCTTGAAGGCATATTCCAAGCCCATGATCTATTGCACTTAGCCATAGATTTTCCAAGAACATACCAACATGTCCCCAACCATTTTTTCCAAAAGATCTATCAATAGTAATAATCATTCCTAAAGGAGCACCAAAAAAATTATAATTTTCTCTTATTTGTTTGAATCTAGAATCTAAGTCATCTTTGCCAATTGAAAGAGCATTGTACATGTCAGCACCACATTCATATCTTCTTTTTTTATACTCATCCGCTAATGGCTTAGGGTAGATTTCGTACTCAATCTCATCTTGAACCCCATTATCAAAATTATATAGAGTTTTATCAGACAACTTTTGTTTTGCATTCTCATTTAAGACATATACTTTCCAGGGTTGAATATTGCCTCCTGAAGGAGCAGTACCTGCAGTTTTTAATATCTCTTTTATAGTTTCCATATTTGGAACTTCTTTAGTAAAAGCTCTAACTGAGAATCTCTTTTCTATAGCTTCTTTAATATTCATAATTTTTTGTTATCAAATAATCTTGGTTCTTATATAATTTATATCAAACATCACAATGGAGCAATTTAAATGATTGGAGATATGCAAACGTGGACGCCAAATATAGCTGGCCTAATTGAACATGCTAGAGAAATACATCCAAAAACTGAAATTATAAGCAGACTGGTTTCAGGTACTGTTCATAGGACCAATTATGAGGAAGTATGCATTAGGTCAAGAAAGCTCGCTTCCGCTTTGGAGAAAGATGGTGTTAAACATGGTGAAGTTGTTGCTACTTTAGCCTTAAATACTTACAGACATTTAGAAATGTACTATGGCATCTCCGGGATGGGAGCAGTTACTCATACCCTAAACTTCAGATTACATCCTGAACAAGCTGTTTACATCATCAATCATGCTGAGGACAAAATGATTTTTGTTGAATTACCTTTTGTACCTATCCTAGAAGCTCTGCAAGAGAATTTAAAAACTGTAGAAAAATATGTTGTTTTATGTGAAGTTGATGAAATGCCTGAGACATCTCTAAAGAATGCAATATCCTATGAAGAATACATAGCTGATGGAGATGAAAATTATAATTGGCCAAACTTAAAAGATGATGCAGCATGTGCACTATGTTATACATCAGGGACAACTGGTAATCCAAAAGGAGTTTTGTATAGTCATAAATCAAATATTCTTCATGCTCAAGCATCATTAACTGCATTAACAATTCAACAAGATGACTCAATATTAATGGTGGTGCCTTTATTTCATGTATTGGCATGGGGTATTCCATATTTTGGAGCTATGAATGGTCTAAAGTTAGTCATGCCAGGTATGCAGATGGAAGGTGAGCCCTTATATGAATTAATTGATCAAGAAAATGTAACTTTAGCCTTTGGAGTACCAACAATATGGATGGGGTTACTTGCTTACTGTAGAGAAAATAATAAAATTTTAACTTCAGTAAGAAATACAATTATTGGAGGATCAGCTTTGTCCTTAGCTACTCTACAAGAATTTGATGAAGTTCATGATGTAAATGTTATTCATGCCTGGGGCATGACTGAAATGAGTCCTTTAGGTACTACAAACGTTCCTACCCCAGAAATGAAAAATATGTCAAAAGATGAAAAGTATGCAATTCAGCTAAAACAAGGAAGACCAATTTATGGTGTAGAACTCAAAGTTGTTGATGATCAAGGAAATGAACTTCCTAGGGATGGAGAATCTCAAGGCCATTTATTAGTTAGAGGACCCTGGATTCTTCAGAAATATTTTAAAGCCGATAAAGACGCAGTAGATGCAGAAGGCTGGTTTGATACCGGTGATATTTCGGTGCTGGATGAAGATGGCTACATGACGATAAAGGATAGGGCAAAGGATGTAATCAAATCTGGAGGTGAGTGGATAAGCTCCATTGATCTGGAAAATGCTGCTTTCGGTCATCCAGAAATTGCAGAAGCATGTGTTGTAGGTATTCCTCATCCAAAATGGGATGAAAGACCGATGTTATTTGTAGTTACCAATTCAGGAGAGCCTATTGAGAAAGAAAGTATTATAGATTTCCTAAGTGATAAAGTTGCTAAATGGTGGTTGCCTGATGAGATAGTTTTCTTAAAAGAGTTACCTCATGGAGCAACTGGTAAATTGCAGAAATTTGAACTTAGAGAAGAATATAATAATCACTATATGGAGAAGTAGCATGTTAAAAGTTATTAAGCTAGATGAGATTGATAAAGTTATAGGAACTGAAGTTGGCGTCTCTGATTGGGTAAAAATAGATCAAGACAGAATTAATAAGTTCGCAGATGCAACTATGGACCATCAATTTATACATGTTGATTCAGAACAAGCTACGCCAGTATTTGGATCAACTATTGCACACGGTTTTTTATCCCTCTCTTTAGTTGCAGGAATTCCTTTTGATCAAGAAATTGGCATGGTTTTAGAAGGCACAAAGATGGGACTAAATTATGGACTCGACAAAGTAAGATTTCTTAGTCCAGTTCCTGTGAATTCTGAAGTTAGAATACATATGAAATGTATTGATATCACTGAAAAAAACCCTGGCCAATATCTCACTAAGACCGAAGTGACTATGGAGATCAAAGGAGTTGAAAAACCAGCTTTTGTGGCTGAAACTCTAAGCATGTTTGTTCTATAGGCTAATTTAGAATTTTTTTTAGTATTTCATTAACACTTTTAGGATTTGCCTTTCCTTGAGTTTCTTTCATTACTTGACCTACAAAGAATCCAAACAATTTATCTTTGCCATTTTTATAAGCTGTAACTTGATCAGGATTAGATTCAACTACCTTATTGGCAATTTCTTCGAGCAATGATTCATCTTGAATTTGAACAAGACCCTTCGATTCAATTATTTCATCAACATCTGATCCTTTTTCCCATATCTCCTCCAGTACAGACTTAGCTATTTTCCCAGATATAGTATTGTCTGATATTCTTGCAATAAGTTTTCCAAAGTTTTCAGCTGACAGGTTGGATTCATCAATCTCAATATTATCTTTATTCAATAGCGCACTTACATCTCCAACAAGCCATTTAGCAATTAGTTTTGCATCATCTGTTTTTGATGATGCTTCTTCAAACATATTTGCCATAGCCTTAGATGAAGAGATGATTTTGGCCTCAGACTCTTCAAGACCAACTTCTTGCACATACCTTATCTCTTTTTCTTCAGGAAGTTCGGGAAGATTTTCTCTGATTTCTTGAAGCTCTTTATCTGAAATTACAACTGGAAGAAGATCAGGACATGGAAAGTATCTGTAATCGTTGGCTTCTTCTTTAGAACGCATTGATCTTGTCTCATTTTTTTCACTATCATAAAGCCTAGTCTCTTGAACTACAGATTCACCATTTTCAAGGAGTCTTATTTGTCTATCAATTTCATAATTAATAGCTTTTTCAATAAATTTAAATGAATTTATATTTTTTAGCTCAGATCTTGTTCCAAGTTCAGTAGAATCAGTTTTCTTTACAGAAACATTTACATCACATCTCATGGAGCCTTGCGCCATATTTCCATCACATATATCTAGGAAGGTCACTAGCTGTCTTATTGCTTTAAAATAAGCTACAGCCTCTTTTGCACTTGAAATTTCTGGCTCTGAAACAATCTCAAGAAGCGGTGTTCCTGCTCGATTTAAATCAACACCTGTTTCACCCTCAAAAAGATCATGAATTGATTTGCCAGCATCTTCTTCTAGATGCGCTCTAGTAATATTAATTATTTTTTCATAATCATCTACAAGAATTTTTATTGAGCCTTTCTCAACAATTGGTTTTGTCATCTGTGTAATTTGATAACCTTTTGGCAGATCAGGATAGAAGTAATTTTTTCTATCAAAAGATGATGTTTGATTTATATCTGCACCTGTAGCAAGCCCAAATCGGATTGCTTTATAGAATGCCTCTTTATTAGCCACAGGAAGCACTCCAGGTAAACCCATATCAACAAGATCAACATGTGTATTTGATTCAGCTCCAAATTCTGTTGAGCCCCCAGAAAATAATTTAGATTTTGTAGAAAGCTGAGCATGTATCTCTAGACCTATCACTGTTTCCCAGCTCATTTCTTTTCTCCTTCCGGTGTATGCATATGCCAATTTGTTTTACTTTGATACATATGTGCAAAATTTAAAATTGAGCTCTCGTCTAGAAAATTTCCAATTATTTGAAGACCAATAGGTTTTTTATCAACACTTCCATTAGGCACTGACATTGCAGGCAATCCTGCAAGATTTGCAGAGATTGTAAACAAATCCTCAAGATACATTTGAATTGGATCGCTTCCCTTGGAACCAATATCAAATGCTGGACCTCTTGTGGTTGGAGTCATAATTACATCTACTTTAGAAAATGCCGCATCAAAGTCGTTTTTAATAAGTCTTCTTACTTGTTGAGCTTTTTTATAGTACGCATCGTAATATCCAGCAGATAGAACATATGACCCAATTAGAATTCTTCTTTTGACTTCATCACCAAAACCCTCTGATCTTGTTTGAATATATAGCTCTTCAAGATCTGTTGGATTCTCAGACCTTCTCCCAAATTTAACGCCATCAAATCTGGATAAATTCGAAGAACATTCTGCAGGCGCCACAACGTAATAAGTTGGGACAGATAAAGAAAGATTTGGTAATGATATATCAACCAAATCAGCTCCGAGTGAGACAAACTCTTTTAAAGAATCCTCATAAACTTTTACAACCTCACTATCCAAACTTGATAAATCGAGATCTTGTACGATTCCTATTTTTTTGCCTTTTAAAGATTGATTTAAATTATCTTCAAAATTTGGAATGTGCTCATCTAAAGATGTTGTATCTTTATTGTCATGAGAACACATTTCGTTTAAAAGCAATGCACAATCTTCTGCCGTCCTAGCCATTGGACCAGCCTGATCAAGACTTGATGCAAAGGCAATCATTCCCCATCGTGATACTCGTCCATAGGTTGGTTTTAATCCAGTTATTCCACAAAGAGAAGCGGGCTGTCTAATTGAGCCTCCAGTATCAGTTCCAGAAGCTCCAGGTACAATACCAGCAGCGACAGCAGATGCAGAACCTCCTGAACTGCCACCAGGAACTAAATTATCACCCCACGGATTAAAAACATTACCAAAATTACTTGTTTCGTTTGATGACCCCATTGCGAATTCATCCATATTTGTTTTTCCTACAGAAATACAACCTGCATTTTCAAGATTTTCAATCACTGTTGCCGAGTATGGAGGAACAAAATTATCAAGGATTTTTGAACCACAAGTAGTCCTCAAACCTTTGGTACAAAAAAGGTCTTTTTGTGCAATCGGAATTCCAGCGAGAGGAAGATCAGATGCTTTTTTATCGAGCACCTCAGCTTTTTCAATTGATTTTTGCTCGTTTAGAGTTATAAAAGCATTTAAATGTTCATTATCTTTAATAAGCTTATAAACTTCTTGTACTATTTCTTTATTAGATATTTCTTTTGAAGAAATCATTCCTTTGATTTCTTTGATTGTTTTATATTTTATTGTCACTCAACCACCCTAGGAACAAGAAAGTAGTCTTCGTTAGATGAAGGAGCAATTTCAAGAAGCTCATTTTTAAGGTTTTTAGCAGTAACTTCGTCAACTCTTGTTTTTGCCGTTTTTTCCAAGGGATTTGCCAGAGGTTCTACATCTGTAGTGTCTGCATCATTGAGTTGATCAACAAATTCAATGATATTGCTAAGATCTTTGATAATTTTTTCTTGTTTTTCACCATCAATTTTTAGTCTTGAAAGGTAAGATATAGTTGTTACTGTTTTCTTGTCCATATATAGGATATTATTATAGATTAGTGGTGGGATATTAACCTATCTAGAAAATTAATTAAATTATTTTATTTTAGGAAATCGCGTGAAATTTAACTTATTTAAGATGGTTGGGGGATACTTCTCTAATGATCTTTCTATCGATCTTGGTACTGCAAATACATTAATTTACACAAAAGATGTTGGTATTGTTTTAAATGAGCCTTCAGTGGTTGCTATTAGAGAATCCAGAGGACAAAAAACTGTTGTAGCAGTTGGAACCGAAGCAAAAAAAATGCTTGGTAGGACACCTGGAAATATCAAGGCAATAAGACCTTTATCTGAAGGAGTTATTGCAGATTTCCAAGTAACTGAGAAGATGTTGCAACACTTCATAGCAAAGGTACACGAAAAATTATTTATAAAGCCTAGTCCCAGAGTTTTGGTTTGTGTTCCTTGTAGATCTACTCAAGTAGAAAGAAGGGCTATAAGAGAGTCAGTTTTAGGAGCAGGTGCTCGAGATGTTAAATTGATAGAAGAACCAATGGCTGCTGCCATTGGCGCCGGATTACCAGTAGAGGAAGCAAGTGGAAATATGGTGGTAGATATTGGTGGTGGAACTTCTGAAATTGCTATTCTTTCACTAAATGGTGTTGTTTATTCTGAATCGGTAAAAATTGGCGGTGATAAAATGGATGAATCAATAACATCATGGATCAGAAGAAATTATGGTTGTGTGATTGGAGAATCTACCGCTGAGAAAATAAAATATACAATTGGTTGTGCAACCGCCGAATCAGAGAAGACTGAAATGTCTATTACAGGCAGAAACTTAGCAGAAGGGATACCTGAAACCTTTAGCATTAATAGCGAACAGATATTTGAAGCAATGAAAGATCCACTTTATGGTATTGTAAGAGCAATTAGAAATGCTCTTGAATTATCTCCTCCTGAACTTGCAGCAGATATAGCTGAAAGAGGAATTGTTCTCACAGGTGGAGGAGCTTTAATGAGAGATCTAGACAAATTAATTTCGAGTTCTACAGGTATTCCAGTAATCGTTGCTGAAGATCCGCTTACTTGTGTTGCAAGAGGTGGTGGCCAGGCACTAGAGATAATGGATAAATATAATATAGACCTTCTGTCATCTGAGTAATATTAATGGCTAGGAATACGCCATCTCCTGGTCAAAAAGTAACATATTTTATTTTTATAGCACTGGGAATTTCAATTCTGTATATTGATATCAACTCAAAAATATTCTCTAGCGTAAAAAATAATTTTCAATCTTTTAAAATATCATCATCATTTGTTTTAAAGAATATTTCTGTTAATCCTCTAAAAAAATTTATTGAATTGATGTCATCAAAACAAAAACTGCTAGATGAAAATACTATGTTAAGAGAAAAATTAGATGAAAGTTATTTAAGAAATTTTTTAATTACAAAAGAAAATACTTTCTATACGAATCATACTGAGGTAGTTAAAGAAATAAAAGATGATTTAGTAATTGAATCATTTCATTTTGCAAAACTAAAACAAATTGATCCGAACATTTTCAATTGCTGTGACAGGCATAGGATATATATTGAAATATTAGATAAAAAGAATGAAATTTTTAAAGAGGCTATGGTTTTTAACCGAAATGGAATTATTGGACAGGTTGTAGGTGATGGATCTCAAAACGAAGTAATTCTTCTAACAGATGTTAAATCTTCCATTCCTATTAAAAACTCTAGAGGAGATTTTTTTTGTAATGCTAAGGGTAGCGGCAAAGCAAACCTTATTTCATGCAGCTATAGCCAGTTAGTCTGGATAGATGAGCATAAAATAGGAGATTCTTTTTATTCCTCTGGACTAGGAGGTATTTATCCTAAAGATATCAAATTAGGAGAATTAACATCTATAGAAATCATAAATAGCTCTGTTACAAAGCTTGAAATAGAGCTTGTTTCTAGCCCTCTAGATACTAATTTTTTTGGAGTTATTAAAATATGATTCCCAGTTTTATAAAAAAAACTTTTCTAATTATTTTAGTAAGTTATTTAGATTATAAAATTTCATATGGGCTATCAAAGATATATGTTATTTTGCCTTTAACATTTTTAGCATATACATTTTTCTTGTATAAATCAGACTATAGTGTTGGACCTCTTGAATCCTTTATAACCGGTTTATTTGTAGATCTAATAACAAATAGTTACTTCGGTCATAACGCTATTCTTTTTTGTTTTGCATCTTATTTAATAAATACTTACTCAAATACTTTTAAACTTTTTTCATACTTTCAAATATGTATTTTCTTTGGCGCATCGGCAACAGCATATATAGGATTCTCACAAATAATTCTAAACTTATACAACTTCTCCTATTTGACATTATTTTTAAGTGGAATTTTCAATATAATCTTCTGTGTTCTTGTTGCGATTCTGTCTGTATATTTTCCAAGTATTTCAACTAGGAAGATTTAATCGTGCAATCTCTAAAAGGGCTTTATAAATTTTTCTTATATTTATTTTTTTTAGTTATTATTTTATTTTCAATCACTTATTCTTTTTTTATTTTCAAACCTCAGTTAATAATAAAAATTTATAATTCATCTGGAGCATCTGATTATAGTATTTACTTTGAGTCCCTCAAATCAAGCAATAAATTTCTTTCTCCTGAATACAGCTTCAATAATTTAGAGATTAAAAACGATAAAACTTTTCAGATAATAAAAATATCGAATTTTAAGATTGGCATCAACATTATTAAAACTATCAAAAAAGATTTATTGAGTTTAAATGTTTTAGAAATAAAAAATATTTATTTTGAAGGAAACAAAGAACGTGAAGATAGAGATTTTGGTTCTATAAAGTTACAGGCAAACAATCTCAAAATTGAAAATATGGATTTTACATTACAAAGTTTAAACACTTATTTAATTTCCAAAAATGGAAGCACCTCATTACATAATGAGGAGGGCACGCTCAACGGAATGTTTTTTGAAGAAATTAATTTCTTTTTACCCCTATCTTCAAAAAAAATATTTTATGCTGGATTATTCTCTTTTGACGAAGAGGAGATAAAGGAACAGGGATTAATTAGTCTCGATAGTTTTTTGGAATCCTCGATTAATTTAAAAGTCTGGAGTAAAGGCTACCTTGATACAAATAAACAGACCATTAATAGCCTTAATAGATATGAATTTAAAGATTCTATGATTACAACACAATCCAAATACAAGATTGATTCAGCAAATGTCATTCTTTACGAAAATATTGATAAAGTCTTAATTGGATTATTTAATGCAAATATACCTGATCAAAAAATTTCTGGCTCAATTGATATAACCGATGGAGTTTTAATAAAAACTAAATTAAAAATTACTCTCGATACAATCCTAGCTGACCAAAGATATTTTGCCATAGAAGGTGATGAGTATTTTAATGCATCATTACTTATAAAAAATAACAAATCGGATTTGTACTTGGAGAGCGATTTAAGAAATACAAAATTTATTTCAGTTATTGATGAGCTTTCAAAAAACTATTCTGAATCACTTCAAACTTCTGTAATAATAAGAGATCTATCTGATCCAACTTATTCGATATCAAATAAGCTTTTTAACGTTTTTCTTGATCAAGAAAGTAATGGTTTTTTTGCATATGGCTCTGTGCAAAATAGAAATGGAGCCTACAAAAAATCAAAGAAAGATGGCTTTTATATATATTTGAATCTAGATAGTGTTGGTATTGAAGATTTTCTAATTGATTCAAGCCAAAATAATTCATCAAATTTAAAATTAATTGATATAAAGGCAAAGAAATTTAATTTATTCAATAATATCTATAATAATCAAACTCTCAAAATTGAACTTAATGAAAAAGAAACAATAGCTAATTTTTCAAGTAAAAATCTTAATGGAAAAATTAGAATAGATGCTACTGGCTTTACCAGAATTGATGTATTTGATACTAAATTTGAGTTTGATGGAATAAATACAGTGGGCTCCAATCAATCACTTAATAATGAAAATATTAATGTGAGATTTGTTGGTAAGAATATCCAGACATATGATGATACTTTTCAGGATGTAGACTTTTACTTTCTTAGAAATAAGAATATTACAACAATTGATAATATAAGAATCAAAAGTAAAAATTTTAATATCGGCCCCTTTAAAGAAAATAAAAAAGCTTATATAAGTTACAACAATGAAAAAGATATGTATAAAGTAAGAGGCTCGTACTCCATTAATACCAAAGATTTCCCA
>Ga0160422_10002301_pt1 | contig 11970 bp, 10 predicted proteins | sample Fk160mmetaG_FD_108192 | JGI IMG/M metagenome (GOLD analysis project Ga0160422, IMG submission 108192) | Marine microbial communities from the Central Pacific Ocean - Fk160115 60m metaG | ecosystem: Environmental > Aquatic > Marine > Oceanic > Photic zone | place: The Central Pacific Ocean...
ATCAAGCTGAAAAATTATTTGAAGAAATGATTGCATTATCTGAGTTAAAGAAAGATCAAATAGTTTATGATTTATGTTGCGGTACTGGAGCAATTTCAATACTAGCTTCAAATCATTGTAAAAAAGTACTTGGAATAGAGATAAACGAGCACTCCATTAAAGACGCTAAAATAAATGCAAAATTAAACAATATTTCAAATTGTGAATTTTTACATCTTAATATTAATGATTTATCAAATATTAAGGAGATTACCAATCAATTTGGAAAACCTAATGTAATTATAATTGACCCTCCACGAGCAGGATTATCTACAAAATCAATTCAGAATATATTAAAATTGAAACCTGAAAAAATTATATATATCAGTTGTAATCCATCATCTTTCGCAAGAGATGCAAAAATAATTTGTGAGAATTTTTATGATTTAAATTTATGTAAACCAATTGATTTATTTCCTCAAACAAATCATGTCGAATTAATATCAAAATTTATAATCAAATAAATCAAAACCAATATTCATTTTTTGGATAAGGAGCATTAATGGTGATAATTTTTTTTTGAACTGGATGACAAAATAGTAATTTATAATGGTGCAATGCGATTTCATTACATTCTCTTTTTGCTCCATATTTAGTGTCTCCAAGTATAGGGTTACCCATATTAGATAGCTGAACTCTTATTTGATGGTATCTTCCTGTCAAAAGATTTATCTCCAACTTTGTACCTTCTGATTTCTTTTTTAAAAACTTATAATTTAGGATAGCTTTTTTCGCCTTAATATTATCCGATTTACTTATAACTGATTTATAATTTTGATGTAATAAATAATCGACTAGTTCATCTGATTTTTTTGTTACATTTCCTTCAACAATTGCATGATAAATTTTAACCATTTTTTCACGATAATCCTTACTTGTCAGTCTTCTTAAAGCTTTACTTGTTCTAGCAAATAATACGATACCACTCACCTCTTTATCAATTCTATGACATGCATGAAGGAAAACATTTCCTTTTTTTCTGTTTTGGATTTTAACAAATTCTCTTGCTATCTCCTCAAGATTAACTTTTCCAGTCCCGCTATCTTGAGTTAATAATCCACTTCGCTTATTAACTACTAATAAATGATTATCTGAATAAAGGATTTCTAATTTTTTTTCTTTATTAGACTTATTCATAAATCCATCTAGCCCAATTACCATTTGGTAAATTAAAATTATTTGTATTTGAAGAGGCTAAAAACATCTCCCCAGAAGAAATAATTCCATTTTTGAAAAATTGTTTTAATAGATTTTCTAAGATTAATGGAGAGAATCCCGGTGTATGAGATGTTAATATTACAAAATTTGGCTTTTTACTCATTACCAAACTAACAAGCTCTAAAGTTTGTAACATTTTTTCTTCAATTTTAAATAACTCTCCTTTGCTTCCCCTTCCAAATGATGGCGGATCAAGAAGGACCGCATCATATTGATTATTTCTTTTCACTTCTCTTTTTAGAAATTTAATTACATCGTCAACAATCCATCTTATAGAAGTATTATGTATATCATTAATTTGCGCATTATCCTTGGCCCACTCCACAATTCCTTTGGACGAATCCAGGTGACAACATTTTGCACCATTTTTTGCAGCTGAAATCGTAGCGCAACCAGAGTAAGCAAATAAATTTAAAAATCTTAAAGGTTTATGGTTTCCAATATTCGATGATATCCAATTGATTGTTGAAATAGTTTCAGGAAAAAATCCTATATGACCAAAATCCGTAATTGATAATTTAACTTTAATATCTGAGATTTTAATAATCCATGAGTCAGGTATTTTTTTATTAATTACCCAGTTTAACTTAGGTGTTCTTTCAAATTTTGCATGTGCATCTTTCCATAAATGACTATTGAGAGGACTCCAAATAGCCTGAGCACAAGGTCTATCTAAAATAATTTTTCCAAATTTTTCTAATTTTCTGCCAAATCCAGAATCTAATAAATCATAATCATTACTATATTTATTTTCTCTCATAATTATTCTTAAAAAAACCTCTTTTTCGTTTTTTTGTGCTTCGCTCTGCATCAAGAGAAATGTTTAATAGTATTCCAATCATAATTGATGATGAAAGAATACTTGATCCTCCATAACTAATAAATGGTAAAGCAATTCCTTTTGTTGGAGCTAATCCGGTTACAACAAATAGATTAATCACGACCTGAACAACAATCATTAATGAAATTCCATATCCTAAAAACTTTCCAAATGTATTATGTGAGTTCTTAGAAGTATTAATTCCAAGGAAAAATAATATTATATATAAAATAACTACAGATAAACATCCAACAAGTCCAAATTCTTCTCCAATAATTGGAAAAATGAAATCGGTATGTGCTTCTGGTAAATAATCATATTTTTGAAGACTTCCTCCAAAACCAACACCAAATAATTTTCCTTCAGAAAAGGCTCTTAATGAGTTTGCTAACTGATAACCAGAACTCAATTGATAAGATTCGGGTTTTAAAAAAGCCATTATTCGTCCTAAACGCTCTGAATTAGTTAATATCATTACAGAAATACCAACAATTACAGGTATTGATATAATAGATATTGTTTTAAGATTAGCTCCTGCAATAAAAATAAGTATTGTAGTTACAAAAAAAATTAAAATTGTTGTACCATAATCAGGTTCTAGTAAAATTGGTACTAAGAAAATACCAATTAATAGATATGGTATTAAAATTCCATTTTTAAATTCATCAATTTTTCGTTGATTATTCGATAGCCAATACGAAATCAAAATTAAAATGGAAGGTTTTGCAAATTCTGAAGGCTGAATAGTAATAGATCCGATTTGAATCCATCTCCAACTCCCATTTACCATTTTTCCAATATTGGGAATTAGTACAAATACTAATAAAATAATCGAAATTAAAGAGATGGGTATAGCAAAATTTTTGTAAATATTATAATCAATTTTTCTTATCAAGAAAGCAATTATTATTGATACAATTGACCATATAGCTTGACGTTTTGCATAATATGACGAATCTAAATCATGAACTGTACTTGCACTAAGTAAGGCTAAAAATCCACATGATACTAAAATAATATAGACAATTGCTAATAATTGCGATGTTTTAGGCATTAGCGAAAACTAAAATTACAAGCCTCTTGGAATTCTTAATTTAGTTCCAACTAAACTTTCTAAATTATCATCAGACAAACCTTCAAGTGAAATATTTTCTCTTCTTATTTCATCAATACTTACACCTTGTTCTCTTGCGATATCACCTAAAGTTTCACCGGCTACAATTATGACCTCATCAACAGATATTATGATTGAATTATCCAAATCTTGTGATGGAGAAGATTCAGACAAATCATCATTCGATAAATTTAATTTATCTTCTAATGGAATATCGATCAGATTCTCATCATTAGATTGCTCAGATGGAATTTGACCATAATCAGGAATATCAATTGTCTGTCCGGCAAAAATTTTATCTCCATTTATATTATTTAAGCTTCTTAAATCAGCTATATCAACTCCTGCCGCAAAAGCTATTTCAGATAACGTATCTCCAGATTGAATAACATATGATCCGCCTTTTTTAATGTTTTGACTAATTTTTTGAGATTTTACTTTTTTAAATGTAGATGAATTAACTGGAACTTGAATTTCTTGTCCTACAGTTAAAAGATCTGGATTAGACAAATTATTTAATTCGATCAGAGTCGCAGTTGTAGTATTAAAGTCCAGAGCAATTTGGGATAATACATCGCCACTTTCAACTACATATATGTCTGTAGGGGGCTGAGATATTACTTCTGTTATTTCACTACTTACAATTATTGGCTCATATACTTCACCAACTAACGAATTAGCATTAATATCTGCGATGTCGTATTGGTTAATTTTAGCTTTATGCTCATGCCTCCAAGTCCCTTTATGTTTTGCACCAGCACCTCTTCCGCTACCAAATGATTCTGTTGTTATACACCCTTGAAGGGTGAACAAAATAAATGAACCAGCTGAAAAAAATACTAGTTTTAAAATTCTATTCTTCATTTTTTTTCTCCTTCATTTACGAGACGAATCTCATCAACAAGTTCTTCAAAATAATTACCTCTTTCAATATAACTAGTAAATTGATCATAACTAGAACATCCAGGAGATAACAAAATTACATCCCCATTATTAGCATCATTATATGCTTTCAATAAAGCACTTTTCAAACCACTGCACTTTATAAATGGGATTCTATCACCCCAAGAATCACATAAACATGACGCTGATTTTCCATAAGCATATAGGGTAACGTTGCATTCTGCTAGTATTTCTTTCACAAAAGTAATATTTTTTTCTTTTAAAACACCTCCAGCAATCAATTTAATAGAATTTTTTGATTTAAAATTTCTCACTGCGTTAATCATTGCAGTCATATTTGTTGATTTTGAATCATTTACAAACTCTATGTTATTTGTAAATCCCAACGAACTTATCCTATGTTTTAAACCCTTAAAAGTTTTTATGCAGGATAAGAAAAGATTTGGATCAATATCACAATGATTAATTACTGCTAATAATGCAGGAGCCGTGGTTTCACAAAGATTTATCTTATCAAGGAATGTATCTTGTATGCAAAAAGGAGAATAATCTTTTGCAAAAATAAAACCATTTTTAAATTTATAATCTGCTTTTTCATCTCTTCCAAATGTCAAACAATTATTTAAATCAGAATTATGAACTAAAATTTCATTTGTTAATCTATAGGGAAAAATATTCAAACTATTATCACAAGAATTTTGAGTCAAAATTTTGAATTTAATTTTCATATATTCATCAAAGGAATTGTGCCTATCTAGATGATTTGGGTATATATTTAATAATACAGAAATATGCGGTTTAAAATTTGTTATATTTTCTAACTGAAATGAACTTATTTCGAGTAAATACCAATCAACATCATTTTTTTCAGCTGCTAATTGGGATGTTGGAATTCCGTAATTTCCACCAATTGAAACTTTTAATCCTGCTAATAGAAACGTTTCGTATAATATTTTTAAAGCAGTACTTTTACCATTAGAACCTGTTATCGCTATAGTTTTACCTTTTAATTGTGACCAACCTAATTCAAATTCTGTTAACACATTTAAATTAGTTGACTTTACAAATTTTAACCAAGGATGATTATTTGAAAACCCAGGACTGATTACACAATGAGAGAAATTTTCATTTTTACATAAATTTTGAAAACTCTGAAGTGTATGATCGCCTTCATCAACAATCATATATTTTTTATTTCTTTTTTCCAAAAGATTTTTGGCGGCATACCCACTTATACCTTTGCCTAGTATCAGAGTATTTTGCATTAAATCTAACATTATCGAATCTTTAATGTTGCAATTCCAATTAATGCACAAATAATTCCAGCAATCCAAAATTTGACAACAATTATATTTTCAATATATTTTGGATCCTTATTATTTATTATAGCTTTTTCTTTTTCAACAAACTCAAAATGATGATGTATTGGCGCACATTTAAATATTCTTCTTCCTTTGCCTGTTTTAAATCTTGAATATTTAAAAAAGATGGTTTGGATTATTACACTCAATGCTTCAATTACAAATACGCCTCCAACAAAAATTAATAATAATTCTTGCTTAATTAATATAGCAACTGATGCAATTGCTCCACCTAATGCTAAACTGCCTGTATCCCCCATAAATATTTCAGCAGGATTTCGATTAAACCATAAAAAACCTAACCCAGACCCTAATAAGGCTCCGCAAAAAACAGTTAATTCTCCACATCCTGAAATAAAAGGAACTTGAAGATATGTGGCAAATGAATAATGACCTGCAATATATGAAAGAAGAAGATAGCATCCAATGACAGAGTTTGTACATCCAATTGCCAGTCCATCCAAGCCATCGGTTAAATTAACTGCATTTGACGCGCCTACCATAACAAGAATTAAAAAAATAAAAGAAAAAATAAAACTCATTTCTAAAATTGGCATTTTATTAAAAGGAACCATCAATTTTTTTACTTGATCTTGCGTTTCTGGAGAAGACCAAAGAATAGACAGGAAAACAAATGTCCATAATATTTGAAATAAAAATTTATTCCTAACACTTAATCCATTCTTACTTTTTATTTTTTTATAATCATCAACAAATCCAATAAATCCCATAACAATAAATGTTCCTAATGTCAAAAGAAGGAATATGTTAGAAGGGTTTGCCCATAACAATGTTGATATAACCGTTGATGAAATGATTATTATTCCACCCATTGTTGGGGTTCTAACTTTTGATGTTTTAAAGTTTTCACCTAATCTTTGGTCAACATCCAATTCAACAAAATTAATTTTTTTTAATTTTTTAATTAGATATGGTCCAATTAATAACATTATTATAAAACCAAATGTTGCTGCTCCTAGTGTTCTTACAGTTATATATTCAAATAGTCTAAACCAAGAAATACTGTCTTCTAAAAATGAAAAATAATAAAACATATATATTATCCAACTAATTATTTAAAAACTCTTCGAATTTTTCTGATCGAGATGCTTTTATAAAAATATAATCATCAGGGTTAGCCCAATCATTTAGAAATTCTGATGCAGTTTCAATATTTTTAAAACATTTTCCTTTTTTAAAATCAAAAATATCAATATCCCAATTACCAATTACGATCCACATATCAAAATCAAATGAATCAACATATTTAAATAATTTTATGTGTTCACTTTGAGTAAATTTACCTAGTTCATGCATTGTTCCAATTACCACACATTTTCGTTTTGATTTAATTTTTGAAAAAGCCTCTATTGAAGAATTCATAGATAAAGGGTTAGCATTGTATGCATCATTTATCCATGTTACCTTATTAATAACTTTTTTTTCCCACCTATATTTTAAGGGCTTATATGAACTAATACCCTCATTTATTTTATCGTTATCAATTCCCAAAAATTTTCCTAAAGCAATTGATTTTAAAACGTTTTTTGCCATAAACCGACCCGGAATTGGTAATTGATAATTATATCCTTCAACTTTTAATTTATCATAACCATTATATAAACCGTTTATAGAGCCATTATTGTTTAAACTGACGCTTAATATTTTTGACTGAGTTTGTTTTTTTAAAAAACTATACCATGAAGAATCTATATCTAATATTGATGTATTCTTTGTCGTTAAATGTCTTATAATTGCACTTTTTTCATATGCTATGTCTTCTAATGAGTTAAAATTTTCTGCATGAGCAAGTCCAATTTCTGTAATTATTGATATTTCAGGCTGTAAAAAGTTAGAAAGAAATTTTATTTCACCTGGTTGATTCATTCCAATTTCTGCTATTAAATATTTATGTGATTCATTTAAATCAATAAGCGTAATTGGTAATCCAATATGATTATTAAAATTACCAAAGTTTTTATGAGACGAATAAGTCGTGGATACAATATGGTGACAAAGTTCTTTAACAGTTGTTTTGCCTGCGCTTCCAGTAATTCCAACACATACTCCATTCCAATTACATCTGTTTGAAAAAGCAATAATTTGAAGTGCCTCAAGAGTATCATTAACTTTTATTAAATTTTTATTCTTTCCATTAAAATCTTTTTTAACAATTGCTGCTAAAGCCCCTTTACTAAATGCTTCATCTACAAAATCATGACCATCAAAATTTTTTCCAATTAATGGAATAAAAACACTATTTCTGTTCATTTTTCTTGTATCAATACAAATAGAATCAAAATTTTCTTTTTCTTGATTATAATTGATTAATTCACCATTACATAAGTTAGCTAATTCAAGAATTTGATTATTGATCATTAATGACCTCATCTATTATTTTTGCATCATTAAATGGTATCATTTCCCCTTTAATTTCTTGATAATTTTCATGACCTCTACCAGCTATTAATATTATATCCTTAGAATTAGATTTTGTTAATACAGATTTAATTGCTTTTTTTCGATCTACAATAATTTCAATATTATCACCATTTTTACATCCAGATATAATTTCTTTACATATACTTAATGGGTTTTCATCTCTTGGATTATCTGATGTAATTATTATTTCGTCGGAATACATTGACGCAATTTTTCCCATTTTTTTTCTTTTTGTAGTATCTCTGTTTCCGCCACATCCAAAAACTAACCATAATTTTCTATGATTAATTTTTTTTAAAGTTTGTAAAACAATTTTTAAGGACTCAACTGTATGAGCATAATCTATATATATTTGTTTTTTTTCATTTTTTGAAACTAATTGAAGTCTACCCGGTATCGACTTTACTTTTACAAAACTTTTTCTAATGTCTTTTATTTTTAACCCACACTGAGATAGAGTTACAATAGCTGCTAATGCATTATAAATATTGTGTGTACCTATGAATGGTATCACAAATTTCACATTTTTATTTTTTGGAGTGTCCAATTTGAAAATTGTTTTATGATTTTTAATTCTTATTTTGGAAGCTCTATACATTGCATCATTTGATAGTCCATATGTTAATGTTTGTTTTTTAAATTCATTATAAAGATTATCTCCATAACAATCATCAATATTTACAATAATGGGGCATTTATCATTTTTCATTTCATTGAAAAGTGTTTTCTTTTGATTAAAATAATTATTCATTGAAGAATGAAAATCTAAATGCTCTTCAGATAGATTTGTAAATATTCCTAAATCAAATTTAATTCCAGCAACTCTTTTTAAAGTTAGTGCATGAGAAGATACTTCCATAATAACATTTTCACATCCTGATCTTTCCATCCTATTCAATAATTGATGAAGCTCATCTGCTTCTGGAGTCGTTCTTAAAGACGGAAGAATATAATTTGCAAATTCATTATGTATCGTACCAATTAATCCATTTTTTTTATTTTTTAAATCTAAAATTGATTTAATCATAAAGCTTGTAGTTGTTTTTCCATTGGTTCCAGTGATACCGATAAATCTAAGATTATTACAATTTTTATTATAAAAAATTTTAGAGATTTCTGCAAAAGCAGTTCTTGAGCACTTAACTTTTATAATTGTTATATTTTCATTTAAGCTAAGATCGTTTTCCGTGATAATTACTCTTGCGCCGTTATAAATTGCTTCATCAATATAATCATTTCCATTGAATTTTAATCCTTCGATAGCGATAAATATTCCACTGTTATTTATTTTTTTAGAATTTGAGGATATATTGAATATTTCAATGTCAATATCACCCTTATAATTAACAAAATTTATTTTTTCGATTATGTGCAGTAATTTCAATTTTCAGCCTGTGTAATGTATATTCTTTTTCCTTCAGGGGATATTTTTAAATATTTAATAGTATGTTCAGCAATTTCCTTAAACGCTGGAGCACAAACTGTTCCGCCGCCTGGCAATTTTCCATTGACACGAATTGAGGGCTCGTCAGCCATTACTAAAATTGAAATTTGAGGATTATTGGCAGGAAAAAATCCAATAAAGGATACCACTTCTTTATCGTCATAATAACCACCACCTTCTCTTGATGATTTAACTTTTTGAGCAGTACCAGTTTTTCCAGCAATTTTATATCCTTTGATTTTAGCTTTATTACCAGTACCATTAGTATCTACAACGGTTGTCAACATTTCCCTTAATTTTTGAGAAGTTGCTAAAGAAATAGGCTTTCTTAATACTTCTGGTTTATATTCATGAATTAAATCTCCTTCAAAAGATTCAATTTTTTTTACAATATACGGTTTCATCATTACGCCATCATTAGCAACTGTACTGTAAAGTGTTATCATTTGAAGTCCTGTAGCAGTAATCCCTTGTCCAATTCCTATCCTTGAACTACTTATTTTAGTCCATTTTTTTATATCATTTAACTGACCTTTTTCCTCGCCAGGTAAGTTTATGCTTAACTTTTCCCCAAACCCAAAATTTTTCAATCCATCATATAAATCTTTATCTCCTAATTTTAGCATAATTTTTGCTGTACCTATATTACTTGAATTTTTCAAAATTTCCTGAACATTAAGAGTTTTAAAATTTTTCCAATCATTTAAATATTTTCCAGCGTACAACCATCTTCCATTTTCACAATCAAATTGATCTTCTACATCTATCACCCCTTTATCAATGGCAATTCCAATTGAAGCAGTTTTTAGTGTTGATCCAGGATCAAAATTTATACTAATAGCTCTATTTCTTCTCCACTCTTCATCAACTTTATTATATTCAACTGGATTAAAAGTTGGATATGAAGCCATTGCTAAAATTTCTCCTGTTTGAACATCTTGTACTATAGCCCATGCAGATTTAGTTCTAAATTTTAAAAACATTTGATAAATGACATCTTCTGTTATATTTTGGATTTCTTGATCAATAGTTAGTGTTATTTTTGCACCATCTTCAGCAGGTCTATCAATTTCTCTAGCATCATATATTTCTTTTTTTCTCGCGTCTTTTTTACCTTTTCTTAATCCCTCTTTTCCTAATAGGTAGCTATGATAACTCTGTTCGATTCCTCCGGAACCAATTCTGTCAAAATTTATATATCCTAATACATGAGATAAAACTAAACCTTTAGGATAGCTTCGAATTCTTTCTTTTTTTAAAACAACTCCATTAAGAACTATATTTTTTCCAGTTTTATCTTTATAAGTAATAGATAAGTTATCCCTCGGACTAAAATTTTTAAATGATGTATGAGTTTCAGGCTTTTTAATTAATAACGGGTAATATGCTCGTTTAGAATTTAACAAATTATTCATTAGAATATTTTTATCATAAAATAATTCCTTTGAAATTATAGATGATACAAGCTCAATATTACCATGTTTCTTGATATATTTAGGATCAGCATACATTGTATACCCTGGAGCATCTAAGGCAAATAATTCACCATTTCTATCAACAATTTGACCTCTACTTGGATTAGATTTTTGTATTAACAGTCTCATCCCTTCAGTTCGAGATGTAATCCATTCTGGTGGTGTTAAATGAAGATAGGCCAAACGAAAAAAAATTAATCCAAAAAAAATTATTATTGTTATTTCTATTACTAATGTTCGTTTTTTTTCCATATTATGAAACCAAAAAACCCGTCATATTTTTAACGGGCTTCTAATTCTATAAAAATAAATTTATTCTTATTATTTAATATTTAACCCTGCAGTCATTTTGTTTGAAATTTTACTTTCAATTCTCACAATCTGTTTATTTTCTGGAAGCATCATATCAAGATTATGATACTCAATTATTTTTTTTAAATTTCGTGGGGAGGTAAGGCTTGACCATGATTCATTATACCTTATTAACCTGTTATTAATCGAAATTATTTCATCTTCTTGATGTAAAATCTTTTCTCCATATGAAGAGCAACTGTTATTTACTTGCATATAACTTACAAAAATAATCATCGTAATTAGTAAAATTATTATTATTAGATTAGGTAATTTAGAATGGTTATGATTTTTATTTTTCATTTCTATCCAACTATTTCTATAACTCTTAATTTTGCGGATCTAGACCTAGGATTTTTTTCTATCTCATCACGACTTGGAATTATAACATTTTTTGAAATCCACTTTATATATGGTTGTAACCCATTAATTTTATAACCTCCTTCTTGAAGGCTATCCTTTCTTTTTACATGACTATTAAAGAAATGTTTTACAATTCTATCTTCTAAACTATGAAAAGTTAATATTACAAACCTTCCTCCTATACATATCTTATTAATCATTTCAGAAAGTACATTCTCTAAATTTTCTAACTCGTTATTTATTTTGATTCGAATTGCCTGGAAAGATTTTGTTGCGGGATGAATTTTTTTATACTTTCCATTATTTTTAACTTTTAAAATTAAATCTGCTAATTGCTTTGTTGTTTCTATTTGTTTATCTTTGCGAAATTCAACTATTGCATTAGCTATTTTTTTTGACATATTTTCATTTCCATATTTATAAATTGTATTAGCAATTTC
>Ga0160422_10002302_pt1 | contig 11965 bp, 1 predicted proteins | sample Fk160mmetaG_FD_108192 | JGI IMG/M metagenome (GOLD analysis project Ga0160422, IMG submission 108192) | Marine microbial communities from the Central Pacific Ocean - Fk160115 60m metaG | ecosystem: Environmental > Aquatic > Marine > Oceanic > Photic zone | place: The Central Pacific Ocean...
GATACGTTTACAACAGTACAAGTAATATCCTCACAACTTCCACTAACAGCCTCTCCACAGGTTTACGGTGTGTCTTGTCGAGGAGATAGCACAGGTATGATCATTGCAGATGGAGGAGGAAGTTCCGCACCATATAAATATTATTGGATGAGCTCCAGCGGAGATACTTTAAGATACACAGGACTTATGATGGGAAGGGATACGTTAAGAGATCTTTTTGCTGGTACCTACAGGCTACACATATATGATTCACAGGAATGTTTCGAAGATTATATATTAACTGTAGGAGAGCCTGCAACCAGTTTAAGTATAGACAGCTTACTAACTGTTTTAGATATTGCTTGCTATGGAGACAGTGTTGGTAGTGCTAGAATGTATGTTAGCGGTGGTATGCCTAATTATTCGTATTTGTGGGAAAGTGGAGAAATAGATTTAATAGCCACATCTTTGAAAGCTGGATATAATACTGTTTCTGTTACAGACGCTTGGGGTTGTACAGTAAAGGATAGTATTCAAATTAATGAGAACCCTCTAATTGAGTCAACAGTTAGCGTTGTTCAGAATGTAAGTTGTTATAGTAATTCTGACGGTATTGCAAGTGTCACTTCGTCAGGAGGTATTCCGTCCTACATATATTTTTGGAGTAATGGCCATACAGGCTTTAGTATGCCAGACACGGCAAATAGTTTACTATTTGGAAGTTATTATGTTACTACTAGAGATGCTTTAGGTTGTGAAGTTGTAGATAGTATAGACATAAGTCAGCCAGAACCTTTGTCAATGGAGGCTAGTGAGATAGAGTGGATTTCTTGCTATGGAGCAAACGATGGTTTGGCAAGTGCATATGCTTGGGGAGGTACAGCTCCCTACACTTTTACATGGTTACCAAACGGACAACAAGGGGATACTATAAATACATTAACTCCAGGTATACACACAGTTACCGTGACTGATGCTAAAGGTTGTGTAGCAAGTGACACAGTATTTATTAATCAACCCAATGAGTTATTTGTAGATATAGATGATACACAGACTATTTTGGCTTATTGTGTAGGAGTTAATACAGCTTCACTTACAGCGGTTGCATCTGGCGGTACACCTGGCTATTCTTATCAATGGGATGATAATAGTGTTGCTCCTCAAACAACAGCAATAGCAACAGATTTATTATCAGGAGTCTATACGATTACAGTTACAGACTCTAGAGGTTGTATAGTTACAGATTCTAGAGACATAGATACAGTTACAAATACAATGAATGCACATATTACTGCATTAAATCAGTACAATGGAGGTTATCACGTAAGCTGTTATGGTGCAAACGATGGGAAAGTGTATGTGTCAGCTTCAGGAGCACATGAGCCCTATTCTTACCAATGGTTTGGCCCTTCAGGCTTTAGTGGTAGTAATGATACTATCAATCAACTCTCTGCTGGTATATATTCTGTCAGTGTTACAGATACAAATAATTGTATGGTGAATACAAGTATACATGTTACTGAGCCATTAGATTTATTATATAGTGTTCATTCCTCCACTACTGAGACATGTCTTGGTTCTTGTGATGGAACAGTTTCATTACAATTATCAGGTGGTACTGCTCCTTATGTAGGTATTTTCACCAATAATGTAACTGGACATACTGGATCAAGTATTATGCCTAGTGATAGTCTAATTACTAATGTTTGTTCAGGTAATCATACAATTGTATTAACTGATGCTAATGGTTGCTCTAGTGCTATAATCAATGGAGGTAATAATCAGGCTACTGTTCCATTTGCGCTATCAACAACGGCATCTATTAATTTCTCTTCTGTGGTAAATGTATTGTGTAATTCATCTGCTACTGGTTCTGTAAGTGCTTTGAACCCAATTACAAATAATACAAATTATTCTTACTCTTGGGAAAATGTAAATAATCCTGGAGTTACAGTTTCAAATACTACAACAGCATCAAACTTAATTGCTGGTACTTATGTATTATTAGCACATTATTCTGATTCAAATAATTTAAATCTAATATACCCAGGATGTACATCATCAGATACTGTTATTATTTCGGAGCTATCAGCTGTTGAAATTTCAAATAACGGGATAGTCGCAGTAGATTGCTTTGGATCAAGTACAGGTAGTATTAGCACAGTAGTTTCAGGAGGAACACCTCCATATTCATATTCATGGTTACCTAGCGGAGGAGCCTCAAGTACAGCTAATAATTTAAGTGCTGGAGTTTATACATTAAATGTATTAGATGCTAATCAGTGTTCCGATGTAAGAACCTTTACAGTAACGCAACCAGATATTTTGAATATTAGTGTTACTGAGAATAATTATCTACTTAGTGTATCCTCTTTAACTGGAGGTACATCTCCTTATTCATATTCATGGAGAGAGTCTTCTAATCCTAATGTTTCGATACAAGGGGGTACGTCGTTCTTGGTAACTCAAGGCGGGAATTATTATGTAATCGTAACAGATGCTAATGGGTGTACACAGACATCTAATTCTGTATTGTTTAATGAGACAAGCATCGGAGAAGCTGGAATAAGTGAGATAAAAATATATCCGAACCCATTTAGAGATGAAGCTACGATTGATTTAGGAAGATCAGTGTCGGATGTAGTTGTAAGGGTAATGGATATATATGGAAAAGTTATAGAAGTAATAGAAACAAAGAATAAAGATAAGGTTTTAATAAAGTCTAGAAACAAGGCTAAAGGAACCTATTTTGTGGAGATAGAAATAGATGAAGATCAAATATTCTACAAGAAACTAATAATGGATTAATCTTGTGGTTTATCAAAATGAAAAATTTATAATATGATTAATTTTCTTAATAAGAGTTTAAAATTTAGAAGTAGTTTTTTAAAACTGAAATCGTTTTTATTAGTGTTTTCTATGCTAATATTTTTTGATTCAAATGCACAGGTTACATTTAGTATTACTAATGCATCATCAGTTAATGCAAATGATGGTCAAGTTGTAGCTTCAGTAAATCCTGGATCAGGAAACTATACATTTTATTGGGAAGATTTAAGTACCAATCTGCCTGCTTACGGACCTACAAATACTACAGCTACAGCTGATACTTTTTTTAATGCACCCTCAGGAACATATCTACTCACTTTTATTGATGTAGGATTAGGCACATTCAGTAATGATACAATTTTTATTTCAGCTCCTGGCGGTTTGTTTTCATATTCTGGATCACTAGATCTTTGTATTAATTCCACTACCCAATTAACAGCAAATCTTAGTGGATGTAGTTATTTGAATCCTTCGCTTGGAATTGATTACGCACTTTCTAACTCGTCTGGAAGTGTACTTTTTTCAGCTAATTCTATTCTTGATTCAGTTTCGCTACCAGCTGTTGGAGCAGGTACTTATTATATGTCTGCTGCCAATCTTGACAATGGCTGTGTAACAATAGATACTTTTACTGTTTCTACAGGTACTTTGTCTGCTTCTGTATACACCTCTAATATTTTAGGGCCAAATAATTTAGGATCAGTTTCTATTACTGCATCTGGTGGCAATCCCCCTTACAGCATATTTTGGAGTTCCGGATCAACAGGTTCAACACTAAACAATTGGACTAATGGAGATACAATACAAAACCTTAGTGCCGGCACATACTCTTACTTTATCAATAGTTCAGGATGTATTGTTAACGGAACTATCACAATTGTGAACGCTTGTGATGCTAGTTTCATTTCCAATTATGATGTATGCGATGAGTCCATAAATCTCTCGGCTACAATGAACATGACGAATACTGGATCTTTTTCTTATGATTATGAACTTTCAAACAGTTCAGGTGTTATTGAGAATTTAATTTCAACTGATGACACGATAACGTTTGCTAGCTCGAACAGTAATGGATTGTATTTTTTAAATGTTACAGAAACAACAACAGGATGTGTTTCCAGAGATACAATTGACGTTAATTTAACTCCATTGCAAGTTAATACATCAGTAAATAATGTCACAGATCCGCTTTTATGTAATGGTTCAATTTTTGCAACACCAACAACAGGAAACTTTCCTTACACCTTTCAGTGGGATACGAATGGAACTATTTTTTCATCAAACTCGGGCTTTAACTCAAGTATCATCAATCTGTGTTCTGACACTTTTTGTCTTACTGTCACAGATGGAAATTCATGTACATACTCGAAATGTATTGATGTTCAATTTAATCCATGTATTGCTACAGCTTCTGTATTTGATAGCATTAATTGTTACAATGGAGTAGGGGTTTTACAAATAAATGTTGACACAAATAGCATAGGATTAGGAAATCAGTCATATAGCGGACCTAGGTATGTATATACATTAAGTGAAATATCTAACTCAACTGGTTTTGTAAGTACTCAACAATCAAATAACATATCTTTTATCTTTCCCAATATTGCCGCTGGACAATATTTAGTTACAGTAGAAGACAAGTCATGGTCCTCTTTTTGCGTTAGTGATACAATTTTAATGACTCAGCCTGATCCACTTCAGCTATTTACATCGCAAATTAATCCCACATTTGCATACACTCAGGACGGATCTATTACTATAGATTCTATTACTGGAGGTACAACTCCATACAGCATCTTATGGCTTGACTCTGTGGGTAACCCACTTACAAATCAGGGTGTTTTCGTACAAACATCACTTGGGTATTCCAATACTTTTAATGGAGGATACACAATACAAATAACTGATACTAATGGATGTACTGTTTCAAATACATTGTTCTTAGATCCCCAAAATGTCTCACCACAATTCAACATTGATTCGATTTCTGAAACCAATCCATCTTGTTTTGGAGATTGTAATGGTAGACTTTTTGCAAAGATGTTTGATGTTGGAATTCATTCAGTTCCTCCATTCACTTACTATTGGTTTAATTCTAACGGTGATACACTAAAAGTTGACTCTTTGGGATCTGTTTGGTACAACCCATCTCATGTGGCTACTTACACCAACAGATGTGCAGGAAATTACGAACTACACGCATACGATTTTTATAATAATGGACCAGTTATTGCACAATATTCTTTAGTTGAGCCAAATGATATCATCATATCCAATGCATACAATCAACCTTTGGTAATTGAATGTGGAGAAGATACAGTATTAGAAGTTGCAGCAACTGGTGGAAATCTTACTAATGATACAATTTTATTAAATGATATCACTATAAATATAGGAAGTCCGAATACACCAAATATTTTTGGGTTTTCAGATACCTTAAATGTAGGTACAACATATCTTTTAGAAGTGACAGGAACTTACTCTGATTTTTCTGGATTACAATATGATGCTGCTTTCAGAAATTTTAATTCACCCATACCCAATCTTGATTGGTCTTTTGATGGGAATTTTACTCATACTCCAGTTCCAAACTCTTACAATACGAATCACAAATACTACTATCCTTTTATTGGAGATGGCATACATGAGATAATTTTCTTTAACAACAACCAGAGTTATACGGGTTCATTAACGTTTAAAATATATGAGCTTAAACTGAATATCCCAATTTATAATTACACATGGAACGAATTAACTCCATTCGGTCCTAATTTGATAAGTGATTCTTCTACAGCTCTTGTTAATCCTGGAACGAATGGAAAAACTGTAACAGTTAAGGTAGAGGATAGTTTTGGTTGTTCCAAAACAGATACTATTAGTGTACAGTGGAGATTGAACATTCTTGAATTTGCTAATATTCAATCTGTTAGTGCCTCCTGTTTTGGAGACTCCTCTGGTACAATAGTGATTGAAGCTGATACTAATTTTGGCTTTCCACCATATCAGTTCTTCATTGATAATACAAATACTTCAGATACCATCAATAATTTACCTCAGGGTTCTTACACTTTGAGTATTTCAGATAATATAGGTTGTATTTCAGATGATACTGTTATAACTATTTTGCAACCTGATTCTCTATATGCATGTGGTGATAATCAAACAAAAGTCCGAATACTTTTAGAATCTTTTTCAATGGATTTTGATAATCAATTTAGCTATACTACTTCTATAGCTACAATGCCCGGACTTGAGTACTTAGTTGAAGTTTCTGGAACTTTTGGAGATACGCTTTTTGTTAATTACATGGACGCAGCATATATTTTTAATCAAAATCCTCCTACTCCTCATTTATCAAATCCTTGGGCAATTAATGGAACAAATAATCTTAGGCCAATAAATGATTTTTATAATTCTTCACATGTGTATGAATATGTTGTTGCAGGTAACGGAACACAATTTAATTTTTTCTATGAAGATATCTACAATGATTACATTGGATCATCAGGCCAGTTAGATTTTAAGATATATAAGCTTGTTTGCCCAAGCAAAGATACTGCATATGCATGTTTCGGAGATAGTACTGCGTCATCCACAGTTTATGCTAACGGTGGATTCCCTTTTAATCCAGATGGCGTAAATAATTCTGGGGATGAATATTATGAATACATTTGGACTGATGCATCAGGAACCGTATGGTCTACAAGCCAGACTGCAACAAATTTGCCAGCTGGTAATTTTAAAGTTACTATTACTGATAGCTTAGGCTGTACTTACGAAAGGGACTTAGTAGTTTTACAATCTATCACTCCTTTGAATATTGATACGATAATTAAAACTGATGTTGCTTGTAAAGGTGACTCAACTGGTGAAATTACGGCTGTTGTTTCAGGTGGATTTAGCACCAGCATTGCAGTTCTAATGCTTGGAAATGATACAATTGCATTTCAAGATAACATTTTAGATACAGTGACTTTTGATAATCTGCCAAGTAATAATTATGACTTTTATGTTTTTGATACTGTACCTGGTGCTTTTTCATTTAATTTTGGGTGCCCAGAGCAAGCTCAGATTCTTGTAGAAGAACCCCAGGACGTTTTGTCTTCAACTGTAAATTTACTTGAGCATGTAATTTGTTATGGAGATTCAACAGGAAAGGCTATATCGAATGTTCAAGGTGGGCAGTTCCCATATATCTTTGCATGGGATAACGGAGATTCAACACAAATTAATAGCAATCTTTGGGCAGGGTGGCAAGGTGTAACCTTTACTGATGCCAACAATTGTACTCTTAGAGATAGTATAGAAATTATAAATGTAAACCCTGAAATACAAGGGTTTGTTTCAATCTTGCAGGATGTATCATGTTTTAATGGTTGTGATGGTATTGCACAACTTTCTTCAACAGGTGGAGTACTACAGCATAATTATTTTTGGGATAATGGCCAAACATATTTTGGTAGTGGTCCAGATACTGCTTATAATCTTTGTTATGGAGGTCATGACATTATTATAGAAGATATGGAGGGTTGTCGAAAAATTGTTGAATTTACAATTAATCAGCCTACTGAAATCTTTGCTCAAGCAACAATTGTTCAACCAGTTCAATGTTTCGGTTTCGATGATGGTATGGCATATGGAACAGCCACCGGTGGTACATCACCCTACACTTATGTCTGGGACAGTATAAATGGTCAGAGTGGTCAAAATGCTGTTAATCTAACACCTGGTGTTCATATTTTATACGTCACTGACAGTAAAGGATGTACAGCTCAAGATACTGTGGTTATAACAGAGCCTGCACAGCTAGTAGTTTCAATTGATGATACTATGACAGTATATTCATATTGCTCAGGAACAAACTCCGGGCAATTGTGTGCAGTTGCATCTGGTGGTACAATTCCTTATAATTATGTTTGGAATGATCCTCTTGGTCAACAGAGCTCTTGTGCATTTAATTTACAAGCAGATTTATATACAGTAATAGTTATGGACGATAGAAATTGTATTGCAACAACCTCTTTTGATTTAGATTCAATAACTAATTCAATGACTTCTTCAGGAGTATCAACGTCACAAAATGATGTAACATGCTTTGGACTATATGACGGATCTATTACTATTAATCTGGTTAGCGGAGGTGTTCCAGGATATTCTTATCAATGGACAGGTCCCTCTGGTTATAGTTCAACAGATTCATCAATATCTTCCCTCTATGCAGGAAGTTACGCATGCGTTATCACTGATACTAATGGATGCGCAGTAACTATTAATACTGAACTCTATCAACCAGACCAGTTAGAATATAATACCTACAACGTTGCTGATGTTTCTTGTTTTGGAGCATGTAATGGTCAAATTTGGGTTGATGTTGAGGGTGGAACATGGCCATATTACTATGATTTTTCAGAAATTGGAACTTTCCCATTTGCAGCAGCTAATAAGGTTCAATTGATTTCAGATACCTTAATTAAAGATTTATGTACAGGACATCACAGTATTTATATCACTGATGCGAATAACTGCGTTGGAACTGTTCAGTGGGGTGGGACATGGCAGGAATTTGTCGATTCTGGAGTGGTTGTAGTTAATAACAATATAAATACTGTTGATGCTACTTGCTTCAATTCAAATGATGGATATGCTTGGATTCCTTGGCCAGGGCCTAGTCCTATTTTTACATATACTTGGGAAACAGATCCAATAACATCAACTATTGATACCGGCTCTTCAACAAACTTGCTATTTCCTGGAAATTATAATTTAGTTGCTCATTATTCTGACAGTGCGAATTTTGGTCAAGTATATAGTGGATGTGATGTAGCTCTTCCTTTTACAATTTCAGGTCCTCCAGCAATTGTTTCAGGTGGAATAGTAACTGATGTAACTTGTTACACCGATACTGATGGAGAAATTACATTAAATCCTAGCGGAGGGACAGGAACTTTTTCATTCCTTTGGGACACAACAACATCTGTTCCAATAGGATCAAATCAAATAAATAGTCAAAATTTAAATAATCTACAACCCGGAACTTACACAGTTACAATAACTGATGCTAATGGTTGCGATATAACACAAAATTTTGATGTTCTAGAACCTGATGCTTTAACTAATGATTTTATAAATATTTCTAATGTTACTTGCTTTAATCTTCAAGATGGCTCTGTAACATCACAGCCTGATGGAGGTACTCCAGGCTATTCATTCAGCTGGTCACCAAGCGGAGGAAACGCTGCTGTCGCAAATAATTTATCTGCCGGAACTTATACATTAACAATAACCGATGCCAAAGGTTGTCAGGGGCAATTTAGTGTTGATGTCAATCAACCAGACCAAATTATTGCATCAACTGATGCTAACGCGTTTTATGGTGAAGACCAAAGCGGAAATCCATACAACATCTCATGTATTGGTTTGAGTGACGGTTCTGCAATCGTAATAAATGGCGGTGGACTTAGTCCTATTAATTACAGCTGGGCTGATGCAACAGGAAATGTTGTTTCAACAAATGCAAATACTGGAAATATTTTAAGCGCTGGTAATTATACTGTAACAGTGACTGATGCTAACGGATGCTCTGAAATTGACAATATAACTTTAATTGAACCAACTCAATTATTAGCGAATGCAACAGAAAGTGGTGATATTAGCAATTTTCCTGGAGCATTTGATATTTCGTGTAAAGGAGATTCCGATGGATGGATCGAGTTGAATCCTTCTGGAGGTGTTGCTAATTCAGGAGGTATTTATCAGTATAATTGGAGTGGTAGTATCAACGGTCCAATGAATATGAGTTCAATATATAATGTGACTGCGGGTAACTACTCAGTAACCGTAACTGATGCAAATGGTTGTTCTATAACAGAAACATTTAATCTTGATGAGCCAGCTGATTTCTTTATTGCGGATGTAGATTCTGTAAATTATACCGGTCCTCAAAAAGCACCTTATCAAGTTGATTTTGTAGATAATACATCTACAATAAATAATGATCCAATTAATCATTATTGGTATTGGTCACCAAATGAATCAGCTGATATTTACTTTAATTCCAATCAACAGATATTCACAAACACATTTAATACAGTTGGTAACAACTTTGTTTATGTAATAGTTGAAAATACTAATTCAGGATGCACAGATTCATTAACATTTAATGTAGAGGTCCAAGGCATTGATGACCCAATTAATAATGTCTTTACACCAAACGGGGATGGAATTAACGATACTTATGATTTTGGTGAGCATGCAATGAATGTGTTTACAGTAGAAATTTATAATAGATGGGGTGAGACAGTATTTTCTTGGGAGGGAGAGAAAAAAGCATGGGACGGTAAAGGATATGATGGACAAATGCTTCCTGAGGGAGTTTATTTCTATATTATGGAAGCTGAAGGCATAGATGGAGAGTTTTACAGCGAGAAAGGTACTGTTACTTTAATTAGATAATTCTATTGTTTTTTTAATGAAAAGAATTCTATTATACTTTATTCTGCTTTTTGTAGTAAAAAGTTCATACAGTCAGATAATTCTAACAAATGATACCACAGTTTGTGGTATGCAGAATTTAGATTTATATGCAATCAGTGCATCAGTTGATTCATTGGTTACAGATGATACCTACACTCAAATAATCAATCTAGGTTTTGATTTTGATTTCTACGGAGTTACTTATAACAAAATGCTCATTTCTTCAAATGGATATGTAACATTTGATACAACAAGTGCAGGTGGTTATTCACCATGGGCGATAAATGCTGCTATCCCAAACCCTGGAACGCCACCAGAGAATTCAATAATGGTTACTTGGCAAGACACAGATCCTGGTGTTGCTGGTGCAATTTATTTTGGTTCTTATGGTGCTGCACCAAATAGAGTGTATGTAGTTACATGGTGTGGTTTGGCAATGTTTTCATGCAATAACTTGATATACACCTCACAACTAAGAATGTATGAAGGTTCAAATAAAATTGAAATGTATCTCCAAGATAAACCTCTTTGTGCAACTTGGAATGCAGGAGCTGCAGTGCAAGGCTTAGTTGATGCAACTAGTACTAATTTTGATATAGTTAATGACCCTATTCAAATTTTAGATAGAAATTTTCCCCTAAACTGGACAGCGACAAATGAAGGGTGGGAATTTGTTCCAAGTGGTGTTAATTCTTACAACATCAGTCCAATTCCTTTTGTATCTGTAGCTGCTGGTTCAACAACATGGACTGACGGATTTGGAAATATAGTCGGATACGGAGATTCAATAACTGTTATGCCACTTTCTACAACCACATACTATGCAACAATGACAAGTCAGTGCTCAGGTACGATTGTTGACTCAATAAAAATCACTGTTGGTTCTGGTATTCAATCAAATTTAGTAACTGAGAATACTAGCTGTACAGGTGATGATGGTAAAGTTACTGTAATTCCTAATACTTTAACATCACAACCTCCGTGGAACATTAACATACTAGATAATAATGGAAGTGTCATTCAAAGTCAACAGAATGTGTTTTCATCTGCTTCTTTTTCCGGTTTATATCCTGGCTCATATTTTGCTCAAATTATAGAGCCAATCTCTGGCTGTTCAGGAACAAAAAACTTTATTATTTATCAAGATTCTATCGCTTTACAAATTGCTAGTGTTCCAACCAATGTAAGTTGTTACAATGGAAGTGATGGAGAAATAGCTGTTCAAGTCATTAATGGTGCACCACCATTTACATTCTATCTTAATAACCAAATCAATACTAACCCACCTCCTTACGATAGTGTTTTTTCTTATCTTTCATCAGGTAATTATTTTATAACCGTTACTGATGATAATAATTGCTCCATTAGAGATACTATTTCAATTGGTTCGCCTGCTTACCCTTTAAGAGCAATAGCTCAATCTAAAGTACCTGTTTGTAGCGGATCAACTACAGGACCAATTATTGCACTTGGAGCAGGAGGAACGCCACCATACAGCTATGAATGGTTTGATTATAATTTAAGTAGTTTGTCTAATGATGATAGTTTATTTAACGTTTCCACGGGTAGTTATTTTGTAGAGATTATGGATGCAAACGGTTGTGATACGTTTACAACAGTACAAGTAATATCCTCACAACTTCCACTAACAGCCTCTCCACAGGTTTACGGTGTGTCTTGTCGA
>Ga0160422_10002304_pt1 | contig 11948 bp, 7 predicted proteins | sample Fk160mmetaG_FD_108192 | JGI IMG/M metagenome (GOLD analysis project Ga0160422, IMG submission 108192) | Marine microbial communities from the Central Pacific Ocean - Fk160115 60m metaG | ecosystem: Environmental > Aquatic > Marine > Oceanic > Photic zone | place: The Central Pacific Ocean...
ATGTCGCAGCGTTATGTAAAGTAGCAGGGTCCTAGCTCACCAGCCGAGGGCTGGGCCAACCCGGGCCGTGACCTAACTACGAGAGTGTTTTATAGCAATTTGTTGTTACACCGTAGCGTCAAAGACACTCGCTGTATAGACTCCAAACTTAGAGAGTGGGAGATGCATATCTAGGGTAGGAAGGGCTAGTAGGTTTCTCTCTCTGGTACACGCATCATCATCGTATCATGCAACGGATATATAACCTATCCACATCCACAGCTGAACCTTAACGTGCAGGAGGCACGACGTGCAACTCCGCAAAGCTCAAAGGGACCCAACTGACAACTGCGATCCGAGGCCCCGCGACGGACCGGCTGCCGGCGAGGAGCGAGAAGACAAAAACAAGGCGCGATCATTTAAAATAAGGATGATGTCGACGGCGGCAAGCTCATCGGAGCACCCGCGAAGATCTGACTACGAATGCGATCCGGTCACTGCGCCTGTTGAGTTCTCGCGCGACTTCCAAGATCTGGTATTGGTGCCGCTAATCGAGAGCAGGCGGGTCCTCGCAATCCGCGGCTGCCTGGAGCAAGGCGCAGAGGCAGCGCCGCGGTCACCGGTCGTCGCCGCGGCACGGCAAGCGTTCTGGATTCGGGTTCGTCAGAAGGTCGATGGCGGAGGGGCTGCACGCCTGGCGTTGCAATGCGGCATCCGTCTCCTCGAGCTGGGCGAGCTCTCGGTAGCAGAGGCTTTCTTCGAGGAGGTGCTCGTGCGCGCGCGCGACCTTGTGACTAATGATCCCGATGATGAGGTTGAAGCGGCAGGATGGCATGCGGATGCGACCTATGGCCGCGTGGAGTGTGAGATCCTTCGGATTTTGGCCCGTGATGGAAACGTGCGGTACCCAAGGTCAGCCCAGCGGCTACTCGCGGCCGCGAAAAGTGCTCGCGACGCAATGGTAGACCTACTAGCACTACCCACACGTGATCATGAGCGCATTGCCTGGCTCCTGCTCAACGGTGCAATTCTACTCCACGGAGTTGCCGAACCGCTTGCCGCGCGAGGCGGCCCCCTCGCGCGACACGCTGCCGAGCATTTGCTATGGGCGGCACGAGCCCTCGATGCAAGCGTTGGCCTCGCAACAATTAAGTGTGCATCGGTGTACTTATGTATGTGCTCGCTTCATTGCTGACCAACCGCAGGTACCTTCCCGCACGATGTCGGCTCTACGCGCTCGCGGCACGAGCATGTGACGATGCCGGGTGCCCAGAAGCCGCCCGGGCGGTGCTGGCACTCCTTGGTGACTCTACACACGCTCTACGCGCCGCAGAGGAGATGCAACAGCCACTACCGCCACCTATTGCCGCCAAGCTCCGCGCCGCCGATGAAGACTTGGCGATCCTTGCAGTCGCTGCGGACGCGGCGGCGTACGGCACGCCTACGGACGACACAGGCGACCCTGGCGAGACGGAGGCGGCAGCTGAGCCCATTCTCACAAATGCAGGTCTAGGTGACACTGCTACAGTGCGCGGGCGACGGCTGCGCGCACGTGCACTTCTCGAAGCGGCCGTAGTCCCAAACTCACGTGGCCTCGCCGGTGCAGTTGGTGGCCCCGGTGCGCCATGCACGCGTGAGCGCGCGCGCCGCGCAGCGCTTGCGCGTGCGTGCGCGGAGGTAGCGGCACCAATTAGTGGCGACATCCCCACACTCGACGCACCGCAGCTAACGTCGCTTGCACGCACACTCTTTGTTCTTGGCGAGCGTGCAGAATTCAGGCGCGTGGCGGCCATTGCACAGGGGGTAGTCGACGCAGCCGCAAAGATCGCCGATGCCGCAGACTATTCTAGCGTTGGTGCGTTCTCAAGCGGCGCTAGCTCCGCCGGTGAAGTCGAGCCGCCTCGGGAGCTTGCTGCTGGTGCGGCTGCACCACTGCGTGCTGAGCACGCACCGGCGTAAGCCTGGTTCACATTTGATTTCCCGTGACAAGTGATCGAGACTAGTCGCTTCCCACAGGCTGGAGCTTCTCAGAGCACTCGATACATTTCTTGCGTGGGACGGCGCAGCCGCTCGTGACGCTGCAGCCACGACAGCTGCACGCTCCGAGGCCGCACGCACAGATGTGAATGCTGCAACACAATGCGGCGACAGCGAGACCTTGGCGCAGGCACGCGAAGCTGTTTCCGGATACGTGCTCGCGGCAGAGGCTGCGGCAGCGGACACGGTCTCCGTCGTACCCTCTGATGGCGGTTCGGTCGTGCCCATGGCGCGTGCTATGGCCATTGCCACAAAACTACGCGCTGCATGCGCCGGCATGACCAGCTCCGCGACAGTCACGTGTCGGCCAGATATCCTTGTTGATATCGCCGTGTTCCTCTGGCGCGCGGTCTGTCTCCCTGTACTCGCAGCCCTGGAGAAGCAGCGAGTCCTTGACATAGACACTGCGGCGACCGAGACTGCGGCGTGGCGCCAAAGCAAAGGTATTGGCATCGCACCTGCGCCAGCGGGCGAAGAGATCGCGCGTCTCTTCCTGACGTCCGCGTCTGCGGTCCACGTTGCACACCGCGCGGACATTTCAAGGCCACAGACGCATCGTAAATAATTCATCGGGGCGCGCGCGTGCGTGAGAAATCAGGGGGGTGGACGTGTGATGCCTACGTAGGTTGTGTTGACGCGAGTGGATGCTGACGACGCAATACTCCGCGCGCGAGTCGCGCTCACGTTGGGTCATGAGCTCCGCGATCATGCGCATAAATTTGCGGCCTCTGGCCGTGGCAGCAGCGGTGGCACGCTTCGCGCAGCTGTCCAGACGTTACGCGTCGCACTCAACTCGGCCAATAGGGCACGTGCGGAGGCTGCTGATCCAGATCTCCACGAGCCTGTCGAGGCGGCAGATCACGCTGCGCTCGCGCGCCAGTCCATTACAGCCGAGGTTGATGACGTGTCCGCTGCAGCGGCTGCCGCGGGTCGCCTAGGCGCACACGGCTATGGCGGGTCAGGTGTTTTCGGTGCGGGCTCGCAGCTTGACACCCTAGACCAAGCGCTGGCTGCTGTGCATCTCGACCTCATCGACGCACGCGCCTGCGTGAATCACCAACCCCCGCCTCCCCCCAAGTCCCTCTCTCGATCGCTAGCCGTATGCCAACCTCGCACGGAACCCAGAAAGTTCTCGGGGCGCATTGGGAGGGATATTTCGTTAACTGCTCAGGCGCTTGCGCTGGCCGAGCTCGACCTGGCTGAGAGCGAGCATCGCCCGCCACGGTGCGGCAGCCACAAGACGAACGCGCGGTCAGTCCAACCGCGTGCTGAGGCGCGCTTTCTCGCTGAGCTTGGGTGCCACCACGCCGCAGTTGCGGTCACACGCACGCGGATGGCTTCACGTCGACCATTGCCTGCGCGCGATGCTGACCTCGTTGAGGCACTTCGGCTCCTCGGCGTTGCGGCGGCGCGCGAGGCTGATCTACTGGCGATCATCATGCGCTGGAAAAACACGCCATTAGGCCTTGCGGACGTGAGCTGTGCTGCAGGCACAGCACCACCGCAGCCGGCACTTGTTTCGCGCACCCAGGCGGCGGTGACGCTCCAGCCGCGCAAGTGGAACGGGCCGCCGGGCGTCGACCATCTCAGGTGTTTTGGGAAGGCTGCAGGCGATTACCCGCGCTGATTCCAATCGCCCGCTCATTTGATGACCATGCGGCCCGCCCTTTGGGGGCAGCGGTGTGCGTGAGTGTACACTGACCGTTGCTCACTGCGCCATTGCTGACCCAAGATAACTTGTTTTCTGATGTCCGCACAGGTGCAGGTACTGACGTGTCTCTTACAAACGTGGAGCTGCCTGGCCTCGGCGTGCCGATTAGATACGACGCAACGACTGGTACAGGTGCTGCCATCCGCGTCTCAGGGCTCTGCGCGAACGAGGCGTACGTCTTTGCTATCGGCGCGTTCGATGCGGCAGGCCAGCCGCTTGGGCCTATCGGCCCAACAGGACCAGAAATCGATGCGCTTGTGCCTCTGCCGCTGCCACTGTGTTTTGCACTCGTAGCGCGAGAAGCGGTCGCGCTGGGGGCGGAAAGAACAGCAACCGCCGCCGCGCTTGTCGTCTATGAGCACATTGTTGACGTTGATGCGTCAGGCGGCCATGCGCTCCGGGCGGCCAGGGTCGCTCGCGCATCACTGGCCGAAGTCTATGCGTTCGTGGACTGCGCACGTATTCTTGCGGACTGCTCGGAAAATGGGGGTCTCTCATTTGCGTATGCACCCGGCATTCTGGAGCCTAGGGACGCAACTGGTACCGGAGACACGAACAGCGGAACGGCGAGAACAGCCACGACCGCGGCCAGTGGTGCGCTGACGGCGCCCATCCAAGCAATGCAATACACTAAGGTTGAGATCCTGCTTCGGACCGTTGAAGTCTCGGCACTGACTGTGGGGCAAGATCCGGAGACACTGATCGACTGCATCATACGATGCTACTGCGCGGCAGTCCCGCTGCTCAAACTGCGAGCCGGGCATCCACGTTGCCTCGTCTTTCGTGCCCTGGTGACACTACATCAGGCGCTTTGGCTTGTTCCACTAGGTAGTTGGGACGAAACCGTGCGGGAGATGTTTTCCTGCGTCGTCACCTGCGTTGCAAGCAGTTGAGAGGTGCATCTGGGCCGTTGATCAACGCATTCCGTATCCACGCAGATCTCGTATCAGGTCATGCTTGCCGGAGACGCGTGTGCTGAACCACGTGCAGCCGCTTTTGCACTCCTCGAGCAGACGAGCGCCGTGGCGGCAACATCTGCCGATGTAGGCACTGGCACCAGCGTGAAGCAAAATTTCGATGGGATCGTAGCGTTCCCTGCGTTGCCGCGGTCCAGTATAGTGTGTGAGCCTCAAGCGGCACTCGTACGGACCTGGCTCGTAGACCCACGATACCGGGTCGCCGGTGTCGATGTACTGCGTGCGGCGGCGGCGCTAGGTCCTGCGGACGTGCAGCCTCCACCGCTCATGCTCGCCACAGAGAACCCCCAGGCGGCGTGGGCTGCCGTCGTCGCGTGCGCTGACGACCAGTTCACGCGAGAGAATGCAGCATCCTCGCTGGCTAGCAGTGGGGAAGGCGCGAACGCAAGTGAAGTTGGAGCAGGGGCCGAGTCAGGAAGCCCACTATTGCCCCCATGCACGGAGAACGCACTCCGCGAGGCGTGCCGCGTCAAAGGAATCGCCCTACGATGCGGCTACTTTGCTCTCATCGAGCGATGGGCAGAAAGGACGCCGCTGGTCACTGAGGACCGTCTTGTGCCGCTCGTACGCAGGGTCCTTGCGGCAGAGCGCGTGGCTGAAGTTCACGCGGCCGCAGAGCTTGCGGCATCCGCTGCGTTTGCCACCCCACATTGCGCCACGATGGCTGTCGGTACGGACAAAGGCCCCAATAGTGATGTCGACGATAATCTTGCACTTGCGTCCGCGCCGGACCCAGCAGCCGTGGTCAGGGCTGCGGCCGTGACTGCCGCGCGCGAGGTGCTTCCGTATTTTCGGCACGTCACTAGTGTAGGAGCAGGTGTTGATGGCGACGCACTGTCGGCTGCTAAAACTGCCGATACCTGTGACCTCGACCCCTCGTCGCAAATGGCACCGCTGGCCACTGCAGCAGGCCCGCGCCCGCGTCGACGTCGATATTTGAATGACCCGCCAACAAATCGATCGATCGATAGATCGCCCGGGGCATTGACATCCGGCCGCGCAGGTCAGCTCCTGTGGCTTGCGGAGATGGAGAAGCTTCGTGGCCTGGCGACATTGGCGACGCTTTGCGCGGGGCCGGGTCACGGCAATAACAGCGACAACACTGATGATAAGACGATTGACGGTATCCGTGCTCTCGGCTGTGTTGGCGCGTTCGACACAGACGTATGCAGCGCAGTCTCACAAGGATACCTCAATGGTGACGACGGTGGCGTCGGTGCCGAGCCCTCGACCCAAGTGCTCGAGAAGCGTGCGGTGGCAGGCACGGCAATCGATGCGCGCACAGGCGCAGTTGCTACGCTAGCAGCCGAGGTCGCGCGCGACGCTGTCGCTGCCACTGAGTCGGCAGCGCGTTGCTCTGGGGACCAAGTATTATCAATTGACAATACAGGAATTACGCCGAGCGCGTCGGCCGCTGCACGCTTTTCCACCGCCGTGCGTTACCTAGCGCGCGCAGGGACTCGCGCACGTGAGGCCCGAGCCTGGCACTTGGCGGTGTGCGCCTGTAAACATATCTGGAATGCAACTGCAAGCCTATGGATTTCGCCGCTAGCTTTTGCGCCACGCGCTCTTGCGATCGCGCGCTTTGAGGACCAACCACAGCTAGATCCTGCGCCCTTTGTCGAAGCTTCTTACGTGCTACTAGATGTCCTTGCCCGCGCACCACATGCATCGGCAGCTAGCAATTGGCTGCGACCACCTTCAGTTATACGTTCGACGGCCAGTGGCAACGACAAGGACCACGTTCGAGCAGAAGCAACAGAAGCAACATTAGTTGGCGAGGTATCAACTCGCGACGTCGAGCTTACGTACGCTCATAATGGTAGCGACACGTTTCCATCAGAGGCGCTCGCTGACGTAGGACTAGACCCTGAGTGGGTGTGCCAGTTTGTCGCGTACACGTTACGGTGTCTTGCCTATGCACGAAGGTGGGACGTCCTCCCGCCGCTCGCAAGGCGTCTTGTGGCGTCAAAGGCGGCGAAGGTATGCGCAATAGCTGACGATGGCGGGCTCGCGCCCGTGTGGACATACAATTTCTTTGTGACTCCAGCTAGCTCGCACGGTTAGCTTGAGCGACGTGCTCTCACCGTCCAGAGAAGGGAGGAGAATTGGAGGGGAGGGGGAGACAGTATACATCTCTAGCATCGCATCACGCACCCAACTGATTTTCACGCAGGCCCATCACAGCGATACTCAGTGAGGTGCATGCGCTGACCGTCCACGCACACGATCAGGTAGTTCGCCGCGCAGCTGCTCGCGTGCACCGTGCTGAGGTCATACTCACTGACGTCGAGACAAAAGTCGAGGTGGCGACAACACGACGCGCAAGCCGGCGTCGGTCGCGCTCGGGCCGGAGTCAACGCGTTGAAGAGCGGTCGGCGGAGGAACGTGCACTTGAGACGCGGTGTCAAGTATGGGCTGACCTAGTGGGGTCAGCGCGTGCAGCGCACCAGGTGGCCGATCACTGTGCAGAGGTCGCTCGGGCGGCTGATCGCGAGTACCGAAAGGCGCGGCCGCTCACGGCCGAGGCGCTCGATGCATGCCGCACCAGTTTTCGCCGTGCGGTCGCCACTGCAACCAAACCTGACGCCGCAGCCACTCTAGCTAATGTTCGCGCAGCTGCAGCAGCCTACCGGCACGCTGCTAAGCTCATTCGTGAACGCCAAGAGCCGCTACTACTTGCCCAGGCCTACAAGGACGAGGGAGATCTTCACCTTGCCGCAAATGACGTTGAAGCGGCTGGCATAGCCTGGCATGAGGGTATCGACGCGCTGTTTTCGGCTCGTAATGCAGCCTCCAGTTGGCGGACTGTCCTCGGTGGTGGTGTTATCGACCCCGCCGGGCCTGCAGCCAGTGCGTGGCTTCACGCGACACTGGGTCTAATAGGTTGCCTTGTGGGCGGCACGCTTCTGGGTCGCATTGCTCGGCACGTGTGTCGTGACAATTTCGATGCCAGGCTCGAACGCGCACGCTTTGCAGCGTGTATGTTCCGAGCGGCCTTTGCTGCCACATTGCCACACCCGGGTACGCATCTCATGCGCCCTGGCGGTCAGCGCTGCCTACCGGGCGTCGACGCGGCTTTTGCGCGCTATGAACCTTCGCTCCTCGGCGCGCTCCCAACGCCTCTTTTCGGTGCGCCGCGGCGTCTCGCACCGCGTGCGCTCGCGAGCGCGGTAGTTACGACCATTGGCGCACTCGTTCGTGCGGATCGCGCACCGGCTGCGCTTCCGCTCGCTTGTCTCCTCGAACACATAGCAATAAGTCATCGCTTTGACGTGCGAATGACCGCACTTGCACGTGTGACGCGACTTGGTGCGCTCACCGGGGCTGGCCTTGTCGCTGAGGCGGCATCGGTCCTCGCCGCGCTGCTTCGCGGCGCCAATTTGCCTGAAGTTGATGGTGCATATGTGGGCTACGCGACCCGCGAGCCCATGCGCACTTCTAGCGCGGACGCTGGGGACCCGCCACCAGCATCGGGGACGCTCCCATTCTGCGGTTTCGCGTCATGGAATGCGGCCCTGCCGCCCGACGCGGCTGAGAACACGGCCGCCACCACATGGCTCGCTGGCTGGGGCAGTTGCGGCGACGAAGACGCTGAGAGCACCACCACCATGTTCCGGCGTGCGAGCGACGCGGAGGGCGTGGCGGGTATTGTGCTTGCCGCCCGGCTGCCGCGTGGTTGCGCCGGCCTTCATTCGCTCAACTTGGTAGCGGCTTATGGCGCCAATGTGCTCGTGGCGCTTTCACTTGCCCGCGCGGAGCTATTGCTGGCGTTGGCTGTCGGCGCTGGTGAGGTCGGTCCTGGAGCAAGTTTGCGCAAGACGGTAGATGCCATAGCCACCGAGGTCCAAACGACTATGGTAGAAGCTCAGAGCGGCAGCGAGGGAGTTGGCAGTGACTCGTGGGCGCGTGTACGCGACACTTCACGGTGTCTGGACCTCCGCGCGCGATGCGCGCTTGCATCAAACCGTCCAGCGACTGCGCGCTGCCACGCAGCGATGCTATTGGCGCTGCTCCAGCGTCAATGTCGCAGTAGCGATGGCGCCACACGGGCGCACATGCCTGACGCAGCGGCATACGACGTAGATGCGAGTTTCTGGGCGGCCGGCCGCGCGTACCTCGCGCAATGTGCGCTTCTTCAAAGACGTCTAGACAACGCTATGGTGCATTGTGAGCTTGGGACGGCCGAGGCAGACGTCGTGCGCGACGCCTGTGGTGCACGTGATCTCGCCTCCGTGGCAATTGACGCGGCAGTGAGGCGCGGTAACGACGCTACGACAACACTCGCGGCCGCCGAAGCGCTGATCAGTGCTCATGATTGTGTCGATGTGCCTCATCGCAGCTATGTACGTGCGCTGGTTGGTGCTGCGGGCCTTCAGCGGTGCGCGGCGCTCGCCGAGGATGAGATTGAGGGGGCACTGGCGCACCTCGAGGCCGCGCATGCACTTCTGGCGCGCGCAGACGCGTCGCTGCTCCAACAGGCTGCCGATCGAGCGTGGATTGGGCTTCAGGGCAACGAGAGCGTATTAGCACCCGAAGCAGGACCCCCCGTGATACCACTGGCAAACTTGTACCTTGCACCTCTCAGAATATTGCCTGTAGTCCGCACTGCGACTGCTGAAACGCTCCTAGACCTGGCAACGGCGGCCGATTTGCTGGATGATGATGCTAGTTTAATGCTCCGGGCGGCTGCTCGCGACGTTGCCGAGGCCGCTTTGGCAACTGCGTGCCATGTGGTGACGCCAGCACCAGCGCTTCGTGCTACAGCACTTCTTCTAGCGGGTCGAGCGCAACGCGAGCTCTTTCAGCGCCATGGAACCGTAGGTAGTGCTAGAGCAGCACGCGATGCACTCATGACGGCACTCTCCATTTCGTACGAGTGTGGTCATGACCACGTTGCCATGCGTGGTGCGGCACTTGAGCTTGTTCGACTTCACTGCGGGCCAGAAGGCGGCGGCGCCGTCGCCCCCGCACGCGACCTTCAGCTTGCGACGCATTTCCTTTCTCTAGCCGCGCTTCTCGCGCAGCAGCGGTGTTTATTGGACTTTGAAGCGGCGACACTTGCCGCTGGTGCGCCGGCGCCTGGCTTCAGGGACGCGTTCAGTGTGGCCGATCGTGAGGACATGGGTGTTCATGACGGTGCCGACATCGCAGTTGCGACTGCCGTCCGCCACCTGCTCGCACTCCGGAGAGAGACAGAAATTCCTGGCGCACTGCTTGACGTGCTTGCCATCCGTGCGCACGCCGCGGCGTGCCGCATTCACGACATCCTGCGCGAGTACCTCCCTGCCTATCGAGAAGCCTGCTGTATGGACTTAGATAGGCTCATACTCGCAGACAACGTCGTGCCGGCCGTGCCCGAGGCACTCGTCTGCGTCCAGTGGGTCGCAGCGCCGCTTGAAGGTATTCGTAGTGATTCGGGTATATATCCAACTGTCGAGGCCTACGTCCTCCTTGGCGTTGTCGCCGATCATGCGGGCGTGGGTCGATTCGCCAATGCGCCTCACCTCCTCAAGATCCACGCCATAACTTCTGCCGATGTCAGTGCAATGCGGCGCCGCTGTGCCAAGCTCCGCTACGCACTTCAGCGCGCTGGTGGCTGCATCCCACGGGTACTCCGAGCTGAGTTTGACGTGATTCTCTGCGACATGCATGCCATCCTCCACCCAGGCTCAACCAATGCACGCGCACTTAGCGGCGAGCCGGTCGACTCGACTGGCGCGTCTCTGGACGTCGAGTGCACTGCGGACACGCTTTTGCTCCTTGGTCAATTCTTCTCCAGTGAACTTGGGACCCGCATATCACACAATGCCCTCTGCTATTTTCTCCGTGATGTCTTTGAGCCTAGCATCTCGGCATAAACCTGAGCTTGAGTAAATGAACTTGAGTAACTACAGAAGGAAGCTGAGCCTAGCATCTCGGCATAAACCGGAGCTTGAGTAAATGAACTTGAGTAACTACAGAAGGAAGGAACTTGAAAACCTCCTGAAGGCTAGTCTGGTCCTGCCAGTGGCCAAATAAATAAATCACTGGTAATAGGAATCTCTAGCAGGATTCGTGAATAACCAACCACCTCCCAACCAACCAAGCTGGTCACGGTCATCGCTTAGATTGCCAGTAACCTGAACCCCCGCCTGGTGCCGTCATTAACCAGACGTCAAGCTGGTTTGTAAACCCGAGAAGGTCCGGGGACTCGGATCTCACTGGCAGCCTGAGGCTGGTAGAAACTTTCAAGTTTAAGTTGAAATGAGGCTGGCAACAACCGTGACTTGATGCGTCTGCAGGACTCGGAGAGCCAAAAAATAATACTAGATGATGAGGAGAAGGACGATGACACTCCATGGGTCAAACAGACACATGGGAAGCATTCAGGGGACTAGGATATATTCTCCGCAGCCTGAGGTCTCAGGCTGGGCCATTAGTTCCCCCCCGGCGGCGCCAGGGGTCACTCCTTGGGTCATGGGTCATTTGCAATCTAGTAGTAGTAGGCTACCGTGGGTACTAGTAGTATAATAGTACAAAACCGTGACTCGGACACTGGCAAATAATATAATAACTTGAATCACTCGAACTTCAATTGAATAAAAATGAAATAAATAAATTTATTAAATAAATAAATAAAAAAGCGAGGACGGAGGAGGTAGAGCTCCACATCAGTGCCGCTTAGCCTTCATACGGCGCATGAAACCGCTAAGGGCCCTCCAGAGGGCACACGGCGGTTTTACTTCACGTTCAAGTTGACGCCCCTAGCTCTCTTTGTCTCATCTGCTCCGCTGGCGTCCGAGTCTTGCTAGCTAGAGCCGGGAAGTCAAATTCCTAAATGGCTGTGGCGTTTAATGCGGGAATTACACCGATGTCGCAGGAACGAAGAACGCAAAACAAATATTACTCATTATAGATACTCATTGCACACTAAAGTGGCGAAAAAGTACTAGAAGTAACAACGCACCCCAACCCTAAACTTCACGTTTGTGGGAAGAGGTTGCTTTGCTTAGAGCCAGGACGCCTAGCCACCACGACGTTTACTCTGGTGACAATTTTCCAGTTCACTTGTTGTCTCCAGAAGTTCCTGCTGCTGTGCTTATGCTACGATATTCCTCCTAAATTTCATTTTGAAACTCCTAACCCTTATAGAAGGATCTCTCTTCCTGGAAAGATAGGAGCATGACATGCAATGATTCACCGCACGATTCGAGATTATTAGATTCTTGGGTGTCACTCCCGACTCGGTATGCACCCTCAAA
>Ga0160422_10002305_pt1 | contig 11948 bp, 5 predicted proteins | sample Fk160mmetaG_FD_108192 | JGI IMG/M metagenome (GOLD analysis project Ga0160422, IMG submission 108192) | Marine microbial communities from the Central Pacific Ocean - Fk160115 60m metaG | ecosystem: Environmental > Aquatic > Marine > Oceanic > Photic zone | place: The Central Pacific Ocean...
ATGGGGACAGCGGTTTCTTCGGGTTGCGACATGTCCAATTCGCGGCCAAACCACCCCGATATAATTGCATCGTAGTTTGCCGTGTGTCGAAATGCCTTCCACGCCAGTTGACGCCGCGCATCAAGGGTCATGGTTCCCGTCTGGAGGCGCGCTAAGGCACCGTCATAGTCGGCCGGGTCCGTAAGAATGACGACATCGCCATGGTTCTTGGCGGCAGAACGCACCATAGAAGGGCCGCCGATATCGATTTGTTCGATTACCTGATCGGCGGTCGCATCGTCCTGCGCGATGGTCTCCTCGAATGGATACAAGTTGCATACGACGACATCAATCCAATCAATACCGTTGCCGTTCGCTTCCGCGTCGTGAACCCCTCGCCGCCCTAAAATTCCACCGTGGATCTTCGGGTGCAGGGTCTTCACGCGTCCGTTCATGATCTCGGGGTGACCCGTGTGATCACTGACCATCTTCACCTCAACGCCCCCCTCGCGCAGCGCCCGGGCGGTACCCCCTGTTGAGAGAATGATGTAGCCCATCTCCGTCAGCCCCTTGGCTAAATCGACGATGGCGGTTTTGTCAGAAACAGACAGAAGAGCGCAGCCCGGCATAGGATTCTCCAGTTGAAGCCGCGGCATTAACCTCTGCGGCTCAGGTGTCCCGCAAAATTCGAAAGGAAACCACTTTCACAAGACTCGGTCCCAGAACAAACCCGTCCACCAACACCAGATCGCCCTCGTGTTCGCGCAGCCGCCCCATGCTTTCAACGACGAGTTCGACCCACGTTCCGGTGGTTCTGTCGCGGATTCTCCACGCACTGCCCGTGAAAAAAAGCTCCCCCACAAACGGCTCAGATCCATACCCCGAGTCTACGATTCGCCAGCGTTGGACCGACATCGTACGCCCCCACGTAGGCCCGGAAACCTCCACCCTGCAGCCGAGCGCCTCCTTGAGCGCTCCCGCGTCGCCCACCAAGCGGAGCCGGGTCGACCGACCCGTATTCTCGACCAGAACGATTCGGTCCTTGTCGGAAAGCACAAGACCGGACCGGGGCCCTGGGGCTCCGCATCCGGCCATCATCAGTGCGATATAGAGTGTCATTTCTGGCCGCCCTTTCCAGGGGGTGGAGGCGACAGGAATCGAACCTGCGACCCCCTGCGTGCAAAGCAGGTGCTCTCCCAACTGAGCTACGCCCCCAGATCCCCTGGGAAGGTGGTGGGCTTGGGCAGACTTGAACTGCCGACCTCGCGCTTATCAGGCGCGCGCTCTAACCAGCTGAGCTACAAGCCCCTACCACGGGCGGCCATCGAAATGGCCCCTGCCAACTATGCTGCGGCAGGAACAGCGTCAACCCGTTTTGTCATACAACGAAATCGGGTCCGTGCGGCCAGGCTGGTCTGACCGCGAAAACACTCTAATCTGTACCGGTATCCTCCTCAGGAACGCCTGTGTCTTCACCTCCGCCCTCAAAGGTGGCCAGTGACTCATCGTCGATGAATCCACTTGGAACCCCATCGGAGTTCAAGCAACCCGGGTCTTCGGCGTCGATGGCACCGTCGCCATCGTTATCGATTCCGTCGTAACACTGATCGATGCCTTCCGCATCGCTCGAGAGGTTTCGCTCGAACCCGTAAGGGCGGAACTCACAGTCAGGGTCTAGCCCATCGGTGAAGCCATCGCCGTCGTTGTCCTCACCATCGATGCATTCGGCTTCCATCTCCGGCGCTTCGAGTTCAGCCGTCGGCCCCTGTGTGATGCAATACACATCCTCCGAGTCGATGTCGCCGTTGCCATCGTTGTCGAGTCCGTCGTTGCACTGGTAGTCGCTGTTGAACTCGTCATCTTCAGCTTGGTCAGCGCGATCGCAGATTGGGTCGACCGAGTCTGTCCACCCATCGCCATCGTTGTCGATGTTGTCATTGCAGGTGTAGGTTCCCATGGTGTTGTTGTTCTCGAACAACCCATCGCCCTCTGTGCAGTCTGGGTCTTCCGCATCAGTCCACCCGTCTTCATCGTTGTCGATGCCGTCGCCGCACTCTGGGCTTTCGGAGTCTCGGCCATCGAGACAGTCAGAGTCCTCTGCGTCCACCGCTCCATCCGCATCATTATCGATGCCATCGTTGCAGGTGTTCTGCCCGTACGTCCGGTTGTCTTCGAAGTCACCAGTACGGCAATCGGGGTCCTTTGAATCCACCCACCCGTCGCCGTCGTTATCGGTGCAATCGCCGCACCCGTCTGCATCAATGAGCGGGTTATCCCAACTGAGGAAGCCAAAGTCACCGCTGGCGTGAGCGAAGACGACGTCGCCATCCATCTCAGGCGTATACAACACATACTCAGTCACCCGATCGGCCGTCACAACCAGATAGCCAAACTTGCTCTCAAAGGGGTCTCCCCAGTTGAAGGAGCTCGACAACCCAATTGTACTTTCCGTGCCCCACTCGTCGTCAATGTTGGGGAACTGGTACAACACAGATGCCGGAACCTCAACACTGGCGAGCCCCGTCTCTGGGTCGATGTTGTTGTCATCATCCACTGTAATCGTCGCGCGGATCGATGACCCAACGCCACCGAACCATCCGATATCGAGCACGTTGATGGTGAACTTCACGTAGGTGCGCGCGGCACGAATGTATCCGCCCTCGGAAAGGCCCCTTGTGTAGGGTCGCCATGTGAACGTGGCTACCGCATCATCCAGGTTGAAGTCGCCGCTGCCATCGCTGTCTCCACAGCTTTCGAGATCCATCAATCCCCAGAGGGTGAAGTCGCCCCCGACGCCGGGATCGTCGAAGCCTTGGGCACCGGTCACAACAAAGGGGGGCGGAATCTTGACCGACTGGTTGATGGCCAGTCCGGGCACATCGACGGTAATGCGCGAGGACGCGCGTTCATCCAACTCATAGATTCCGGAGCTGTTCTCATCAAGCCCCACAAAAAATGTTTTGCCGAGCGGCCAATCTGCTTGGAAGTCTTGGGTACTTGGCGTATCCGCCTCGTGGGTCTCGCAGAAATTCATTTGGCGACGGTCGTACAGTCGATGGCCATCCGCCTCAAGACAAGACCCGTCCGCTGCCGGCGAGTCCACCAACAGCGAGGTTCCGAGTTCACTCGATACCGGAGACCCATTCCCTGAAATGTCTACCGGCGGTGAGTAACTGTCGGAGGTCAAAGAGCCGCCGTATCGATAGCTCTCCATGTGCTTGAGGTCCGTGCACCAGTGGGTGTCCTCAAGGATGTCTTCGTTGTTCCACGATTCGTTGATTAGACGGAACCCATTGACCTCCGCCGACTTAAGGCTCTCGAATGAGTTCTCGATATCGAACGAGTTTGGCATCTGCGAAGGCGTCTGTACGCTCCAAGATCCTCGAGAAATGTCCGACCCTCCGGCCCACCCCACATACATCGAGTGGACGTTCGGAAACTTGATGTCAAGGAAGGCTGCTCGGCCCTCGAGACCGGTGAACCCATTGTATGCAATCTGGTTGCAGCCGACGCCGTTTCCAGAGCCCAATCCGACACCACCCAAGCAAGACTGCCATTGGTCCGACACCAAAATGTAGCCACCTTGGTCCCTCAGTACCGCCCCAATGTCGTAGTTGTAGCCTCCGGGGACTTGGACTTGACCCGACGCATTGGCTACCGTGACATTCACCACGCCACCTTCGATGGGGCCCTGCGGGACCACTGCAACGATTTCGTCGTCTGCGACCGATAGAACTTGGGCATTCTGAGAGCCAAATACAACCGTCACTTGGTCGGCATCCGATCCGAAGTTGCGCCCGCCGATGGTCACGGTCGAACCGCCCGTGTTTCCTTGTTCGGAATCAACGGAGAGATTCGCAGCTTGGGGAGCGCTGCCGCCAGCATAGTATGCTGGAAGGTCGGCCTCGCCCTGACAGCCGAGGAAGGAAAGCGCGATAACGATAGAACTGTACATCTTCATGTTCACTTCCTCACTGGCCATACCAGAAGCGCCCGACCTGCATCGAACGACTCACGACTTTGATGGGTGATGTGACGTGCTTCTTGCCGTACCGGTCTCGAACCGGGGGCGCCTGCACATTGGTCTCGGTGGATCGCGTCAGGAAAAACACTGCGCCTTGGGCTCCATGGAGGGCCCCGTAGTCCATTGCACTCTGGACGATTTCCTGCGTGAGAACAAATCGACCTTGCCCGTCATCGAGCCGGCAGCTTACCTCAGCGAGATTGTGACCGGGATCCCCCTGCAGCGATGGCACAAAGCTACCGTCCTCATAGGTGTACCCGGCCTCAAGCGGCCATTCGATTTCCACCTCGGTGTCTCGGATCACGGCCGGGTCACCCATCTCATAGGGTTCATCGCACGCGAGTGCAGACCGGCGGCCTTCGGGCAGTGGCGTACCGCTGGGAATGTTGCCAGCGGCGATTGCAGAGTCCCATTCCTCTTGTGCATTCGGTGCTGCGGATGTGCCAAACACCGCCGACTCCACCATGTTTTCATCGTCCCGGTCAACGGGCCCAAGGAAACGAACCGTCAACGTCAGGATTTCGCCCAGGTCGACCTCGGCGGGGATCCATTCAAAAACGACCTGTCCGTCCTCAGCGTCCCAAGGTCCGGTGTACATTTGCCCGTTCAGTTCCCGTTGAGGATAGCTGAGGCCAAGGGCCGCAAACTGCTCTGGCTCGCGAGGTGGGTCCTGCAACTCAAGACAGTCGGTGGGTGCGCCGGGGGCGGAGGCGTGAGGCAGATACTGCAAACACGTACTGTTTTCCTCTGCTGCGACGCTTCCGGTGTCGCTTCCCTCATCAGCATTCGATCCATCTGAGGCCATCAGCAGCCCAAAGCGGTCGTACCGCGGACCGTTCCAGCCGATGCGAACACCCAAGGGAGAATTGGGCAGTTGAATGGAACGGTTCTCGCCCGCTGCCCGCAACGGGAGCGGAATTGACCCCATCCCGGCCTCGAGTGGTGGAATACCACCCGGGAAGTCAACCGATACCACCCGTCCCTCCGGAAAGTTGGCGGGGGTGTGCACCACATCAACAAGTGCTGTTGGATCGTTCGAGCCCTCTGCGGGGGCGGCCTTGCGAATCCTCGGATTCGGGCGCCACGCGTCCAGCTCCATGTAATACGCGGTCACATCGCGCATATCCGGCGGGTAAACGAACGGTCGACGCCCGACCGTATATCCACCGGTTCCGTCCTCAGTGGAGAAGGTGATGGCGTTGCCGACATCCGACAACCCGCTCAGATACGACCGCGGCTCAAATCGAGTTTGGCAAGTCCCAACTGCCGCTGGGGGCTTCGGCAGTGTTCCCATGGTGGCATCGGGTGCAATTGAGTCGTCCTGAAACACAAACCCCTGCCCCATTACCATCTTGTACGGGGGCCGGAAGTTGACGTCGGGGCCAACCTGCTCGTAGGAGACAAGGCCCACCAATCCAAGCGGAAGCTGAGCACCCGCAAAGTCGATGAGGTTGTATTCGATCAAACCACCCTGCATGTCGGGAATGGCGCCAATCTCATCCGGATCAAGCCCGACACCCGCCATCTTGACGTCCGACTCGGTAGCGGGGAGACCGCACCCGACCGCGAGCGCCAACACAATCGCCGAAGAAGTCATGCGTAAAGTCATCATTTGAACCTCCTACCAGCCCGTTCCAAGGCCCAAATACAGCCGCCATCCCGCCGGCTCGGTCTCGGAAGACAGCTCATCTCCCACTCCCGATTCACTGGTGTCGTAAATGCCGTCACCATCTACATCGCCATAGCCACGGATTTCGTTGAACCCGTAGGCAAGCCGCACAAAGCTGTTCCAGCCCATTCCATCTCGGAAATCACTGGCAACTCGGACCTCAGCGAACGCATCGTAGAGCATCTTGTTGCCGTTCTTGTAGGCCTCATCCACGAACGGGATTTCTCGCCGGACGTCTTCCGGGTTGTAGGCAATTCGGTCGTCGTATTGGCTACGGTAGGACTTGGACTCGTCTTCGGGGGGCCGGTACGACCAGAGGTTTCCTGCGGTACCGCCGAGCTGCATGTAGATGCCGTTCGTGGTGATGGGGCCGGTACGCCAGAAGCCATAGCGGTTCAACGGGAACCGGTATGCGGCATTGAAGATGGCCATTGTTTCACCGCTGAGGCTCCAGCCGGGATACCCTGCGAACTGGGTGTTGGGCTGTACAGAGGAATATCCGAAGTAAGCCGGGTGCTGCCCGCCCGCGCGAAACTCATCGTTCACGTCCACATTTCGGTCGATCGCGCCCAACTGCATGTCAAGCTGGAACGTGTGACGAGCGGCTCGAGCCTTTTCCAAGACCGGAATGCCGAAGGTCGGCAACTGCATGAGTTCGGTCCACCGCAACGAATAGTTGTTGTACTGGTAGTTATCGAGAATCATGCCGTCATCGATCGCGACTCCTCCGTACGATGGGTAGGTGACATCGGTCCAGCCGTGACTCCAGTTTGCCTCGATGCTGCGGCCGCCAGAGGGGTTGGGGCCGCGACCGCCATAGGCATTCTCGAAGTTCCAAAACAGGGACGCTTCGTAGGCATGCATATACGGCTCGTAGTCGGCATCTGAGCCGCCGCGGACGGAATAGTTCATCCACGAACCGATGGCTCCAATGGTCATACGGTCATTCCATTGAACGAACGTGCCACCGAAGACTTGGTTCTGTTGCATGGAGTTTTTCAACTCGAAGATGCTCTGGTCATCCCGTGTGGTCCGGTCCTCGTCTTCATCCAACAAGAAGCCTCGCCCACTCTTTCCACGGTAGTGCAAGGCGCCTGCGGTGAAGGTCGGGTACCAGCCTTGGTAGAAATAGCGACCCGTCACATACGTGTCCTCCCCGAGCATGCCTTGGACGAATCCAGCGTGTTGCTCCACGTAGTCTTGAACGTAGATCTGACCACCCGCGCTCAGGCCGAGGTCGGTTCTGCCGTCGTTCTCAAGACGAAACATGGGAAGCCCCGTGGGCGCCATGATGGACTTTAAGGGGTTGTACTTGCGGGTCATGGGCGCGAAATACGTGAGGTCTTCCTCAAACTCCAAGTCAGCGGTCGCCGCCTCCATGTCGAAGTCAGTATTGAAATACTCGGAAACATCCTTGTTGAGGAACTCATCCTTCGCCAAGCCGTAGATCTTCCACCCGTGCGCTGTGTAGTAGTTGAAGATGAGGTTTCCATCCGCCGTGATCTGTGGCGACTGGGCGCCACCAATCACGTTGGTGAGCTGGCGGAACTTCTCCGTCTCCGGATCGTAGCTGAAGATGTTGAAGATGCCAGTGGGGTCAGCCGAGAAGTAAATGCGTCCGTCAACCGCCGACCAGTGGGCGTCAAGCTCTTCCCAAGCATCCATCATGATGGGCCGAATGCCGCTGCCATCCCGGTTCATAATGTACAGATTTTGCTGATAGTTACGGAAGATTCCAAACACCAGTTGGGAGCCATCAGGGGACCAGTCCACGACCTGCATCCACGTTCCATCTTTGTAGTCGGTCAGAAGCTTCTTGTTGCTCCCATCCAAACTAATGGTGGCGAGATTCATCGTGCCATCGGTGTACTCAAAATACGCCATGGTCTCCCCATCGGGGGACATGGCTGGGTCTGTGCCGCGCTCGGTGTTGGGTACCTTGTAGAACGAGCCTTCTTCTTTTACGGGCCTTCCCAACCGACGCTTGCGTTCGCGCGTCAGCACCGTTTGCTTACCGACTTTTTTCTCACGGTATGGCATGTCGTAGTACCAAATGGTCTTCCAGTTGTACCCATCGAGGTCATTCCGGAACCCCAACAACGACCCGATGTCTTGATGGTTCTGATCTTCTCGACCCGTCACCACTACCGCGTCTTTGCCAGGTACAAAGTCCCAACCGTGTTCAAAGTCAGCTCGAAAGCTCGTGGTATCAAACGCTTCCTTAAGCCCTTTGCCGTAATCCCCTCCAGCGGAGGTCTGGTCGGCGAAGTTTGGATAGTTGCCGTCGTCGCCTGAGTAGATCCGGACCACAGCCCGGTTGAGCCAGCCCAAATATCGTCCGTCGCCCGATGTCCGAGGTTCCCACTGATAGGTTCCAGTGCCCTCTTTGCTTTTCTCCCGTTTCGGCGCCTTCTTTGCCATGAACTTGTCGCGGCCATCCGGGTCGGTGAACTCCCACTCTTTGTAGGCAGACAGCAACTCGCGCCCAACGACCTCGCCTTCTTTCTTCACGGCTTCGTGTTGGGCGGTGTAGCGCTCAGTAATGTACTCCCGCCAATCCCAATAGAGCTCTTCGGCGGTCATCCCGAGGACATCTTCGACAACGGTCACCCATTCCCAACGCCACCGTCGCCCGTGTTCGAGTGCGAAGCGGGCGTAAGTATCGTCACCAAAACGCTGTCTTAAGTACAGTCCAAAGTTGTATCCCTGCTGGTAGTACCGCTCGGAGTCGCCCCAGCCCCACTTACCAAAGCGGGTGTGCCACTCGTCGTATTCCAACAACCGGTTCTCAAGCGTTGACATCCGAATGTTCTGATCGCGCGAGGTCGTCCACCAGTTGTATCCGGTGTTGTCCGACCAATATTCTGCTCCTCCTTCGGTCCAGAACACCGACTCTGTATCCGCAAGGACGACTTCGGCACCAATGGCCACCGAACGCTGACCGGTGGCGTCCACGTTGATTCCGTTGCGGTACAGGCCTCCCAAGAGCACGCCTTGGGTGCCCTCCGACAACGCCGCATTGGCCTTGAGCGAAACCACGTGGGCGAACTCGTGAACAAATACATCAGAGAACCACTCCATCCGACCGCGGCCTCGGTAGAACGTGCCGCCGGGGTTGGCCGACAGTTCCACCCAGTCCCACGTTGGAATGGTGAAACCTTGCAACTCGTCGCCTTGGTTCAACACAACCACGTGGATTTTTTCGTTCAGGAAGTAGTTGAATTCTGCACACATGGTGGGCCAGCTTTCTTCGGCCGCTTTGGTCATCTTGCGGGCTGACCACTCCGCGGTGAGCGCGTGCTTGTTCCCCTCTTCTTTGGCCTTGCGGCTAATCGGGTAATGCACGTGAAAGTGCTCGGTCTCAATCGTGTACCACTCCAAGTCAGGATGGTTCTGAGCGAACACAAACTTGGCCTCGGCAGTCCCGGAAAATGCGGACACCAAAGCGGAAATTGCGCCAATGATTACGGCAGAAATGCAACGGTTCATCGTTCGGTTCCTCAACATCAGTAGCGCAGCTCAAGGGCCGTCGAGTAGGTGGTTCCACGGGTCGGGTGGATCTGCTCAATTGGGAAAAACATGAGGTCCTCCCCGACCAGCGAACGGCGAACGTCGAAGGTAATGTCCACGCCGCGGGATACATTGACTACGGCCCCAAGCTGCCCGTCAACACTGGTGCCGTCTGATTCCTCAACGGCTTTAAGGTTTGCATTTCCAAACAGGCCTCTGCTGGCTGTCCCGATGCGCGTGAGTTGCCGGTTCTGCACAAACCACGCACTGTGGAGCGCGACCGGACCAATCTGAAGCATCAGGTCGAGGTCGTAATCGATGAGATCGCCCGGCTTTATCCGAGCCTGGAACTGGTGAAACGCGGTCTCGATCAGGTACCCGACCGCACTCGAAAAACGGTGCGTATAGCGGACGCCCATCTTCAGGGCGAGTGGGCCGTACTGACGCTTGCCCGCCAGACCGAACCCGAGGTCGGGGGTGCCAGACGTCCAGACAATGTTGTTGAAGGTGTTTGGGCCACCGATGTAATTTCCAGGCGCATCGTCACCGGCTGGCGCCTTGTAGAAAATCTCGCTGATCAGCGAGGTAGTGGGTGCCGCCGACCGAAACAACTCAAGCTTGTATCCAAACGACGGATCGCCCATCCCAAAGTCAGTGGTCTGCGTGCCAAGCTTTTTGTTCGTGAGGCTCGCATGGTGCCACGGCAATCGCCACCATAGCTCTGCACGCTTTGCGAGTCCGTACCGAATCGTGACCGATTGCGTCGAGTACAGCCATTCCGCATTGTCGAACTCTTCTGCGGTGCCGTCGGCTCCCCAGTAGCCATCGGCGTTTTTCTGGTCAAAGCCGATGCCGGCTTCCAGCCAACCCTTCCCCAGAACCAAGGGGCGTTCGACCTCTCGACTGGACAGCGAATCGCGCATGGTCTTCGCTTCGAATCCAGCGGCGGTTGCTTGACCAACCCAAGCCGATGCGAACAACACAAGAAGTGAGCGGAGCATGGACTACCTCAAGTAAATAGGACGGTGCGTTCTATCCCCCGCCAACGGGCCGATGTCAAGCCGAGGGGCCAAGTAAAAATTTTCGAGTGACGGCTTGGCGACACTGCTTGCCCCGCCGCGCCCACGGGCTTAGTGGGCCGCCCAGTTGATGTGGGGACCCCGTCATGCGATTACACAGCGCTATTCTTGTCGCCTTGGCCACAGCTTGCACGGTGCCGACAGCCAAGCAGGGCGTGCAGTCCGTTACCGCCGGCCAAGACGTACGCTTGACCATCCTCCACACCTCGGATCTGCACAGCCGACTGCTGCCTTACCACTTTGAGCCGTCATACACGGATACCGATGTATTGGGCCTACCGGAGGCCAACCCCTGTCCGGGCTATGAGCCCAAACCAGACTGGTGTGACGAAAACGACTACATCTATGGGGGCATTGCGCGAATCGGGGCAATCCTCGAAGAAGAGCGGTCACGGGCAGCCAGAGTTCTTCATCTTGATTCTGGCGACAGCTTCCAGGGCGCGCTCGTGTTCAATGAGTTCGATGGCGAAGCGGAGATGAGGCTGATGACCGAAATTGGCCTCGATGCCGCGGTCGTGGCCAATCATGAGTTTGACAAAGGCGCCGCCAACCTCGCCCACCAGTATGGGGCACACGGCGGGTTCGACTTGCTGGCCGCCAACTACGACTTTGAGCACTCAGAGCTTCCGTGGGCCACAGACCTCGAAGAAATGATTCTGCCCAGTCGGATTTACGACCTCGATGGCCTGCGCGTGGGCGTCATCGGGCTTGGCAATGTGTCCTCGCTAAACTCGATCTACGACGAATCGAACTCCATGGACGTGAAGGTTCTCGAACCGGAGGACGTGCTGCCGCGCGAAGCCAGCATTCTCCGAAGCCAAGGTGCTGAGATTGTGATCGCACTGTCCCATATGGGGCTTCACGAAGACATTCATCACGCCACCACCCTCGAAGGCGTGGACATTTACATCGGCGGCCACCACCACATTGCGACACGTCCCCCAATCGTAGTGACCAATGAGATTACCGGGCGGCAAATTCCCATCATGCACTCGGGTGCGTTCTCCAAGTTTGTGGGGCGCATCGATTTCGTGATTCGCGATGGCGTGATTCAGAGCTACGATCACAGCCTCCGCCCCGTGGCCAACTACACCAATGAAGCTGGTGAGTGGCAGCTCGCAAGGAAACCCGGCGTGGTCGACATCCTCGAAGAATACGAGGAAGCCCTTGCTGCGGAGTTCAACACCAGTCAGGTGATTGGCTACGCCGAAGAAACACTGCGCCGCTACTCGCTTTCAGGTGGCGACAGCATGCTGGGCAATTTCACAGCAGAAGCAATGCGGTTTTACCCCGGGGTCGAAACGGAGATCGCACTGACCAACACCCTTGGAATCCGCGCCGATATTCCGGCCGGCGACATCACTGTGGACGCATTGTTCAATGCCATGCCCTTCGACAACACCATCACCACCATGTTCCTCTCAGGGCGAGAAGTGCAGGAACTACTCGACTATGTGTCGTCGCGCTCGACCGAACGTGGATGCTCAAGTCAGGCTCAGATTGCGGGCATCGAATTCACGATGGTCTGCAATCCCGACAACCCCTACGCCGCCGACGTCAAAATAAACGGCCTCGCGCTGGACCCGGATGGCACCTACGAATTGGCAACAAACAACTACATTGCGCATGGGGGTTCAGGCTTCGAGGTCCTCGAGCGAAACACCACCCAAGTCGATACCGGCATCTC
>Ga0160422_10002306_pt1 | contig 11946 bp, 11 predicted proteins | sample Fk160mmetaG_FD_108192 | JGI IMG/M metagenome (GOLD analysis project Ga0160422, IMG submission 108192) | Marine microbial communities from the Central Pacific Ocean - Fk160115 60m metaG | ecosystem: Environmental > Aquatic > Marine > Oceanic > Photic zone | place: The Central Pacific Ocean...
AAAACTGCCTGCCGCTAGAAAATCCACATTGTTTGAGCTCCATCTGGCATACCAGACTCTCGCAACTGATGAAATGAGCTGGCCCAATACCCTTTTGTCGTGGCCCGGAGCCAAGTCAAGCACACGAGCTTTCCCCGGCGTGCGAACGCTCTGTCTCAACGGAAATCAACACCTTCCATCACCGATGGACTGTACCCTGAGTTGGCAACACCAATCAGGATCTAGGACCTGTCGGCGCCTTCTTATGCCACTCCATTCTCCGAAGCGATTTTCCTTTCGAGATATTCGGCGACCCTGTCGAAAGGGTCAAATCCCATTGCCATGCCCACTGATCGGCGGAGGTTTGAATTGGCATTGATGTCGTAGAATACTCGTCTTCCATCGCTCGTGACAAGATACTCGAGCGCTCCTACATCAAATCCGGTTGCCGAAAACAGGCGGCGCCCTTCTTCCACGATCTCCGCTGGGATATCAGGATAGGGTAGAAAGCTTGGATTGCCCCCAGACTCTGTGTGCGGAATGGTACACGTGCCGTCCTCGTCTCCCTCGGGATTACAGTCAACCGAGGGGCAAAGATTAAAACCTGATCCTCCAACCACACGCATCGCATAAAGAAGTTCTCCATCGAGAAACTCCATGCGGACAATACCCTCCTGTACGGGATCGTGCTCAAGCTTTTCCTGGAGAAGCAGGACTGGGTCCGGGTTCCAGAGGGATGGGTCAGCATGCAGAACGTCTGTAAGCTCTCCCAGACTACCTACCTCCACCATCCTCGCGCCACTCCCACCCTGATTCGGTTTGAGAATCGCAGGGAACCTGATTGCCTTTCCGAGCTCCTCCAGCGCCTCAGCACGGTTGAATGCGACCGTCCGCGGATAATCCATCCCGAGCTGGCGCATCAGGCGAACCTGGGCAATCTTGCTGAGTTCCAATCGAAAGGCTGCTGATCCATTAAGCACTTTTAGGCCGCTTGACTCCAGATCTTCAAGTAGAGCGAGAGCAAAGGACACGGTATGCCCATTGCCGCGAACGTAGGCACTGGGGCTTGCTTGGTTGAAAATTACCGAAGGCTGAATCGCTCTGTCCGGGTCAAAAGCTGCGGACTTGAGATCGTAGGCCACATAATCCACCCCACGGCGATCCAGCACTTCGAAAAGCGGCTCCTGCCATGAGGGATGCTCATGAATAACAGCAAGCGCAGGACTCGACATGATTCTGGGGGACTAAAGCTCTCAGCGAAATCCTAATCTGGTTGTGGCGCACCCACTGTGGCATATACACAACCCTCACGTGGTGGAATGGTGGCTCGGGACGGAATCGAACCGCCGACACAGGGATTTTCAATCCCCTGCTCTACCAACTGAGCTACCGAGCCATGTTCTCCGAGGAGGCGGGAACTTGCGTCCAAGCAAGTGGGATGGCAAGGCAAATCAGCGAGAAGAATCACCGATAGCGAAACCAGCATCTCCCGGGATCTCCTGCTTTCACAGTTTCAGGGGGAAACACGCTATGACTACCTGCAAGAGTCATGCAATCGTACACGAAATTTTCCTCTTAGTCGTCAGGCAAGAATCTCCCTGACCACCCTGCGATCAACGTTCGTTAAACGGCGCTCAATACCATTGTGGTAGGAAGTTCGACGTTCGTGGTCGAGTCCGAGAAAATGTAAAACCGTGGTGTGAAAATCGTGTCAGCTCTCCGGATTCTCCTCGAAAATTCGATAGGCCCGACTGACCGGTTGACTGAGGGAGCCATGCCCCAGAACGTCACCAGCTGCTCAAGTTAGGGAGCGGATCGAAATCAGAATCCGTCAGAAGTATTGCGACCGATTGAAAGTATCCATCATCAGAAGCCACCTGCCTGAACACCTAGATCCTAGCGCCTCCAGACACCAGGGTGAACACCGGATACGACATAAAAACAACCGTCCCGATTACCGATCCACAAGCTCTGCAGTCTGCCGCGCCAACTGCTGTATCCCTCCCCAGTCCCTCTTGTTGACCAGCTCGCTGGGAGCAAGCCACGACCCCCCAACCGCCAGAACATCTGGCGAAGAAGCGTAGGACGGGAGGTTCTCTTCATTTATTCCTCCCAGGGGGATATAGCGGAGACCAAGATGTCGATAAGGAGATGCGATGCTACTCAGATACTGGAGGCCTCCAGAGGCCTCCGCAGGAAAAAATTTCAGAACCTTGCAGCCGAACTCCAATGCCAGATCGATATCACTCGGACAGGTTATACCCGGGGCGAAAGGAAGCCCTCCGTCCCTGGCAGCCTGCAGAATTTTTCCATTCGTTCCGGGTGCCACAGCAAAGGCCGCTCCTGCATCGAGAACCTCGCGCACCTGGTGCTCGAACAGAACCGTTCCCGCCCCCACCATCATGCCCGGGACCTCTGCCACGATCCTGCGCAACCCTTCGATTGCGTTTTCAGTCCGCAAGGTCAACTCCATCGCCCTGATCCCGCCTGCGAGCAAGGCCTCGGCCAGCGCCACCGCGTCACCCGGCGAGTCAATCATCACCACCGCAACAAGTCGGCATTCTCCCACTTGCTGGAAGACCGGATGTAGTTCCTCTTCGATCATGATCCTGATTCCCGCAGATGAATCGTGAGACGCTCTCCACCCTTCATCACCTTGTGGGCTTGCCCGATCCGCTCACAGGAAAAGATGAACTCATCCGGCTCCTCCGTATTGAAGGTAAACATGTGATAGTGGCAGGGCACGACTACCCCCGCACCAATCGCACGCCCCAACGCAGCCGCCTCGCTACCATTCAGATTGCCCGCCACCCTTCTCTCCGGTTTGTTCCCGTTTATGGGCAGCAAGGCGAGATCGGGGGCTCCGGCATTTAATTGCCCCACGAGATCCTCATGCCAGAGGGTGTCCCCACTGTGATAAACCCTAAACTCACCAAAGGTAACGCAGAACCCAAGAAACCTGCATCGCCCCTCCTCGTCCCGCTCGACCTCATTATGAGCTGCCGCAATCCCTTCAAAAGTGAAGGCATCCACCCTCGTCGCTGCCTTCTCATTGATTCCCACATAATCAACCGGCACCCCACGCAAACGCTCCTTGGCAAATCCCTCGTTCGCCTCAGGCAGGACCAGAACAACACCCCCAGCCGCCTCTCCGATCGCCAGAAGGGTTTCCCGATCAAGGTGATCGGTATGATTATGACTCGAAGTGACAACCTTCACGAAACTCAGGTGCGCCGGGTCCAGGACCCGCTCCGACATCCTGGTATGAGGCTTATCCGTGTCCTGATACTTACGCGTCAGCGAATCAGAAAGATAGGGATCAAAAAGGAGATAGTGCCCATTCCACTTCAGGAGAAACCCGCTCTGCCCGAGCCACCAGACATGAAAGCAATCTTCGCCCCCCTCCGCGCCCTCCATGTCACGGATCAGGAGATCCTCTTTCTGCAGGGGGGCAATCATCAGTTCTAGAGATTCTCCCTCACCATCGTCACGCCCTCAACCATATTGCAGAGCTTCTGGCGGGCTGCCCATCGGGCCGTCTGACTGAGTCCGCAATCAGGAGCAAAAACCAGTCTCTCGGGGGGAGCAAACTCCAGACAGGCCTTCACCTTGTCCCGCACCATATCCGGCGTCTCAACAAGATAGCTCTTCACGTCAATGATTCCAACCGCCACATCCATTTTCCGGGCCACTTCACCGATCACTTCCAGCTCCGCATATTCGCGGTTCGCCATCTCGAGGTGTAACTCATCGACATGGAGATCCAGAAAATCGGGAAACAAGGGAGCGTAACGACGGTAACCCACCGGGTGGCCCTTGAAGTTGCCGAAGCACAGGTGCGTGCAGATCCTTGTCTTTCCCACAATTCCTTCCACCGTCCTGTTGAAGATATCTACAAATCGCGAGGTATCCTCCTTGTATCCGTAGCAGCTCATCGAAGGCTCATCGACGCAGATCTCCTCACAGCCTGCATCCACAAGACATTCAAGCTCTCTTCTGATCAGCGGCAGAAGCGCCTCCGTCAGCGCCCAACGGTCAGCGTAAACCTCTCCCGGCAGGAGCCTTCCACTCATCGTGAATGGCCCTGGAACACTCATCTTGAGAGCATGCCCCTCGGGAGCCATCCTCTTGAGGCGATCGAATTCCTCCACCGTCCCGAGGCCGCCCGGAGCGTCAAGTGGTCCACAGACCTCATGCTTCCCCCGCTGGTCATGCGCAGGTGGACCCCATTTGCGCGGGGACTCAGCCTCCATCGTGATTCCCTCAAGGTGTCCGTAAAAACTGAGATTGAAATCAAAGCGCGTCTGCTCACCGTCGGTAATGACATCGAGTCCAGCCCGCACCTGGTCATCAATGGCAACGGCTGTGGCATCGTCCTGCATTTCCCTGATATCAGCCGCGCCAAATTCCTGCAGGCGCCCCGAGCAGGACTCGAGCCAAGCGGGAAAAGGGTAGCTTCCTACAACTGAAGTTCGCAGTGGTCGATCCTTCATGACTGGTTCCCTAGGTTCTCATAGAGCTTGGCCATCCGGCGCGAGTGCTCATCATAAGCAGCCTCAAAGAGTTCTGTCGAGCGCGCCGGACCCACTGTGCAGGCAGCTGCCAGGACTTTGGGGGGTGCGCCACCTTCAGCGAGGCGCTGGGCCACCTCTGCCTTGATTGCGTTCACCAGCATGACTCCACCGACCGTCGAGAGAGGAGCTACTTTTTCTCCCAGCCCGCTGACCTCTACGGCCGCATCACCGACCGGAGCACCCGTATCAAGAACGTAATCTGAAAAATCCCCAAGCTTCTTTCCGTCCCCACGCTTGGCAGCACTCGCCTCCGAATGCTTCTGACTCACCATCCCCACCACCGTGACTCCCTTAGCCTGCAATTCCTCGGCCATTTCGACAGGAACAACACTTGTTCCACTCGAGGAAATGATCAGGGCCGAATCTTCGTTCCCGATGTCAAAATTACGCAGGATCCTCCCCGCAAAACCCGGAACGTTCTCTAAAAACATCGCCTGCCTCTGGCCATTCGCTCCCGTAGCAAGATTATGAAACGTCAGTGATAATTCCACGATCGGGTTCCAGCCTGGATAAGACCCGTAACGCGGCCACATTTCCTCGACCATGATTCTGCTGTGCCCGGACCCGAACAGATGAACCATTCGTCCACACAGGATTGTCTCGGCAAATTTATCAGCAACCTCGTCTATTAGGCTCTGCTGATGTGAAACCGCGGTAAGAATTTCTCCGCAGCCTGCTAGATAATCTCGGCTCGCCTTCATTTATTTTCACCTCGCTGCATTGCAAAATAAGCCGCCCCGTAGGCTCCTGCCATTGGTCCCAGCCGGGCACGCCGAATTTCTACCTGCCCTCCCCCCGGACGCCACTCAAATTCATCCATCCAGTCCTTCAGGGGGACTTCTATCTGGCCCCATGCCTCCGAGATCCCTCCACCAATGAGGATCAGCTCCGGGTCGAGGATATTGACAAGGGAAGCGACGGACACGCCCAGGGCCCTGAGAGAGCGCGCCCATGCTTCTTTGGCTACCTCCTCACCCGATCTCACCGCCTTGACAAGTTCCGCGGTAGACCCATAGCGCCCACCCGTCCGCTCACTGACGTTATGGTTGCCTATCATATCCTCCAAAGTTCCCGGCATCCCGCAGATATCCGGCTTGCCCTCGAGATCGAGAGAGGAGTGCCCGAGGTGGCCAGCCTTGCCGAAGTGGCCTCGGAGTAATCGGCCGCCTGTTACGATCGCTCCCCCAACACCAGTTCCGAGAGTAAGAAGAATCACATCTTTGACCCCTGCAGCAGCTCCCTGCCAGATTTCCCCCATCAACGCGGCGTGGGCGTCATTGATAACTGCGACCGGACGCCCGAGGGTCTCGGTCCAGTCGAGGCCCTCCAACCCCTCCAGACGCCCCGGCATGGCGACGATCCTGCTCGCGGTCGCATCTGCAAATCCTGGAGAGGACAAGCCAATCACCGCACTCCTCCTCGAGTCCCGGGCCTCGAAGCGACTCACCAACCCCCGAATTTCCTCAACGAACGCTGGGAACCCTTCGAAGACCTCCCCGTCCCGGGTAGGAGCCGTCTCCTCAAAAATCAAATCACCATTGGACAACTCAAAGGCAGCCCCCTTGATCCGGGTTCCCCCGAGGTCTATACCGATTCCCAATCCTTCCATTCTACCTTGGATTATGTTCCGGACACGCCCCACCCTCCGTCGACTCTGAGGACCTGGCCGGTTATGAAGCGGCTTCCTTCGCCAAGAAGCATGAGAGCGGCACCGTCCAGATCAGTTGGAATACCAATCCGTCCTCCCTCAAGAGGTTGTTTAATTCTCACATAGTCCATGATCGCCTTGTTGCCACAGGCGCGCTCCGACATTGAAGTCTCCACCAGGGCTGGGGTGATCACGTTGACGCGGATTCCCTCTTTCGCATAGTAGGCTGCAAGAGATTTAGAGAATCCCTCAATACCTGCCTTCGCTGCCGCATAGGCATGGGAGGCGAAATAATCCGGGGAAGGAAGAAATCCCAGGACGCTGCCCATGTTCAGGATTACCCCGCCACTTTCCTGCCGTCTGAAGCGCCTTACGGCCGCACGATTGGCCATCATCAGGGATGTCAGGTTCTGCTGGATGGTGTAGTCCCATCCCTCGTCAGTCAATTCATGGAGTGGTCCATCACCAAGCGCACGACCACTCCCTCCGGCAACGTGATACAATCCCTCAATACTTCCAATTTCGCTACTCGCGAAATCAAGAAAACGGTCAACTGCTCCTGCCGCAGCAGCATCGAGACTCTGACCGATCGCATTTTCACCGAGCTCCTCAAGAGCCTCGACAAGGCGCTCTTTCGAACGCCCGCAAATAGCGACCCTTGCCCCATGGCTGACCAGCGCACGGGCAGCAGAGAAACCCAATCCACTGCTCCCCCCCACAATCACATAGGCCTTGTCTGCAACCCCAGGTTGTTGGTTCACCTCCTCATTGACCGCTAAGCCCATCCATTATTCAAGCCCCACCTTAGGATATGGATTGAAGCAGGACCCGGGCGCAAGCTTCCCGCAGTCTACGAGACTTCCGGCAGCAAGGAGGAATGGTGATGCAAGATGGGTCTCTCCTCCCCTGTGGAAATGACGAAGGTAAATCGCGCTCCAAACACACTTTCTTCCCCTTCACTCACTATCTTCCAGTCGTAGATTCCCCCGATGACCTGGGTTCCCTCCGCCTTCAGCTCCTCAACGACCGTTTCCTCACGGACAAAGACAGTCACCTTTCTCTTGTCAGTGATACGATCAAAATAGCCTGCAATCTCCTCCTCGGAGCCATAGATGCTCTGGGAGAACGTTGGAATCAGGACCGCACGTTCCGCATACAGTCCGGCAACCTCTCCTAACCTCATGGCGTTGACCCCCTCGATCCAATTTTTGAGAATCCCTCGAACCCTTGACTGATTTCCGCTCATGCTTTCCAAAGCCTACCATGAGCCATCCTATTCGGCAATCACCGCACCCTCCTCGACCCTGAAAAGGGGTGGCGACTTACCTCCCAACCAGCCGAGGCTGGTCGTGGTGATAATTTGCTGCGAGTCCTTGGGCAGATAATCCATCAACGCATTTCGGCGTGATGGGTCCAACTCCCCAAAAACATCGTCGATCAGATACACGGGTGCCGTTCCCCGCTTTTGCTCCAGCAACTGACCCTGTCCAAGCTTCAGCGCTAGGGCGATCGTTCTTTGCTGCCCCTCACTGCCAAAGTCCGCTGCTCTTCGTCCATTCAGAGTAAGAACAACATCATCCCTCTGAGGCCCCACGAGAGTTTTTCCCTGGATCCGTTCCCTGCCACGAACCTCGTCGAAGGCCTCTTCCAGCCTTCCGACTCCCGAACCCTCATAGCAAAGCCCACATTCATCCCCGCCCCCGGCTACCCCTTTCTGGGCCTCCGCCACCGGAGGCGCCAGCTCCTCAACCAGCTTCTGCCGGACTCTCTGGACAACCTCCCCATGCTCCACCAGCAGCGCGGTATAGGCTGCCACCTGCTCTTCATCGGGCTGCCGCTCCCGGAGCAGCAGGTTTCGGCTCTTAAGCGCCCGCTTATACCTTGCCAGATGTCTTCCGTAGTCCGGGTCAATCTGCGTAGCCGCAAAATCGAGGAACCGTCTCCTGATCTCTCCGGGCCCCCTGACCAACTCCAGATCTTCATTGCCCATCCACACCAGCAAACCTCCAGACGCTAGATACCGACCTCGTGAATCGACGGATTCTCCCTCAACCTGAAGTTCCAGCTCTCCGCCAGACCTTTGAACCCGGCGGCTCTCTCCCCAGCATTCCCCGGCGATTCCAAACCCATCCCGGTCAAAACGCTGGAGTTGTCCGAGTCGGTGAGTCCGGGGTGATTGCAGCCTTACGAGAACACAGATTGCCTCCAGGAGGCTCGTTTTCCCTTGAGCATTCTCTCCCACGAAAATCGCCGTTTCGTAGGGGATTTCCAGATTCAACGCCTTAAAACAGCGGAAATCGACGAGGCGCAGGGACCGAATCACATCGCAGTTTTTCCCGCGTATGCCGCATCATCAATTCGAATCAGCCACTTTTGCCCTTGAAATCACTCCGACTAGAATAAAATTTGCACACGCGCAACGGACGGCTCCGCTGGATTACCCAACAGAACAGTTCCCGGACAGCACGCTCAAACCCAGATCACCCGGTCACAAACCATGATCGAAGTCAAAAACCTAACGAAGCAATTTGGAAACAAGACCGCAGTAGACAACCTCTCCTTCTCGGTCGGAAACGGAGAAGTTCTTGGTTTCCTCGGACCTAACGGAGCCGGCAAATCGACAACCATGCGGGTCATCACCGGATTTATCCCCGCAGATACCGGAGAAGTCGAGATCTGTGGGATTCCCGTGGCAAGTCAACCCGAGGACGCTAAGCGGAAGATTGGCTACCTTCCGGAATCAGCCCCTCTCTATGAAGACATGACCGTTTCCGGGTTCCTGCGTTTCTGCGCAAGCATCCGTGGATTTTCCGGAGTGGCCAGGAATGAAGCCGTGGAGCGCGTCATCGAGACCTGCTTCCTACAAACCGTGGTCCATCAATCCATCGAAACCCTCTCCAAGGGATACCGGCATCGGACCTGTCTCGCCCAGTCGCTCCTTCACGATCCCGAGGTTCTCATCCTCGACGAGCCAACTGACGGCCTTGACCCCAATCAGAAACACGAGGTCAGAAAACTGATCCGGGAGCTGGGAGAGACCAAAACCATCATCTTCTCAACTCATATTCTTGAGGAGGTTGATGCATCCTGCACCCGCGCCATGATCATCGACCAAGGTAAAATCGTCGCCGAAGGAACTCCGGAAAGCCTCCGAAACGAAGGCGACGGATCCTTGACGGAACTATTCCGCAAACTGACTACCTCTGACGTAGTCTCTTGAACTGAACTGCAACCAGTTACCTCTTATGTCCGTATTCGGTATACTTGCCATCCTGATCCTAGCCGCCGTGCTCATCGGTGTCCCCCTGCTTGTCAGTAACATCCGGGCCATTTTCTGTAGGGAAGTGAATTCATTTTTCACTTCCCCGCTTGCCTACGTATTGATGTTCATCTTCCTCGTGGCTATCAATGCCCTCACCTTTCTTTGGCCGGGAAGAGAGCTCGTTGAGAGCGAGCAGGCAGCCCTTACAGACTTCTTTTTCTACTATCATCCATGGGTTCTCGCTTTTTACGCCCCGCTTCTCGCCATGCGGACCCTCTCGGACGAACACCGTCAGGGCACCATCGAGCTCATCTCCACCATGCCGGTGCGAACAATCGAGCTCGTCTTCGGGAAATTTCTGGGAAGCTTCATTGTCCTTTTCGCCTCCCTGCTCTTCACAATCTCGGTGTGGATCACGGTTTCGATTCTGGGTGACCCCGATCACGGACCCATCATCGCCGGGTACCTGGGAAGCCTCTTCGTGGGCGGCACCTTTATTGCGGTCGCCATAGCTGTATCTGCAGTCACTCGTAGTCAGGTTATCTGCGTTGCCGTCTCGATCCCGATATGTCTCCTGCTCTGCATTATCGGGTTCGATCCGGTACAGGACTTTTTCGCCGACAGCGGAATACGCTTTCTCTCCTTCACCGGAGAACTTCTCTCCTCCGTCAGCGTCATGCCTGCTTTTGTGGACTTCTCTAAGGGACTCATAGAACTTCGATACCTCTTCTACTTCGTCAGCATGATTGCACTCTGTCTCTTCATTACTAATACCGTTCTCCAGAACAAGAGAGCCTGAAACCCAAGCGAGATTCTCTACCTCTGTCATGAAAGCATTAATTAGCTGGAAGTCCTTCTATGGAGTCTCCCTCCTCTGCATCCTCGTGGCATCACTGAACGTGATCGCCAAGAGGGTTGCCACCGTCAGGTGGGACACTACTGAGGGAAATGTTTACACCCTTACCGAAGGTACTCGCTCAATCATCAAGAAGGCCAAGGACTCCGGGCGCCCGATCACCATCAGGTTCTACATGAGCGACCCCGAGGATGTCCAACTTCCCAAGATGTATGTCGATTACTCAAAGAGGGTGAAAAATCTTCTGGAAGAGTATCAGAAGGCCTCAGGGGAGGTAATCACGGTCCAGACCTTCACTCCTGTGCCTAACTCAGAGGAACAGGATGCAGCCGATCTTGATGGAATCCAATTGCGGGATCCCCGGATGGATATGCCCCAAAGCTCCAATCTGGACGACTATGACTACAACAACCGTGCCAGTCAGCCCTACTACTTCGGTCTGTCAGTCAGCAGCCTTGAGAAGATCGAGACCATCGGCTTTCTGGACCCCGAACTAGAGCGGACGCTGGAATATCAGCTCTCCAGATCTATCATTGCGGTCACCCGGAAGACCAAGCGCAAAATTGGACTCCTCGAGGGAACCGAGATGTCCCTAGGAGGATCGCCCGGAGGAATGGGAGCTCCAGGACGGCCCCCTTCCGTCATTTATCGCAACCTCGCGCGTGAGTTTGAGATCGTGTCCATTCCGTTCGATGTTGGTCCAATGAAACCCGATGATACCGATCACCCCTTCGCAGATCTTGATCTGCTTCTCATCGTTCATCCGGTGAAGATCAACCGCCCGCAATCTCCCCAGCCGGGCATGCCTCCCATGGGCGACACCACCCACGAGCTTATATCAAAGGATACTCAGTATGCTATCGATCAATACCTCGTGAATGGAGGCAAGGCCGTGGCCTTTCTCGACAACCAGCATTTCGTTTCCCGCTTCTTTGACATCTACTCCGCCCAGTTGCCGTTTGCTCCACAGGACCGCCATCCCCAGTGGTACAAGGACCTCTACAACCTGTTTGAGAGTAGCGGATGGGAACACTACCGCTCCGGGTTGGACGATCTGACAACCTCATGGGGTGTCGACCTCGGAGGTAGCGAGCAACCGATGGTCTACGACCCGAAATACTCTCGCCCGGTCATGTTCGAGCGTCCTCTCAACCAGATGCTGCAGCGAGAGTTCCGCCTGAATCGCCTCCTCGGCCAGATTCCAACTCGAAGGGACCAGCAGATGATCACCCAGCCGCTGTTCCGCGGCAACGGCTTGATGGCCAAGTTCGAGAACGAATGCCTCACTGGCGATCACCCTGTCACGCGGGACCTGTCTTCCATCCAGATGGTGGACCCCTCCCCAATCATGGGCAGACCAAAGACTGGGCTAAAAATGCGAACTTTAATTTCAACCTCTACCCGTGCCCAAGCGGTCCCGGGGAAGACGGCTCATCTCCTTCTTGGCCAGGGCGAAAGGCAGGAACAGATCACCTCCAATTTCCAAGCTTCAGGCATCAAGCAGAGCCGCTTCCCAGTGGCGGTGATTCTGGAGGGCAAGTTCAAGTCCGCCTACGAAGAAGACCCAACCAAACCTGATCCCGCCGCTGACGCTCCTCCGCCTCCAATCGCTCCTGCACCGACCGCA
>Ga0160422_10002307_pt1 | contig 11941 bp, 11 predicted proteins | sample Fk160mmetaG_FD_108192 | JGI IMG/M metagenome (GOLD analysis project Ga0160422, IMG submission 108192) | Marine microbial communities from the Central Pacific Ocean - Fk160115 60m metaG | ecosystem: Environmental > Aquatic > Marine > Oceanic > Photic zone | place: The Central Pacific Ocean...
AATTGATATGGCAACATTAACTGGGGCTTCACGAGTCGCAATGGGTACGGATGTTCCAAGTTTCTTTTGTAATGATGATGTTATCGCTTTGAAATTGATAGATTTATCAAATAGAACTGGTGATCCGCTATGGCAATTACCTTTATGGGAAAATTATTCAAACCAATTAAACTCAACACATGCAGATTTTAAAAATATTGGAAACAGTCCTTTTGGTGGCGCTATAACAGCTGCTCTATTTTTAGAGAAATTTGTCAAAGATGTTCCTTGGATACATATTGATCTTATGGCTTGGGTTAGAGCCAATAAGTTTTGTTCATATGAAGGAGGAGAAGCAATGGGTATTAGAGCTCTTTTAGAGTTAATAAAAAAAATTTAAATAAAAGCTGATTTAAGCAATTTTTTTGTGTACGGCGTCTTAGGTTTTGTGAATATTTTCCCCTTTGATTCAAACTCAATTATTTTTCCTGCTTTCATAACCATTATTTTATCAGAAAGAGCTTTAACAATCTTTAAATCATGACTGATAAATATGTATGTCAAATTTTTTTCTTCTTGAATCTTAAGAAGTAAATCAACAATTTGAGACTGAACAGTCATGTCAAGTGCGCTTGTAGGTTCATCTAAAATTATCAATTCTGGATTTAAAATTAGCGCTCGTGCAATAGCAATTCTCTGGCGTTGTCCACCTGAAAATTCATGAGGATATCTGGAGAGCATTGAGGCATCCAACCCAACATCGTTAATAATTTTTTCTGTGAGTTGTAACATTTGTTTTTTAGATTTTTTTTTGTAGTGAACTTCAAGACCTTCACATACAATGTCTTGAATAGTAAGTCTTGGACTTAATGATGCAAAAGGGTCTTGAAAAATTATTTGAATATTTTTTCTATACGACCTAAAATCCCTCTCATTCAATTCTGAAATATTTTCAGATTTAAATATAAAGTTTCCTTTACACGCTATAAGTTTAATTAATGCCTGTGCTACTGAGCTTTTTCCAGAACCACTTTCACCAACAATTCCAAGAGTCTCACCTTTATTAATATCGAAACTTAAATTTTTTACAGCTTGAAAATCTTCATTTTTCTTTCTCAAGAAAAAACTACTTGAATTTTTATATGAAACACTGAGATTTCTGACAGATAATATAATTTCATTTTTTATTTTTTGTGATTTTTTTTCTCTTGGTTCAGAATTAATAAGTTTTCTAGTATAACTATGTTTTGGATTATTAAATATTTTTAAAGTTTTATTCTGTTCGACTATTTCACCTTTTTTCATTACACACACTCTATCTGCAATCTTTCTAACAACGCCTAAGTCATGACTTATAAGTAATAATGACATGTCATATTTTTTTCTTAATTTATCTAAAAGTTCTAGAATTTGTTTTTGAATCGTTACGTCCAGGGCTGTTGTAGGCTCATCAGCAATCAATAAATCTGGATTATTAGCAATGGCCATTGCAATCATTATTCTTTGCCTCTGACCTCCTGACAACTGATGTGGATAATGTGATAATCTGTTTTCAGGATTTTCAATACCCACTTCATTCAATAGATTAATACATTTAGATCTATTTGATTTTTGATTTATTCCAAAGCATTCAGTAATTTGTTTTTCAATAGTATGAAGAGGGTTAAGAGATGTCATTGGCTCTTGAAAAATCATGGAAATTTTTTTTCCTCTTATTTCTTGTAAATTAAAATCATCAATGTTGAGAAGATCTTTTTTATCGTAAATGACATTTCCTGAGATTTTAAGTCGAGAATTAGACCTTATTAATCTCATTATTGCTAATGCAGTAACCGATTTTCCTGAACCGCTTTCACCAACAATTGCCAGACATTCACCTTTATTAATTTTAAAATTACTTCCTTTGACAGCATTTACAGTTTGATCATCGAATTCAAAGGTTACATTTAAACCACTTATTTCTAGTAAAGCTTTCATTCTAAATAACTTTTCTCGGATCAAATGCATCTCTTACAGCTTCACCAATAAAGACTAGCAGACTCAATTGAAGAGACAGAGTTAGAAATGCCGATAGCCCTAGCCACGGTGCTTGCAAATTAGCTTTACCCTGAGCGACCATTTCACCAAGTGAAGGGGAACCAGGAGGCAGACCAAAGCCCAAAAAATCCAATGATGTAAGTGTAGCTATTGAACCAGACAGGATGAATGGCATCAATGTAAGTGTTGCAACCATCGCATTTGGAAGAACATGCTTAAACATTAATTTTGTATTACTTACTCCAAGTGCTTTAGCAGCTTTGACATACTCAAAATTTCTTGCTCTCAAAAATTCAGCTCTAACAACACCTTCAAGTGACATCCAACTAAACAAAAGCATTATGAATAAAAGAATCCAAAAGCTTGGTTCAATAAAACTTGAGATAATTATCAATAAATATAATACGGGTAAACCTGACCAAATTTCAATAAATCTCTGACCAAATAAATCAATTTTTCCTCCGTAAAATCCCTGAACTCCTCCTATAAAAATACCAATAACGCTTGATAGAATCGTTAAAATTAAACCAAAGAAAACAGAGATTCTGAATCCATAAATAAGTCGGGCTAAAACATCTCTTCCCTGATCATCGGTTCCTAATAAATTTTCTGAAGAAGGAGGAGAAGGTGATGGAACTTTAAGATCATAATTAATTGTATCAAAAGAATATTCAATGAGTGGCATAATAAAAAAGCCTTTCTCTTTTATAAGATTTTTTACATACGGATCTTTATAATCAGCTTCAGTTTCAAATTCACCACCATAAAAGGTTTCTGGGATTTTTTCAAAAACGGGAAATAAGAATTTGTTATCAAAAACTACAAGAATAGGTTTATCATTTGAAATAAATTCTGCAAATATGGAAATAAAAAATAATAATGTAAAAACTAACGCAGAGTAATAACCTCTCTTATTTGCTTTAAAATTTTTTAATCTACGAATCGTTAATGGCGAAAGGTTCATTAATTTCCCCTGCTATCAAAATCAATCCTTGGGTCAATTAACACATATGTTAAATCACTAACCAGTCTTAAAAGTAATCCAATCAAAGTGAAAATATATAAACTCCCAAAAACAACAGGATAATCTCTCCCAAGTGCCGCCTCAAAACCAAGTAATCCTAATCCATCAAGAGAGAAAATTACCTCTATAAGTAAAGATGACGTAAACAGAATATTTATAAAAGCTGCTGGAAATCCAGATATTACAATAAGCATGGCATTTCTAAAAACATGGCCGTAAAGAACTTTCTGCTCACTTACACCTTTGGCTCTTGCTGTTAGAACATATTGTTTATTAATTTCATCTAAAAAAGAATTCTTTGTCAGCATTGTTAAACTAGCAAACCCTCCAATTACCATTGCAAGGACAGGAAGGGCTAGATGCCAGAAATAGTCAATGATTTTATTAATAATGCTTAGTTCTGACCAATTATCTGAAACCAGTCCTCGCAGTGGAAAAACATCAAGATAGCTCCCACCAGCAAATATGACAATCAAAAAAATTGCAAACAGAAAACCTGGAATTGCATATCCAACGATTATTAAAGAAGAGGAGTAAATATCAAACTTTGATCCATCTTTAACAGCTTTTTTAATTCCTAGTGGTATTGATATTAAATAAACAAACAGAGTTGTCCATAAGCCCAGAGAGATTGAAACAGGTAATTTTTCAAGAATCAATGATATTACACTTTTGTCTTTATAAAAACTTTCACCAAAATCAAAAACAATATAATTCTTTAACATTTCAAAAAATCTTTGCAAAGGTGGTTTGTCAAAGCCATATTGTTTTTCTAATTCTTTTATAAGGTCAGGGTCAATTCCTTGAGACCCCCTATATTTGCTTTCTGTAGAATTGAAATTTCCCTTTGATGCATTGTTTGTCAATTGCTCTCCACCAGACGAAGTGAATCTTTCAGTAACAGATACTTCTGAACCTTTAATTTGTGCAATTGCTTTTTCAACAGGCCCACCTGGTGCAGCTTGAATTATAAGGAAATTTACTGTTAAAATTCCAAATAAAGTTGGTATTATTAGGAAAAGTCTTTTAATAATATAATTTAACATTAGCTATTTTTTTTCTTTATCCTCCATAAAATAAATATCAAGAAAATTAATAGAAAATAATAAATCAAATTATTTTTCTTTTCTTCTTTTAAATTTTGACTCGAACTTATTTTCCCAATATTTGAAGCTTTTTGCTGATCATACCACCAAAAATCAAATCCTAAATCATATTTAGGAGAAACATTAGGCCTTGATATTTTATTCCAGTATGCCACTCTGTAGTGACCAATATGAAATTGAGGTATTAGATAATGATTAAAGAGTAAAATTCTATCTAAAACTTTAGTGTAGGTTACCAATTCCTGTCTTGATTTTGAACTAATAAGCTTGTCAATTATTTCATCTAAAACTGGATTTTTCACTCCCATGTAATTTGGACTTCCAGGTTGGTCAGCAGTTACTGAGCTCCAATAGTTTTTTTGTTCATTCCCAGGAGAAATAATTGATCCATAATTTATTACTATCATGTCATAATCAAAACTGTCGAGTCTTCTTATATATTGAGAATCATCTTGAACAGTTCTAATAGTAACTTCTACACCTAATTTTTTTAGGTTTCTTTTCATTGGTAATACAATTCTTTCAAAAAGTGGAGATCTAAGAAGAATTTCAAATTTGAAAATTTCTCCTGTTTCTTTATTAACTAGTTTATCATTCTTTATTATCCATCCTTCTTGTTTTAGTAACCTTCTTGCAATTCTCAAATTTTTTCTCAATCCATTTTCTTCATCTGTATTAGGTGGCACAAAAATAGAGGTAAAAACCTCGTCAGGTATTTTTCCTCTATATTTTTCAAGAATTTTAACTTCCTCTTTACTAGGTAAGCTTTGAGAAGAAAGTTCAGAATTATCAAAAAAACTTTTTGTTCTTGTGTATGCCCCGTAAAATAGATTTCTATTAGACCATTCAAAATCGAATGCATAAGAAAGAGCTTTTCTTACGTTTCTGTTTTTAAAAATATTTTTTCTCGTATTAAAAGCAAATCCTTGCATTCCGCTAGGTCTGTAATATTTAATTTCTTCAACTAAAACTTTACCATCTTTTACAGCTGCAAAATCGTAAGCAGTGGCCCAATTTTTAGAGGAATTTTCTTGTTTAAAATCGTAAGCACCTGATTTGAATGCTTCTAATGCAACTGTTTCATCTCTGTAAAAGTCTGTGTGAATTTTCTCAAAATTATAGCGACCAAAATTTACATTTAAATTTTTTCCCCAATAGTTTGGATTTTTAGTTAATGTTATACTTCTGCCTGCCTTCACATCAGTTATCAAATAAGGACCACTACCAAGAGGTGGAGTTAGTGTTGTTTTATCAAATTCTTTTCCTTCCCAATACTTCTCAGAGAATATTGGGAGTTGGTAGCCTATGATGAGTGGAAGTTCTGGGTTAGGTTCTCCTTTAAATACGAACTTTACACAATCTTTATTAATCTTTATCACCTTATCTACCTGGCCATAATATGTCTTGTAAATTGGGTGACCCTTCGAAATAAGTGTATTGAAAGAAAAAATAATGTCCTCAGGTAGAATTTTCGTTCCATCTGAAAATTTAGCTTCTTCTCTTATTTTAAATGCAACCCATGACCTATCCTTAGGAACTTTTATTCCCTCTGCTATTAATCCGTATTGACTAAATGGTTCGTCAGATGATGATCTCATCAAGGTTTCGAAAAGATATGCAGCTTGCCAAGCTCCAACACCTTTTAAAATATAAGGATTTAAATTGTCAAAGGTACCAATGGCAGAAAGTTTTATCGTACCACCTTGTTTTGATAAATCGCTTGCATAATCAAATTTTGTAAAGTCTTTTTTATATTTGAGATCTCCATGCATCGCTATACCGTGTTCATATTCCTGAGAATACAAATTAACGGAATACAAATAAAATAAAATAAATAAAGTTTTATAAATAATTTTCAATTAACACCTTTTACTTATTAAGATAATTAAGAGTTCTTTTATGGTGATTTTTTTCTATAGATGCAATAATTTTTCCATCAGATTTTGTGGTTAGCTGTTTTCCATTCCAATCGGTGATTATCCCCCCCTGTTCATTTATTAATGCAGCCTGAGCCAAATAATCCCATGGTTTCATGTTTGCTTCTATTATTTGATCAACTCTTCCAGACAGCAAGAGACCATAAGAATAACAATCACTTCCAAAAATTGGAAAGCCAATTTTATTGTATATATTTTTTATTTTTTTCTCGTAGATTCCATCAAACATTAATAATGAAGTTGAGGATACAATTAGTTTATTATAATTTTTTTTCACTAATTGAAAATTACAGTTTCGATTGTTTAATTTCACTCCTAAGCTTTTTCCGCCGAACCATCTTTGTTCTAAAATTGGAATATCAATAAGACCTAGAACTGGTTTATTTTCTTTTAAACATGAGATTAGTGTTCCAAAAAGTGGTTTTCCAGCAATAAAATTATGTGTTCCATCCAAAGGATCAATGACCCAAAGGTATTCATCTTTTGGTTTGTCCAGACCAAATTCCTCTCCCAATACACCATGTGAGGGAAATTTTTTTTTTATATAATTTCTAAAAAGTAATTCAATTTCTTTGTCAACATTGGTTACAAAAGAACCATCTTTTTTTTCTTCTACATCAGTTCTTTTTAGATAATTCTTCTTTAGTATTTTGCGGCTTTTATCAGCAAATGAGTTTGCAATTCTAATTAATTCTTTTTCAAATATTCCCATTTAATTTAATGATTCCAAATAAGAGATTATATTAATTCGATCGATTGATTTTTCTAAACCTTTGTAAATCATTTTGGTTCCCTTGATATAATTTTTGGGATTCTCCAAGAAAATATATAATTCTTCTCTAGTCCATGTTTTTTTAAAATTTATCATTGCGTCAGAATATTTAAAATCAGCTATAATACCTGAATCTCTTCCAACAATTCCCCATAAAGGAGGCCCTAATTTTATTTTCAGACTGGTGCTAAAATCATGACAAGCCATGCATTGTTTAGAAATTTTTTTTCCTGCATCAATATTTGCTGTTTTAAAAAGCAGATCAAAATTTCTGTCATCATCAATAGAAGTATCTACAATTAAATTTTTTTCATCTTTTTGACTCGTGATAACTTCGTAGCCTTTTTTTTGGTTTTCTAGATTATGAGTAAGAATTTCATCCAAAACTTTAAAGGATTGAAATAAAATCAAAATTGATAGCAAGGATAAAAAATATTTATTCATTCTGTTAATGCATTATTATTATTATTATATTAATAAACAAATATTGTGTTCAATAAAAATTTTAAATCTCCAAAAACTGTTATTATTATCCCAGCAAGGTTAAAATCTCAAAGGTTGAAAAAAAAATTATTGAGAAAAATAGAAAAAATCCCAATAATTGTGAGAGTTGCAAAAAAAGCAGAAAGTTTAAATATTGGAAAAGTTATTGTTGGAACAGATAGTAAACAAATAATAAATATCTGTGAACGATATGATGTTGAATGTTTAATGACAAAAAAGTCACACAAGAGTGGTACTGATAGGGTTCAAGAAGTTCTAAGTTTTATGAATATAAACTTTGATTTAATAATAAACTTGCAGGGAGATTTGCCAATATTTTCAAAAGAATTATTAATCAAAACAGTTCAGCTGTTTACTGATGATAGAGTAGATATTGGTTCTGCCATATGTGATCTAACATTTGATGAATTTGAAGATCGTAATATTGTTAAAGCCATAGTAAATCTTGGCAAAGATAATACTGGTTTTGCTTTAGATTTTAAAAGGAGTTTAAAGACAAAAAAAAACTCTTATCATCATATCGGTATTTATATCTACAAACCAGATGTCTTAAACAAGTTAGTTAAGCTACCGCAATCTTTAAGAGAAAAAAATAGAAATTTAGAACAAATGAGAGCACTTGATAACAATTTGAAAATTAAGTTAGTTAAAGTAGATAGTAATCCTCCAAGCATTGACACAATTGATGACTTGAAAAAAATAAGATTGCATTTTAAAAAAAATAATCTTTAATCACACTAATCATGCAAAAAAAAATAGTTTCATTTCAAGGTATTGAAGGTGCTTTTTCAGATCTTGTATGTAGAAAGTTTTATAAAGATTTCAAGACCTTGCCTTGCGAATCTTTCCAAAAAACCCTTGATGCCGTAAGGTATAATAAAGCCCATCTTGCGATTATTCCAGTTGAGAATAACATTGCTGGTAGAGTGGCTGACATGCATTTTCTACTTGAGAATATTAAATTAAAAATAATTGCTGAACACTATCACCGTGTTGAACATCATTTAATGGCAAAAAAAGACAGTTCATTAAAAATGTTAAAAAAAGTATACAGTCATACACATGCCCTATCACAATGTACAAAAAAAATTAAGAAGATTGGTCTAGAACCTGTCAACTTTATGGATACAGCCGGAGCAGCTAAGTTTGTTAGAGATAATGAGAATAAAAAAATAGGGGCAATTGCGTCAAAGTTAGCATCAGAAATTTATAATCTGAAGATTTTAAAGAAAAATTTTGAAGATAAAAAAGAAAATATTACAAGATTTCTGGTTTTCTCAAAAAAAAGTATAAATATTGATAGAGATAAGAAGATTATTACATCAATAGTTTTCAATACAAAAAATTTGCCTGCTTCTCTTTATAACGCTCTAGGAGGTTTCGCTCAAAATAATATAAATCTAACAAGATTAGAAAGTTTTTTTGTTAATAAAGACTTCAAACAATTTTCATTTATAATTGATGTTGAATCGCACCCAGATAATAGTGGTTTTAAGAAAGCTAAGAAAATACTGAAGAAATTTTCATCTAAAGTAAGTATTTTAGGTTTTTACGCTGCTTCACCTTTTAGAAAATAATTATATATTTAAAATTAAAATTTAACATGTTAAATTATTATGGGAGTTGAGTTTAGACAATAGGTTCGCCAATCCGGTCAGAACTGAAAAGAAGCAGCCGTAACGATTTCTATTGGGTTAAATTTCAGCTCCTTTAAATTTGAATGAATAAAACTAATAATTATATAGTCCTAGCTAGGAAGTATAGACCAAGCAAACTCTCAGAGATTATTGGTCAAGATGAAACTTGTAAAATAATTGAGGGATCAATAAAATTAAATAGAACTGCACACGCCTTCTTATTTTCAGGTACTAGGGGTGTTGGAAAAACTACTCTAGCGAGAATTCTGGCAAAAATAGTTAATTGTAAAAATTTAGAAAAAGAAATTGTTGAGCCTTGCGGAAATTGCGAGAATTGCAAATCTATTGAAAATGGAAATAATATGGATGTTGTTGAAATAGATGCTGCCAGTAGAACTGGTGTCTCAGATGTAAGGGAAATTATCGACAACGTTAATTATAAACCTGTAACTTCCAAAAAAAAAATATTTATAATAGATGAAGTACATATGCTTTCAAAAGCTGCTTTTAACGCTTTACTAAAAACTTTAGAAGAACCACCTCCTGACGTTATTTTTATATTTGCAACAACTGAAACAGATAAAATTCCATTAACAATAATTTCACGATGCCAGCAATTTCAACTTAAAAGAGTTGATACAGAAGTTATTTCCAAGTATTTAAAAATAATTACTGAAAAAGAATGCGTTAAAATTGATATTCAGGGTTTTAATTTAATTGCTCAAGCAGCAGAGGGGTCTGTAAGAGATGCACTGTCGATACTTGATAATGTTTTAACAAGAGGAAATCCTATTAAAATAGAGACTATAAGAGATGTGTTAGGTTTGTCAGATAATAACCTAACTTTGGAGTTATTTATGTCTTTATTAGATGGGGATGTCAGGAAATCTTTTGATATTTTTGAGGATTTATACAAAAAGGGTATTTCAATAAAAATGCTTAGTCAAAAATTGATGGATATGACCTACCATACAATGAGAATAAAAATAAAATTAGATGAAAAAAACAACATATTAGATTCAAAAACTTTAGATACTTTAAAGTCAGCATCTGAGAAATATCCTATTGATTTTTTAACAAGATTTTGGGAATTAATGCAAAAATATATTAATGAAATTCAGAGGTGTTTTGATGAAAAACAATTCTTTGAAGTTTCAATAATGAGACTTTGTTATGTAAATTTAATTCCTACCCCCTTCGAGTTATTAGAAGAAAGTAACAAAGAAAAATTTGAACATAAAAATGTAAATGAGACTAATTTTAAGAAAAATGAATCCACACCTACTGAATTAAGAACCAATATTTCTAATGAATATAAAAAAAATAATAACCAGAATAATTTAGCAGTTAAAAGTGAAATCCAAACAGTAGAGAATATTGAAATAGATTCAAAAGATAAAGCAGAATTAAATTCAATGCTAAAATTTAAATCGTTGATAGATCAAATTGAAGACCAATCAGAGATGATGGTTTCCTATCATCTTAAAAATTCATTTAAATTAGTTAGGCTTACAGAAAATGAAAATGTTAGAGAAATAGAACTTGAGAATGTATCAAATAATAATGATGTGAAAAAAATTTTATGGAATGCTTCAAAACTTTTAAATAAGGTAACAAAAGAGAGGTGGATAATATCTTTGTCAGTTAGAAAGGGACTTAAAACGGTGAAAGAATATGAAGAAGAAATTGAATTACAGGAAATAATGAAAGTTAAGAAAATCGATTTTGTAAAAAAAATTCTTGAAATTATTCCTTCATCTGAAATAGTTTCAGTTAGAGAATTAGATAATACAAAAATTTCAAAAAAAAGGGAAAATTATGAATAATATGTCGCAAATTATGAAACAAGCCAAAGCTATGCAAGATAAAATGGCAGAACTTCAAAAAAAGATAGAGGATACTGAAATAGAAGGAGCGTCTGGAGGAGGAGCAGTGAAAATTGTGATGAACGGAAAGCACGAAGTTAAAAAAATAGATATAGATAAATCAATCATTAATTCTGAAGAAAAAGAAGTATTAGAAGATTTAATAACAGCAGCAATTAATGATGCTAATAAAAAAATATCTGAAAATACCAATAGTCAATTGGGCTCCATCTCAAGTGGCATGGGTTTGCCTCCTGGAATGAAGTTACCATTCTAATTCTATGTCATCTCTTGATGAATTGATTAATCTTTTTGCGAGATTTCCTAGTCTTGGACCGCGATCAGCTAGAAGAATAGTCCTCTATCTTTTGAAAAATAAAGAGAAATTGATACCTTTGCTTTTGGAATCACTAGAAAAAGTAAAGTCTGAACTAAGCTTTTGTACTAAATGTGGTAATATTGATCTAATTAATCCTTGCAAAATATGTAGTTCAAAAAAAAGAAATATTAATAAAGTTTGCGTTGTAGAGGATATCGCAGATTTATGGGCAATAGAAAAAAGTAATGCATTTAATGGAACTTACCATGTTCTGGGGGGTGTTTTGTCAGCAATGGATGGAGTGGGACCAGAAGATTTAAATCTTAATTCTCTTTTAAAAAAGATAGAATCTGGACAATTTAATGAGATCATTATAGCAACAAATGCAACCACAGAAGGTCAGATAACCGGAGAATATATTGCTGAAAAATGTTCACAATTTGATATCCTGATTACTAAATTAGCTCAAGGAATGCCTATTGGAGGAGAAATAGACCTTCTCGATTATAATACAATGTCTGCAGCATTTTCATTAAGAGCAGAAATTAAGAATTCTAATTAGCATCATCAAGTTTTAATAATTTCTCTTTTTTAATTTTGATTTTTTTTGTAGTTATAAGAATATCATTTAAATCAATTTGAGCATTTGAAAAATGACCATCCATTTTCTTTATTCGTGTTTCGAGTCTAATGAGTTCAGTATTAAGTTCTTTTAATTGTTGAAATATCAAATTAGAATTATTTTGAATTTTTTTATCTCT
>Ga0160422_10002308_pt1 | contig 11931 bp, 8 predicted proteins | sample Fk160mmetaG_FD_108192 | JGI IMG/M metagenome (GOLD analysis project Ga0160422, IMG submission 108192) | Marine microbial communities from the Central Pacific Ocean - Fk160115 60m metaG | ecosystem: Environmental > Aquatic > Marine > Oceanic > Photic zone | place: The Central Pacific Ocean...
TGATTTGCATTCCTTTTGGAATATTTGATCCAACCATTTTTGGAAGCATACCTATTAGAATTTTCGGTATTATGAATAATGTAACCTTGCTTGCAGTTCCGTTATTCATTTTTATGGGAACTATTCTTGAAAAATCAGGCATTGCTGCAAGTATGTTGAAAAACATGGCATTAGCTTTTAGAAGTGTTAAGGGTGGTTTGTCTATTTCAATTATTGTGGTTGGGGCTTTGCTTGCTGCAAGTACTGGAATTGTTGGAGCGACAGTTGTAACTATGGGATTAATGTCTCTCCCCATTCTTATTAATCAAGGATACGATAAAAGCTTCTCCGCAGGACTAGTTGCATCAACTGGAACACTTGGACAAATTATTCCACCATCCATTGCATTGGTTTTGCTTGGCGATGTTATGTCTAATGCTTATCAAAGAGCCCAGAATGATATGGGAATTTTTTCACAGCAAACAGTTACTGTTGGCGATTTATTTATTGGAGCAATAGTGCCTGGTGTATTAATTTGTATTGGCTATCTCATTTATACTATTTATAAAAACCAAACAAATCCAAGTATTAATGACCACACTATTGATTCAAAGATTAACATAATAAGTTTATTTAAAACTTTAGCTCTGCCATTCCTATTAATTTTCTTAGTACTAGGTTCAATATTTGCTGGAATAGCTACCCCAACTGAAGCTGCAGCGATTGGAGCATTTGGTTCACTAATTATTGCATTAGTAAATGGAAAAATTACTTTTGCATTTATTAAAGAGTCTTCAGAAAAGACTGCAATAGTTTCAACAATGATATTTACAATTCTTATTGGCGCCTCAATCTTTTCATTAATCTTTAGAGGTGTTGGAGGAGATGAGTTGATAAGCCTAATTTTCGGCTCTATTCCTGGCGGTTCATACACAGCACTTATTTTTGTACTAGTGATTATATTTTTATTAGGTTTTATCCTCGACTTTATTGAGATATGTTATGTAATTATTCCTTTAATTGCGCCTCCGTTATTGATAATGGGATTTGATCCAGTTTGGCTTGCGGTCCTTTTTGCAGTAAATCTTCAAACATCTTTTTTGACACCCCCATTTGGATTTTCATTGTTCTATCTTAGAGGCGTGGCTGACAAAAGCATTCAAACAATACAAATATACCAGGGAGTTATGCCCTTTATCATTATTCAGTTGCTTGTACTTATGGTGCTTATGATTTTCCCAGGAATAATTATCAATACTTAATATGACCAATACTTTTTAAACATTTTATCTTCATAATATTTTGCTTCAATCTCCCATGGTCTTTTTTTATATTCGATATTTTCATAATTAACTCCTTCCCAAACCCAGCCATCAAGCTGTCCTTTTAAAAATTGTTTACAATGAACAATTTCATGAGCCAAAGTGATCATTTTCTGATCAAGAGTTAGCTTCTTACCATTAAATTCTTTAGCAATCTTAATATTTATAGTATTTTTATAATCATAGCTACATAGACCAGCCGCCCAATCAAAATCTGACTCATTAGTGTCAATCTTATTAACTTCTTCTATTCTAATTATGGTTCTATTTTTATATAGGGGCATCAAATGAAATAAAATGTTTTCAACATATTTCTTTACTTCCTTTCGTTCAAGATCCGGCCCTGTTATTTTTAAGATAAATCTTCCATTTTTTAAATTTAAAAAAGATTTTAATTGAAATTTTTTAACTACTGGCTCCAAAAAATCATTTATAAAGTCTGCTGCTGTAATATGTAAATAAAATACTGCAAAAAAAATAACAATTGTAAGTACTTTTGAAGCTGGCGATGATAATAACTCTGGTAGCGATTCAAAAAAATCTACACCTAAAAATATACTCATAATCATTAAGGGTAAAAACGCCCAAAACAATGCAAAAAACGCTGAGATATAAATGGACGTGTATTTGTTGTAAAAAAATAATAAAAGTAGAGCAAGAGATAATGGGAAAATATAGACATTATCGAGATATGTTGAAATGGCTATTGATGCAATTAAAATCTCAAGACTAACAAACCACCAATTCGATAAATTTAATGATGCTTGAGTGATATTTTTTCTAATAGATTTTTTCATAATTACTTTAGTCCAAATATTAAATAGTCTTGAACACAATTAAATGCAAATAGGTAAAAATCATCCCAATCATCTTGAGTGTATTCTGGCCCAAATAGCTCAATGCCAATTTCATCTCGTGGATTGCTGCCTTCATTGATACATCTGTTCCAGTAATCACCTAATGCTATTTGATGTATCCTTCTTTTATAACTTGTACCCTTGTTAACAATCTCATAATTTGTTGTAAGAGCAATTTTTGGTCTGTCATTTTTAGGTATTATTATTTTATCTTTATTTTTTCTTTCTACCTCTAAATCACCAGTGACCATAGTGAAAATTGATTCAATATTAAAATCCTGCCTCAGGTCATCAAAGAAAATATTTTTGACATCTTTATCAACATTTGAAAATTGGAATCTGCCACCTAAATTAGGATTATCTCTATACTTTTTACCATCCTGAAAACTTTGCTTAATAAGATAATTGATACTACTAACAATTAAGCTTTTACCGGTTCCCCCCTCAGGCTTTCCTTGGGTTGAAAATTTATCAACAAAAAATACTGCCTTTGTGCATAAAGGATCGTTATACGTATGAATTAAATAACCCAAAGCTCTTCGAAGAGAAGATAAGGTATTATTTGTTAATTCGTTAGGAATATATTCATCTCTCCAATTTTCTGAATCTGATTTATGGTTTCTATATAGAACACTTTTCTCAACAAACTTCTCGAAGAAATTATTTTTGTTTACACATTTGTCATCATTAACTTCAAGGCTGCCTTCAAAGTTTTTAGGAATTATTGATGACTCCCATATAGCACCATTAAGATTGTCATATGAAATAATCTCTTTTTGATTTTTAGTAATTTTTACAACACAGTTTTTAAATTTAATATAGGCCTCATTTTCATTATCCTTAATCTCATTTAACACCGTTGTATTCTCAAACCCGTATGAGGAATAAACCTTCAAATGATCAATTACTGATTTTTTTAGGTGTATATCAGTGAACTTTACCCATATGCCTAAGTTGGTCGATGGTTGAGTTGATTTGGTTTTAATAAAATTTGTTATCCATCTTTTAGTTTCAACTATATTAAAGAACTTGATAATTCCATTATCATTAAGAATTATATCTTTCTCGCTGTTTCGATCTTTAAAACTCTGATAGAGACCAAAGCCATTTATCTCAAGAAATATTTTAAGCTCATGAGGATCAACCTTACCCTCCTTAATAAAGGCTATATCTCCATTGTCTTTACTTAAAATTTTTTTATGAGTTTCTTTAATTTTTTTATTACCTGGAGTATGATTTTTTCTTGATTTCCACCTAAAGTTTTTAACCAATGGTTCTAATGCATCTTGTAAAAAATCGGCGCAAGTAATGTGGTAGTAAAAAGCAACCCAGAATAATATAAAAGCTAACACTTGTGAGCTGGCTGAGGATAATAGACTTGGTATAGAGGTTATAAAATCAACATTAGTAAATATACTTGTAATCATTGAAGGCATCAATGCCCATATCAAGGCAAAAAAAGAAGAAACCAAAACTGCAGTTAGCCTGAAATAAAATAATGCTAACAGAAGAAAAATTAAAGCAATGAATATATATATATTTGAAAGATATGACGCCACTGATACAGAAACAATCACTATCTCAACTACTACAAATTTCCAGGATGCAAGATTTAATTTTGCTTGTGTAAAGTCTTTTCTAAATTTACTCATATAGTCTCCACTTTAGGGGGTTATTATCTTTTATAGATTCATACTGATTTTTAGCAGTTTGAGGTGAATTTGATAAATAATTGCAGCATCTATCTAGCTCTTTATGAACATAAGCCTCTTGCTCGATAGAACTAATTTCATTCATGTCTTTTGCTACAAGTTCTATGCCATAAATATTCCACTTTCTCCAAGTACTTTTAGCAAATTTAGAAAGTTCGTCGCAAGAAAGAATTGCGTCAATAAGCATTTTTAAAAATACATCATCAGCATCTCTAAAAGCATCTTTATGAAGTTCCTGATAGTTATTCGTAATAAATAAAATTTTCTTATTTGAAGTAGTAAAAATGATTTCTTCATGTCCACTGCTGCCAATAGGTATAGTAATTCGAACTTCAACAGAAGACAGATTTCTAATACTATTCTCTGAATATATAAAATTTTTATCACTAATTTTGTTTGAATACTTCATAGAGAATTAATTACCAATAAAAAATTTAACAAGGAAAGAAAGTAGAACCGCAATCGATGAAATTAATACTAGATTAAGCGACTTATTTATAAAGTTATTTATAATTTGTAATCTCTCGATCTTTAGATCTGCTTCGTTCTTTGGCAGTAATGCTTCTTTTTTTGCATATGCAATAAAACGCCCTGCTCTATCTCTTGGTCTAATAGATTCTCCATTTGAAATAGCAACTAATTTTTGATCAAGTTTAGCAATCTTACCTATTAAATATTTATGCTCTTTTCCTGATTTCTCTTGTCTTCTGGCTTTAATAGATCGATGCTCTTTTTCTTTGTTTTCAAGTTTTTTTATTAATGCGTTTTCTCTTTTTTTTGCTGCTGCAAGCTCTTTCTGGTGAGATATCTTTGCATCTCTTTTTTCTTTAAGAATTAATTTATGTGCTGCTTTGAGCTCCTTATCTTGATGCTTTTGCATCTTTCTAAACCTATATTCAGCTTTAGCCGATTCTAATATATTAGATGAAGCATTTTCTATCATGCGAAATAAAACTAAATGTTTTTTTTCAGCTTTTTTACTTTTTAGAACACTTCTTTCTAAATTTACGCTAAGTACAATTAAGATAGGGCCTAAAATTGCTAGGCCTGCGCACGCTAGGAGTATAAAATAAAACGAAAATACTTTTAGCTCTTCTGTAGTAACTTGTATAACGTCTTTGGTGTAGTAAACAGAAGCAAGCTGAAACAGCCAATTTTGTTGTTTTAATTTTTTTATATCATCAATATTTTTAAGTCTGCGACTATCTGCTTTTGCGATTTCAGACTCAATGACCTTAATTTCTGAATCAATAACATCGTTTTCTTTTTTAGTATTATAGGTGATTTTGTCTTTTTGACTTATTAGATAATTTTTTCTTGCGTTATTTTCAACAAGTTTATCGTTTTGTTGCTCAAGCAAAGCAATACTATCTGTTGAAAGATTATTATAATCTCTAATCTCAGCCTGAGAATGTCTGATCTTCTTTCTGAATGATTTAATTTCGTCATTAATAAGTGCTTTATTAAGTCTATTTTCTTTTTCAAGTTCAATGACTCTGTCATTAAAAAATCTTCTAACAGAATCCTTTTGAAACCTACTGGTGCTATTCAGCTGAATTTGTTTGGTTTCTTCGATGTTTTGTAATTCTTCAAGATAATTTGTTTGAATAACATTTAACCTATCCTCAAGGTTTGCTATTGATTTCTCGTGTGAAATTATTTCTTTAGTAAGAGCTTCTTTTTGGATATTATTATTATTCAATCTTATATCTATAATCTTATTTTCAATCTCCTTGTTGGCTATCTCTATCTCTTTTAGCTCATCTTCAATTATTTCTTGATTATCTATGTTTTGAGCCGCGTGATATGAAAGCCTTTTTTCTATGAGGGCAATTTTTTTAATTTCTCTACTTTTAATATAAGTCTCATCAGATACTTTTTGTCTATTTAGATTTGAAATATCCTCTATAGTCTCATGTTGCAATTGTGAGGCAACATTAAGAAGACTTTCAGCGGTTAGAAATATTGAAATCAACACCGCAACGCTAGCAAATAAGCCTAAAGAAATGCTTCTGTATCTGGCCATTGCTTCGACAGAAAGTAATTTACTGAACTCTGCAAAACTTATTAAACAAAGATAAAAGCCTGAGACAGTGAAAATATGGTTTGCATTAATATTATTAATTGTAAATGCGCCAAAAAATCCAAGACCAATTACAGCAACTTCAAGCAATATTGCAAATATATAGAGACTTTTTGACAATCGAATAGTATTTTTATCAAATTTATTTTGTGTGTTTTTGCTCATATTCTTCATATTCATTAAAGATTTAGCCCATATAAATTATATGGGCTATTAGAGGTTAGCTCTTACGTATTGGTGTCTTCGAAAACGTCAATATCTTGGGTATTTTCAGATGATTCTTCCTCTGAGTTCATGAAGATTTCAAAAATCTCATCTGTATTTGTGTAATTACCTACAGGGAGATCTGACGCGATATAATTATCCGTTTGGCGCTCTAGATATCTACTAAGCGTATTAACATCGGCAAGCAACCCTGCAAGTTCGCTTTGGCCTTCCGCTGTCAGCCCAAGACCCGTTGAAGGATTCAGAACCTTTGCTAAATCATCTGTCGTTTGTACTAAAGACAAATCACTCTGGAGCTTTATAGATTTCAGTCCAGCAATCTGAGCATGTTCAATATTCATATTTACCTGCTTTTTAGTTCGAGCTATTGAGTTGGCTACAGCATCTTTCTCAAGTAGTAATCCTGTAATCTCGTTTTTTTTGTTTGAAATCTCTACTTGATAACCATAGTTTTCTGGGTTATTGGTAAGCTTATTCTGTAACAAAATATAATCATCTTTTAAGTTATGTAATTTCTGATCAATGAATTCTTGACGTGCAATGGACGCACGTAATTTATCATTTAATATCTCGCCACTTTTTTCCAATTCATAAACAGATGTCTTTTGTGATTGGATTGCTTCCTCTAATTTTTGTTGGACTGTATACAAAAACAAGGATGGATCCTCTAGTTTTTTTGTAGTCGTCCACTGAGTACTTTCCTCGATTGATCGAGATACTTCTGCTTGGAGCGGTTCGTTTTTATATATAAAAATATAAATTAAAATAGATCCTATAATAACTATAGGTATCATCAAATAGTGTCTCAAAGAGTGAATGTCCATAATATATCCTATTTTTTTGCCCATTTTTAAAAAAGATAAAAAGTTAAACTGGGCATATCCAACTTTTTATCAAAAAACTTTTATATATACTGCTCGCTAAGCCACAATTCGTTATCTAAAACTTCATAGTCAATCGCATCTAAAGTTTCTTCAATAAATTGTTCTAGATAATGATCATCATGCATTTCAATAAATTCATTGTTATGATGATTTGTCTGATCTAGCGTTTTGGTAGTGGGGTTTTTCATTTTTTTCACCTTGTTATATTTAATAATTATGTGTCAGATTGAATTGAAGATATGGTGTCGATAGCTGCTTTAGTTTCTGTAATACAAATATCTGTGCTTATATGCTTATTCGAACTCCAGAGCTCGAGGCATGGTTGATAATATTTATCCTCAAATTTCAGATCCTTATTTAAGAAAGCTAAAAATTTGTGTAAAGGCACCTCGTATTTTTCCAACATTTTTTCAGTCACTGCATATATCTCTGTTTTTTCACAGCTTTGAGTAACTCTATAAATGATAGGAAAGGATACCTCGATCTCGCTTTCGCCTAATTTAAAATCTGCCATGCACGAACTATAAATCTCTTACATGAATTTACAATTATTGTGAAAAATAAAAAATGTGAAAAAGGTGTAGTTGACTACATCTTTTTTAATATATACTAGTGACTATTGAAGAGTATCTAGTCAGATGCTTGTTGATTAGAAAGGTCATATGCAATTCTAACCAGTTTTAATAATAATAACACATGATTAATATTTTTAATAAAGAAAAGGCAAAAGAATTTACAAGAAATCTTAATAAAGAAATAAATAAGCTTTCTGGATATCGTCTTAAACTATACGAGCCTGATGAAGATCCAGATGGAAACTTCCACGCATTGTGTTCTGATGTACTCAAGATTGGTTCTCAAAATAATAAATGCAGAGAAAAATTTGCAGGCATTCTCTTAAGTAAATCTTTCCAGGATTTGCTTTATCATAAAGTTGGCGACCATCTTGGTTACAGCAAAGATGAAATTAAAAAAAAGAGTATAAGAAAAAAAATCTCTGATGCAGTTATTGCCAGTACTTTTCAAGACTTAAGGAGGCGACGTGACGTTCCAGGGCGTATACAACCTTTTCCAGATTCTTATTCAACTGATAAAAGATTTGCCCCTAAAAATAGGCAAAGAGATTGGAGATATGGCGATTATAAGTATTTAGATATACCTCAAAATTTTTTTTGGAACATTTTCCCATCTGAAAATAAAAAAGTATTTTCACCCTACTACATTAAAGAGAATAAATTAATTATCCATGACGCTTCAATTGAACTCAATTATTCAAATATTGACAACATTTCTAGAGGCGAAAAATTTAGAGTACAAGAGAGTTCGCAGAAAGAAATTTTCAGTGACTCTTTTTTAGGAGGAAAGACCTATAAAAAAATTTTTTGCGATCTAAAACATTTATCTATTAGAGGCTCAACTGTTAATAATGGGAGCGGAAACAGATCTGAAAGTTTTTATACTCGACGCCCTTTATATTTTTTTAATAAATCAAATAATAATATTACTGATTTTAAATTAGAAAGTAACATTGGTTATTACAAAGAACAGGACTGCGTTCATCATTTTGAAATTAAAAAATCTTTTATTGGTAAAAATTATTTTAATGTCTCTATTGATGCTAAGTCATTAAAAGAAGACGGCAAGCTATATTTAGAAACTATTAGTAGAGAGATTACAGATAAAGACTTAGTTCTAGATGCTGATTGGCATAAGTTGGACGAAAATTATAAAAAACAAGTGATGTCAAGAATAGATAATATTAACTTTAAAAACCAAATCAAGAAAGGGAAAGACTTATGGTTATATAGCTTTAAAAATAATCATAAAAATCGACAAAAACTTCATAAGTTTTTCTTAAAAAATAATCTTAAAAGCAAGTTTTGGGGAAACGACAAATACAGATCATTAGGTGGTGCAGACTTCTTAGTCAGCGGTGATTTTATAATTGATGTGGGTTGGTACTTTAGAACGCTAAATTTTCCATTAGATGCACAATCTTACTTCACACATATTTACTCTTCAGATAAAAACTTAAAGTCTATAAATCACATAGTTAAATTTTGTATTTTTACTGTAATAGACCAACTTGCTAACAAACATATAACCACCCACAAAAACAACCTTTTGAACGTCTTATCAATAATGAGTAGTTATACAAAACCAGTAAATTTAAATGAATCATTTCAATTTATTAAAGGACAACTTGCAGCCTCAAAAGAAGGAGTAATAAATGATGCTAAGGAATTTAAAGGGGGCGAAAATAATGCGGTATCTTTTATGACATCTTTGAGGCTATATGGTGTTAAAGAATATCGACCATTGAGAGTTGGATATAATCCGTTAATTTTTCAAACTAGTAAGCAACTTTATGACAGAGTATGGACAAGTATTGTAAACGAAAAAAAAATATCATTGAAAGAAAATAAATCTATTTTGGGAGAAAATACAAGCAAAACAGGGCGAGACATAGAAGAAAGAAATTCTCGCAAAGCAAGAGAGTCCCTAGTTAATGTCACATTAAGTAAACTTATAAATTATCTTTTTAAAAAACCATCTAAAAAACTATATGAGGTACATGATTGGTTAGAAGCTGAACAATTGAGATTTTGTGAATCATATTATCAAAATTTTGAAGCACATCCTGCATCTCGAGATGGTACTTCTAAGAAATATCAAAGAGTTATTAAAGAATATGAAGAAATGGAAAAGAAAAATGTTCATCATGAGTTTATTGGGATATATAAAAATTTTGTAGGAGATAAAAATTTAAAGCATAACGAAGTTACAATTCATGGAGATGTTTATGTTTCTCCTGAGAACAAGCTGCGAGAACTCAGAAAAGCTGAAGATATCGAGATTAAGAAATTCAAGAAAATTTTTAAGAATGAACATAAAGAAAAGCTTAAAAAGCTTAAAGCTTCAAGCTCTGCGCTTGATAAAAAAATATTAAAGGCAATCGAATCAGAAGGTATCAATGCTGAAAAGGAGTATATAAATCGGAGATTGTTTCAAGAAACAAACAATATTCAGAAGAAGATTGGATTCCCAGGGAAATCTAATCAATTCATAAGATATACGACCTCATCTTATAATGAAAACGGAAAAGAACTTAAAGAACTTTATAAAGAACTTAATAAAACGGATACGAAACTATTAAGTGAAGAATTATTTGATCGAACCTTACCAATTGCAGATAAGATAACTTCCAAAATAAGAAGATGGCTCATCGAAGAAAAGCTCAATTTTATTCATGCAACTGAAAGCGGGTTTAAAATACATAATTTACATAGCAGAAAGATTGAAAAGAAAAACTTTTTCTTTTATCCAAGTTTTTCAGAAGCTACCCTGGATAAGTTCTTTACCTTAAAAAAAACATTCATAAATGTTTATGATGTTCTTATTATTGATTCAATTAAAAATATTTTAAGTCTTGTTGTGATAGATAATTCATTTGCTGAAGATTTAGATGATGAAATTCGTTTGATATTAAGACAGACCCAAAAAAATTTAGAAGCTTCTGCTCATGATGGCTTATTAACAGTCACTGAGAAGATAAGAATGCAAATTATAGATGGTATTTTGATTCTTGTTCAAAACTTTATAAAGATTCAACAACGAATTAACTTTGATAAAGCTTTTTATCGAGTAAGCAAAAGCTTATATACCATCACATCATTTATAGAGGGATACTATGCATACTCTCGAGATCTTGATCGTTTATTGCATGAAGAAAAAAAAGAACCTGAAAGTTTTTTTAATCCTGCCAATAAGTACTTTCAATATTTTAAAAATATAAACCATGGTGTTTATGAACCAATTAAACCAAATATTCTCAAAGATTTAGAAAAAGACCGTTCCAATTATGCTCTTCTTCAAAATAAAGAAAACATGTTTATATTTATTAATAAAGATATGCATGCATTGCTGAGCGTGTACGAAAGAGTCTTTGAGGAAATGATTACAACAACAAAAGATGAAATTAATAAAATTAGTCTTACAGAAGGAACTCACATCAGTCTTCTTAAATATCCCTTGGATGTATTAATAGGAACATGGGAAGCAATTAATCACTTAAAATCAATTAAGAGATATATAAATTTATTAGAAAAATATGATTTTTATGAAATAGACCAATCAATTAATTTGGTGAAAAACAAAAATAATCAATACATAAGCAAAGAAGATGCAAGCTTTGCCATAAGAAAGCCCAATAAGAGCAACAGTAAAATTAATTTAAATGACTTATCTGGCTATCTTAAAAAATATAAAAATCCTAGATATCAAAATGACAGGAAATATACGCAATGTAATGATATTTTAAAAAACAACTCCATAAAGATTGATGTAGATTCTGATGATTATTATGTTAGCAGAGAAGACTTCATCAACTATATTAAGAAAGATGGTTCATACAGAAAATTAAAAAATTTGAGCATACCAACCCTTGATATTAGAAGTGCTGGATTTAAAGATTTTACCGAAATGAGTTAGTTTATTAAATGTAGATATCTATCACCTTCTCAGAAGGTAAAAAAAATAAGTCTTTACCAATCCTTAGGATCAGCACCCGCAAAGGTCTTATTTTTATTTTCGTAATAAAGTGGATTTGGTCCCCATTTATTCTCATCTTCAGTTGGGGGCAAAATTAGCCATACCAGAATCAGTATATATAGAGCTAAAGTGATTATTGTAAAAATAATTGAGAATGATAACAAAACTGGATTACCATCATCAGAAATAAAGAATACCCAAAGAAAAATTGTTGGAATGATGCTGAAATAAGCTAACTGCCACCATCCTGAATGTCCATTATCTTGAAGTCGTCTTGAAGTAAGAGATATCCAGCCAATAAAAGTTACTAGAGAAAAA
>Ga0160422_10002309_pt1 | contig 11930 bp, 11 predicted proteins | sample Fk160mmetaG_FD_108192 | JGI IMG/M metagenome (GOLD analysis project Ga0160422, IMG submission 108192) | Marine microbial communities from the Central Pacific Ocean - Fk160115 60m metaG | ecosystem: Environmental > Aquatic > Marine > Oceanic > Photic zone | place: The Central Pacific Ocean...
AGCGGGAATAGAACAATCGATAGAACAATGAGAACAGTGGGGAGCAACAACCCCAAAGCGAGGCGTTGCTCCCTTCGGGCCAGAGGCCCAAGCTTGGGTTTAATCATTACTGGCACAGGGCCAATCCTGAACTGATCAGTTGACCTTAGCTAATTCCTGATTCATGAGCTGGACCGTTGCTGTTGCACTGCGCTCTTCATCAATGAACTCTCTGACCAAACGATTGAGTACCTTGGTATTGATGATTTTAGAAGCCAAAGCTAACTGTCCTTCACGAACACCCCAGCGACTAGCAGTCTCTAGACCAGCTGCAATCGAAGAAACAACTTCTGCAGGATAGAGATCAGCTAGTGGTGCCTTGCGGTCGACACCCACGGGCAGCTTTGACCAGGCATCTAGGTAAAGCTCTGGATTCTCAGAATCACCCCGACGAACAGGGAACTTGCCTTCTGGGGCAATGCTCAATGTGCGAACATAGCCATCAGTCATACTGAAGCGGACGAATTCCATCGCATTGTCAGTATCGGCATCTGCGGTGATTCCAAAGTATTTAACATCTGCCCAGGCAGCGCCTTCTGGATTAGAGGGGCCTGCTAAGGTAGTAATGATACCTGTTTTGGAGGCCAGTTCCTTGCTGGTGGGGTCACTGTTGATGGTTGGTGGGGCGCTGTCGCGTAGTCCTGCCAACTCATCGAGAATAAATGGAGACCAGATGATCATTGCGGCTTCTCCCGCAAAATACATTGCGCGGGACTGTTGCCAAAACAACTCACCTTCAGGAGAAGCATCCTGAATTTTCTTGTAGAAGTTCAAGACTTCAACAGTGGACTTCTCGTCGAGTTTTTGAAGTCCCTGCCCATTCACAGGGCTAACTCCGTTGGCTAGAAAAACATGCTCGAGCACCTGGCTCATGAAGTTTTCATCAATCTTGTTCGGAGCTACAAAGCCATACATCGAAGGCGGATTATGCAGTTTTTCAAGAGCAGCCTCAATATTGGCATAGCTGTTTGGTGGATTCAGGCCATGAGCCTCAAAGAGATCTTTGCGGTAGACCACCATCTGTGTCCAGCCATCGACGGGCACAGAGGCATAACCACCACGAACTGCGGCCATGTCCAGAGCACCTGGGGAGAAGGTGCTAGCCCGCAGGCCATAAATGACCTCGGTTGCTGCTTCTGTATCCAATAATCCAGATTCTGCCCAAGGCAGCGCATATTGCAGAGTGTGATAAATCACATCGGGTAGATCGCCAGCGGCAAAAGCAGCGGTTGCCCGAGTCCCTAGGTCAGACTCTGAGATGGGAATTACCTCAACACTGATGCCAGTTTTGCTTTTGAAATCGGCTGCCATTTGCTCTTGCTTGGCCAGTCGATCCGGTTGTTCTTCAGTGGTCCAAAAGCGCAGGCTCTGAGCAAACGCTTCTCCACTAATTAAGAGGGTTCCAGCCAAGATTGCGAAGGCGCTTTGGCTCCCTCTTCGAATCCATGTTTTCATCATGTTGTGCTCTCAAGAGGTGTTTGGGATCTGTTTAGACCCGGTCAGAGATCTCTCCGTAATACTCCTGAATGACTACGGAGAGTGCGATTGTTCGTTACTTGGTCAACGAAGCACGAACAGAGAAATAGAGCCCAACGGCTCTAAAGCATCATCAGCCATATGTTAGTTTCTCAAAGATTTTTCTGTCATCTGCTGGAGCGTATCCTGTGATGAAAGTAGGCGTTTCCGATTACGGACGAAAGTGGCTAGTTCTCCAGAATTGAAACGGACTGGGCCGTCAGAGCCCCGCTCCAGCAAAACCGCCATGGTCAGAGTTCCAGAGACCTTGGCCCCTTTTTCATGGATCAGCTGCATCAACTTGACCCCACACTGAGAGCCAGCCTCATATTGATCTACTTCAAAGGTGGTCAAGCCTGGCTCACTGAATTCTCCCTCTGGAATCCCTTCATATCCGATCACTGAAATATGCTCACCTGGGATCAACTCCAGTTGTTTTGTAGCCCGAATCACCCCAAGTGCAGAGAGATCCAGGGCGCAAAGAAAAGCCGTCGGAGGTTGTGTGGATTTTAGCAACCTCAACGCACACTCCAACCCATCTGCCACAGTAGTGATGTTTTCAAAAATCTGCAGTTGGACCTCTCCTTGATCAAATTCCTGGATTCCGAGCTCCACACCTTTTTTGCGGAGACTGTTATAAAATAATGGAGCATCTCCTCCCAGAAATGCGAAGTGTCGGTGTCCGAAAGCCAATAAGCGGGCTGTTGCTCTGCGGAAGCACTCAACCTGGTTGATATCGAACCAGGAATATTGTGTCAGGTTCTCTGTCTGTCCATAAAGTACGAGAGGGGCTTTCAGTTGATCAAGGATCTGAATTCGTAGGTCGTTCTGTGTTGTACGAGGCAGGATGAATCCATCGACCTTGCGCTGAACAAAAAGGTCACGGTGAAGCTCAACCATCTCTGCATCAGATTGTGCTGTCGCCACAGTCAATGTATAGCCCTGCTTGGCAATCGAGGTGGAGATTCCGTTGATGAATTGCATCAGAAATGGAGGACTTGCGGCGCTAGACTCTGAAAGTAGAATCAGTCCAACAGAGCGAGCCAAACCCGTTTTGATACCTTGGGCTACTGCCGATGGTTGATAGCCCAACTCCTTTGCTGCTTGCTGAACTCGCTTTGCCGTCGAGGCAGATACATCAGCGTAGCCTCGTAGTGCTCGGGAAACAGTCCCTTTGGAAATTCCTAAATGGTTAGCGAGGTCTTGGATAGTAATTTTCATGATCGCTGCTTGAGTTGCCGAAACCGGTTTTGGACAATTTGCTTTCCAAAACCGGTTTTGTCAATCAAAAAATCGGGAAAGTGAAAAAAGATGTTGAGCGGATTAGAACCGCAGAGTGGCCGGCCACTGAGGTTAGGGATTGTACAAAAAGATCAATATGAATCCTATTGAGAGCCAGTAGGGGTTTCAGTTCTCTTCATATCATCTGGGACTTCTTTGAATTCATCCGTACTCAAAGAATTTTCAGATGAGGTTCTCCTTGTTTCGAAGTATGCAGAAGCAATGATTCCAGAGGGCACCGCAAAGACACCGATACCAAGAAGTGCCACGAGAGAGCCTAACAATTGACCAAGTAAACTCGTTGGGGTAGCTCCGCCAAATCCTGCTGTAAATGGTGTACTGATAGCCCAAGACATGACTCTGAGAATGCTTCCAAACGCCTCTGGATTTTCATGACGTTCCGCATAGTACATCATGCTAGATATAACAAAGAGCATACAAATCATCACGAACAATGACTTCGCGATTTCCAGTAATTTTTCTCGGAGTGTTCTCTTGAGATCATCGAAAGCTCTTGCGTAATGAAACCGCCGATAGATGCGAAGCAAGCGAAGTATTCGTAAAAACCGTATATCGGCAATGCCGTGCAGAAAGAAGGGTAGAATTGCCAAAAAATCCATCAAGGCGTATGGAGTAAGTAAGTAGCGGATGCGCCCATGCTGACTCGCGAACTTGGTGACAGCTGGGCAAGCGTAAAGTCGGAGCAAAAATTCTAAGGTGAAAATAGTGACGGAAAAGGCATCAAACCAGAAGAAGGTGTCCCCGTATTCTGCTTCGAACTCACTGTCCGTTTCCAGCACGTAGATCAGCAGGTCCAGTCCGATCAGAACGATCACCAGCCGATCCACCCACACGCCAACGGGTGTCTCATGGTTTTCCAGAATTCTCCAGATCAGTTGCTGCCGCTTTTTTAATTTTTCATCCATCGTCAATTCCTCTACTGATTGATGGCAATCTCTTTCAATCCAGTTTCTGTCCACAGTGTTTGCAGACTTTGTGGGAAGGCTTCTTTTCGATTTCTTTGGACTCCATGGAATCGTTAGGTTCTGCAAAGCCTGCGGCCAGGATTCCGGTGGGAATCGCAAACAAGCCAATCCCAATGATTGCAGACGCCGCTCCCAGGAAGCGACCCAAGCTGGTGATTGGAGTGACATCCCCATAGCCTACGGTGGTCAGCGTCGCTACCGCCCACCACATCGACTCAATGATACTACCGAATTTATCCGGTTGCGCTTCGTGCTCTGCATAATACATCAGGGTGGAGGTAACAAAAAGCAAGGAGAGCATCACAATCAGCGAGGAAAGTAATTCTTCGGACTTTCCGGAGAAAATTTGGGTGAGACGTTGTAATGAACGAGAGTAGTGGAAGCCTTTGAGAAAACGTAGCACCCTGAGAATTCTTAAAAACCGAGCATCGAAGGCAAAAAAGCTGAAAATCAATTGCAGATAGAAGGGCAAAATTGCCAAGAGATCTACAAATCCATGTAGAGAGAACAAGTAATGGATTCTACCGAACTTGCCCGAAAATCTCTGTTCGGTTGGACATGCGTAGAGTCGAGCTGCCAACTCAACGGTAAAGATGCCAATGGAAATCGCATCAAAGATTTTGAACCAATGACCAAACTCTGCAGCAAGATAGGGATCGGTTTCCAAGACAAAGGCAACCAGGTTTAGGCTGATCAGTGTGATGATGAACTTATCAAACCAATAGGCTTCCTGGGTCTCGTGCATTTCTACGATCTCCCAGATTTTTTGTTGTAGTGTCATTTTTCCTCTAAATTGAACTCTTGGGTAAGTGGGCTCGAAGACTTTTGGGAGGTCGGTATTACTGAAGATGTTGCAAAGAGTCGAGGCAGACGGAGCTTGAACGGTCTAAAGTGAAGAATTTAAAAACGAACCAAAACTGAGATTGACAAGCAAACAAGCCAAATTTATTCTGAAGAGGCTTCGTTAGGGGTGGTAGCCTGGCTGCCTGAGAGAAAACCCTTGGAACCTGATCCGGATAATGCCGGCGCAGGAAAACGATGCCTCCAGTTGCGCTTCCTCTAGTGCCCGCGTTCCGCATCTCCGATTTTTCGTATCTCTCCCCGTCGAAGCGTGATCCAGTGACTCAGAATGGCTGATTTCAGCAACCTGTGCTCATTTTATGTCAACTCCTTGCTGAGGAACACGCTCGTGCTCAAACAAAAAATTTCTTGCTGGCTTGCCAGCATTCTACTGTCGGTGACCATTGCTCTGCCAGCATTTGCTCAAGACCTAGTGGTCTACACCTATGACTCCTTCAACACCGAATGGGGCCCGGGACCTGTAGTCTTCAAGGCTTTTGAAGAACAGTGCTCCTGCAAGGTTCAAGTGATCGCCCCCGGGGACTCCGGTTCTGTAATGAGCCGGACGATTCTTGAAAAAGCCAATCCCAAGGCAGACGTGCTGTTGGGCGTCAATGACAGCGAACTTGCCAAGTCTTTCAAGCATGATCTTTGGGAGCCGTATCGCTCCCCCAACCTGGATCGCGTGCCTGAGGAGTTACGGCTTGATACCGAACACCGCGTCACCCCCTTTGACTATGGCTACATTGCCTTTGTCTACGACTCCGAAAGGCTGACCTCGCCACCAAAAAGTCTCGCAGATCTGACCGATCCACGTTTTGCTGGCAAGGTTGTGATTGAGAGCCCAAAGACCTCATCACCCGGCTTGTCGATGCTCCATTGGACTGTTGCGGTCTATGGGGAAGAGGGTTATCTGGACTACTGGGACCGTTTGCGCCCAAACCTGCTAACGATCACAGATGGTTGGTCTGCTGCCTATGGCATGTTCACCAAAGGAGAAGTCCCGATTGTACTGAGCTACGTTACTAGTCCGGCCTATCACGTAGAGTACGAACAGACTGAACGTTACAAGGCGCTGGATTTCCCAGAAGGAATGTTCCGTCAGGTTGAATTTGCAGGAATTCTCAAGGGCGCTAAGAACCAGCAGCGAGCCCGGGAGTTCATTGACTTTATGCTTACCTCTGGCTTTCAGGACGTGATCCCATTAACCAACTGGATGTATCCCGTAGCACCGGAAAAAGAGTTACCAGATTCCTATCAAGCTGCGGTACGTCCTGCCAAGACGCTCACCCTCTCTCCAGAGGAAATCGAGGCAAATAACGAACGTTGGCTCCGGAGCTGGTCACGGACGATGACGCAGTGAGCAAATGAGCCAACTCCTGGAACGCCTGCTTCCTGGCTTCCTACAGATACTGGCTATGCTGCTGCTGGTCGGTGGCTTCTATCTGCCTCTGCTGTTGTTTCTGGGCGGCCAGGATCCTCTCCAACCTGGGGTTTCTGTTCTACGCTTGGACTACCTTTTGGAGTTTTTAGCTGACCCCTGGAACCTGCGAGTACTTGGATTTTCGCTGGAGCAGGCGTTCTGGAGTGCTATTCTCTCAATCCTGCTAGGCCTTCCCGGAGCCTGGCTGCTGACTCGCTATGACTTCCCAGGGCGAGCGGCCTTGCAACGCTTTGCTTACCTGCCATTTCTGTTGCCCTCCATCTTGGTGGTGCTAGCGATGGTCCTGTTTTTTGGAAACCAGGGTTGGGTCAACCAGACCCTGATGTTGCTCTTCCAGCTGGAAGAACCCCCAGTTCAATTCCTCTATTCTCTCAATGGGATCCTGCTGGGCCACGTCTTTTACAACTTCCCACTTGCGATGCGTCTGATCGGGGACCACTGGGAGAGAATTTCTGCGAGATATTCGCTGGCGGCACGAATGCTTGGTCATTCCCCGCAGCACAACTTCTTCCGTGTGACTCTGCCGTTGATGCTTCCATCAGTTTTGGGAGCCTTCGCTCTGATCTTTTTACTTTGCCTGAACAGCTTTGCCATCATCCTGGTTCTTGGGGGAGGAGTCCGACACACGACGATCGAGGTACTGATTTACCAACTGGCTCGGATTGATTTAGATTTTTCAGGAGCAGCGGTTTTGTCGCTCTTACAGTCTGGACTTGCGATCCTTACAATATTGCTTTTGCTCAAGCAGCATCGCAAACAGCGTCTGGTTCGACAGCAGTCGCTACCCCGACTCTGGCTTCCTGATCAACTTCGGCTAAGACGACTAGAGGCTTGGTTAGGCGTGGCTTGGTTGATGGGTGCGCTGATATTTGGAATAGGGCCTTTGTTAGCCATTATCTTTGACTCTGTGCGACAGGCAGATGCTTTCACCTGGGATGCCTACCAGGTTCTCTTTGCCGATCGGGAGAACAATCGCTTCTTTTCTGCCTTGTGGAATTCGATGCGGATTGGTTTGACGAGCGCATTGCTCGCTTCGCTGCTGGGTGCTGGGCTGTTGATCTGGTTGGAGCGGGCACCGTTGCGCTTTAGGGCAGGATTGGAAGGTATGATTCTTTTACCGATGGCTTTTTCCACAGTGGTCTTCGGAGTGGCCTGGTTCCATCTCAACCAGTCGTGGCTTGAGGGGAGTGTCTCCCTGTTTTGGATTGCTGCTGCATTGCATGCGATTCTGGGTTGCCCCTATTGGCTCCGCTTAGTCCTACCGACTTGGCGAGCGGTTCCAACCCAGTGGCATATCGAATCAAAGATCCTTCGCATTCCCCGTCTTCGTTTCTGGAGGATGGTTCTCTGGCCCTGGCTTCAACCAACCTTGTTGCTGGCCTTTGGTTTCGCTTTTGCTCTCTCGCTGGGGGAACTCAATTCGATCCTGATGATAGCTGATGAAACTGTAAGAACCCTTCCATTAGAAATCTATTCAGCCCTCTCGGGATATCGTTTTCATCAGGCTTCTGCGGTTGGAGTTGTCCTGCTAGCGATGTCGGTGAGCCTGTTTCTGCTGGTGGAACGAGCTGTCCTTCTACGTGAGTAGCTGTTCGGCTCTGATCATTAAACATTGAATAAAATTAGAGAGACCTTACAGAGTCTCTGCCAAGATCATCTTCATATTGCGGATCATTTCCCTAATTGATTGAGTGATTACAACTTCGACAAAGATAGCATCGGTCGTTTTCCTCAAAGAAAGCTCAAGTTAACTTATTTGACCCCTTATGGAGTAGCCTCTTCTTTTCGAAGAGGAGCGAGTAGCTCAGCACTCCACGATGTTGACAGCAAGACCACCACGAGCGGTTTCTTTGTACTTGGAATCCATGTCCCGACCGGTTTGGCACACGGTGCGGATTACCTTGTCCAGCAAGACATGGTGTCGGCCATCCGTCCTAAGTGCAAGTTATGCGGCGCCTTGTTCGCAGCGATAGCGTTGCGTTCGATGCAGGGAATCTGAACCAGCCCACCGATTGGGTCACATGTCAATCCGAAATTGTGTTCCATGGCGATCTCTGCAGCATTTTCTACTTGGGCCGGTGTTCCTTTCTTGAAGAGATCAAAGACGCTGGTGTCTATAGAACACAAGCCAGGAAAAAGAAAGAGATCTTCGCTAGTAAAAAATCACGGCCAGCAATGTAACCATCAGTACCAAAATGATGGCAATCAGGGTCAGGTTTCGTCGGCGAAAGGTCTCGTCATCTTCAACCGTCATGACGTCCTTGCGTGATTCTCCCTCCTTTGGAATTTCTACTGGAGGAGGAGCCATCGCCGGCATCTCTGCTTGACGCTTTTCTGCTTCCTGAAGGGCCTCCATCATCCAATCAGGTCCTGTAAACGACTCTTCCGTCTCAGATTCAGCACTCTGGTCATTCTCTCTTCGAGGACCAACTCTGCGCTCTTCTGCTCTACGATCCTGTTGTTGGCTGCGACGGTCGGACAACTGTCGTCGATTATTCTCGCTACGCTGTTCTGTGTCAGCATTTTCCGCAGATTCTAGGAGATTGGGTGAGTCAGACATTTCTTACCTACAGTAGGCGTGATCAAAAATACTCCCAATTGTACTCAGAATGCAATTTTTTGTAAATATCATGTGACAGATTTTTGACCGACCTGTCTTTAACCAAATTTTTTGTCACTTATAGACTTCGAGCAATCCTTTGACAAAGCGTCTTTGAAAGAAGATGACTACTAGCAAGGGCGGAAGTAACGCCAGAATCGCGATGGCAAATCCCTGGTAACCACGTGCCGTCCGAATACCGAGCATCAGGGTAGTAAAGTTTTCACTAGTTGTGATCATCAGGGGCCAAAGGTACTGATTCCAACCTACCACAAACAAAATCAGTGCAAGAGCCGCAATCATTGTTTTGGATAGCGGCAACAGAATATCAAGAAAGAAACGCCAAGGGCCTGAACCATCGAGTTTGGCGGCTTCCAGCAGCTCATCCGGAATAGAACGATAGAATTGACGGAAAAAGAAAGTTCCCGTAGCTGAAGAGATCATAGGGAGAATCAGGCCACTGTAGGAATCCAGCATGTTTAGGCGAGCCACAACCTGATAGGATGGAATGATTCGAGCCTCCAAGGGAAAGAGCAAAGTGATGAAAATCATCCAAAAGCAAAAACTACCGAAGGGGAACCGGAAGAAGACAATTGCATAGGCTGCGGTCATTGAGATGACCAGCGAGCCCACCATGAAGCCAAACCCGAGAATAGAGCTATTGAGAAGCATTCCTGGCACGGTTACCTGCCGACGAAAGCCGCTTTCCTGCAACCACAAGGCAGCATAGTTCTCTAAAAACTTATCACCAATCCACAACTGGATTCCCTCTTCAGCGAGGGTTCTTGAAGAATGAGTGGAGGTTGTGAATACTAACCAGATTGGTAGTGCCAGCAGCAGTACTCCCACCAGCAAAATCAGGTGTCGTCCTGGCTGAAGTTGCTTGTAGCACCGGTGCATCAGTTTTGCTGGAGAGCAAGCGCTGCTCACTCTGTTGTATCCTCTTCTAGGAAGGGCCGCTTTGAGCACCCAGTGAACTTAATGCGCTCATCGGGCATCGTAGTATTGCAGATGCGGGCTCCTCCCAAAAAGGCTCCACGCAAATTGGCGTCAGTGAAGTCTGCTTCGTCAAGATCTGAACCCCGTAGGTCAGCCCACTCGAGATTAGTTGCTCGAAGATTGGCTTCGCGTAGGTCTGCTTCCAACAAAATGCTCTCAGCTAATTCTGCTCGCATCAAGTTAGCACCCACGAGCTGAGCACTTTTTAGATTCACCCCACGTAGATTGGCATGAGTCAAATCCCTATTGGGACATGCTGTGGATTTTGTAAGTTTTTTCAAATTTTTTGCATTGGCCATGGTTTTCCTGCGGTTGGATGAAATTAAGATTTTCCGCCAAGGCATCTCCAACTAAGGTCAGCTTGCCTTACTCAGGGACTATGTTCTTCAGGAGGCTCTGGAATAGTTTCCCCATTGAGGATTAGAAAATGTTGCATTTCAGCATTCAGTGAAGCGGATACCGCACAGTACTTTTGGTGGCCCAAGTGAATTGCTCGCCAGACGCGATGGGCATCAACCTCTCCTTCCAAATCGAAGGTCACCTTGATTTCCGTAAACTTGGTTGGTAATTCTTCGCAACGCACTCCCTCCGTGCGGATGTGTAACTTGTTGATCTTTTCGAGGTAACGATTGAGAATCATCGTCACGTCAATCCCAATACATCCAGCAACGCCTGCCAGTAATAACTCCATTGGAGTGAGGCCTTCTCCAAGACCCCCATATTTCTCTGTAGCATCCATTTCCAGTTTGAAGCCAGATGGACAGGCGGAGACAAATTTTCGCTGGTGCAGCCAAGTGGTATCGACGATCATTTCAATTCTCCAGTTGATAAAACAGTTTCAACAAAAGCAGACAAATAATTTTGTAGGATTTTTGCTGCAAGTCCAGCAATCGCTGTAATCACAGAAAGATTTAATTCAATGTCGCTCTCTTTAGAGATCTTTTATTAAGTACGGATGCAGATTACTCATCAGCGGATTCTCAACATCGCTATACCAATTGTCTTAGCCAATGTTACCGTACCGCTACTTAGTTTAGTTGATACAGGAGTAGTTGGACAAATCGACTCTCCCATTCCAATTGCTGCGGTGGGGATGGGTGGCTTGATTCTGAACACAACCTACTGGTTCTTTGGTTTTTTGAGGATGGGTACCACAGGCCTGGCTTCCCAAGCCGTTGGAGCTCGGGATAGTACTGAAGTGACTGCGATTCTAACCCGGGTACTTCTGCTAGGTGGGGCCGGTGGGCTGCTAATTATGGCCTTGCAGATCCCTCTATTTTGGTTGGCTTTCCAACTTTCTCCAGCAACAGAAGCAGTAGAGGCCCAAGCCCGATTGTACATGCAGATCCGGGTACTCAGCGCTCCAGCTGCAATTGCTCTCTATGGATTGAATGGATGGCTGATTGCCCAAGAGCGTACCCGCTCGGTGTTGTTGTTACAACTCTGGATGAATGGACTCAACATCATACTAGATCTGTGGTTTGTCATTGGTGAGGGATGGGGAGTACAGGGGGTTGCCTGGGCCAGTTTTATTTCTGAGATCAGTGCTCTGCTACTTGGATTATTACTCTGCCGGAATGTCTGGCTGGGTAAGGACTGGCGTAATTGGTCCCGAGTGTTTAATCAACACCTGTTGCTGCGCATGATGAATGTCAATCGGGACATCCTCTTACGAACCTTGATACTACAGTGCATATCTGTTTCATTCCTGTTTGTTGCCGCCGACTTTGGGGCGGTCGAACTAGCGGCGACACATGTGCTTGGGCAATTCCTGATAGTCACTGTCTTCGCACTAGATGGGTTCGCCTTTGCTGCCGAAACCTTGGTAGGTCAAGCTGTTGGGTCTCGCAGTCGTTTGGGGCTCCGGCGCAGTGCTCTAATGCCCAGTTGCTGGGCACTAGGGATTTCCTTGTTGCTAGCACTGGCAATTGGCCAGTTTGGAAATGGAGCGATTGCACTGCTCAGCAAGTCGCAAGAGGTTCAACAAACTGCAGTCAAGTATCTACCATTCCTCTCACTAATGCCTGTTATTGGGGTGGGATCCTGGATGCTAGATGGGATCTTCATTGGAGCTACGCAAACCAAGGACATGCGCAATATGATGGCTGTCAGCCTGCTGATCTATGGAATCGCCTTGATCTCGCTAGTGCCGATCTTCGACTTGTTCGGATTGTGGACAGCCTTGCTGATATCGCTGATCGCCCGTGGTGTCACCTTAGGGTTGTGC
>Ga0160422_10002310_pt1 | contig 11924 bp, 6 predicted proteins | sample Fk160mmetaG_FD_108192 | JGI IMG/M metagenome (GOLD analysis project Ga0160422, IMG submission 108192) | Marine microbial communities from the Central Pacific Ocean - Fk160115 60m metaG | ecosystem: Environmental > Aquatic > Marine > Oceanic > Photic zone | place: The Central Pacific Ocean...
ATTTCGATTAGGGGAATCGGAAGAATGTTTAGAGCTCTTGGTGGAGATCCTGGCGTAGGAACATATGTTGATGGAGCTTACTCTGTTGACTTCGGAATCGCATCGACGGATAACGGACTCTATGATATTGAAAGGATAGAGATTCTCAGGGGACCTCAAGGTACTTTATATGGCCGAAACAGTATCGGTGGAGCAGTAAACTTTATAACATCGAAACCCTCACAAGATTTTTCTGCTGAAGTAAGAACACTAGTCGGAAGCTACGGAATGGCTGAGGGCTATGGATATATTACTGGCGGTTTAACTGATAACCTTAGCGCAAGATTGATAGTTGTTAACAGAAGTAGAGATGGTGTTATCAAAGATCTTGGTGCTGGTGAGGATCTAGATAGTTACGAAGACGAAAACTATACTTTAGCTTTACGTTGGGAGAATGATAACCATACTTTTGATATCAGAGGAAATGAGAGAAGTTATGGAAGAATCATTAGCTCTGCCCAAGGTGCAGGATTAATCACAACTAGCGAATATGGAGGAAATCTTAGAAGGAATGATTTGATGGTCCATGGATATAGGCCCGTAGATCCTAATACTCCCTGTTCGAGTTTAGTTGATAGAACAGTTGCCAACTGTGCCACTCCAGGCTATCAAATTTTTGAATTTAATCATAAAGGACTGCAAAGATTTGGTCAGTTCCTAGTACCAGGTGTGGACCCTGCAACTTTCGCGGGCACAGGAGTTAGTCCTAATTTCGCTTTTGGATATGATGCAGACATCTTGGCTGCAACAATGATTGGTGATGGTAAGAGTATTCCTTCATTAGATGGAGATGATCTTGTAACCTCTACTAATGGTTTTAATGATGAATATTTTGATCACCAAGCAGGCACGATTAACTATACTTGGGACGCTAGAGATGACCTAACAATCAAATATATTGGCTCCTATACTGATTATCTTTATACAAGAATAACTGACGACGATAGGACAGGTAATCCTAAGTTTGATGAGCAGTTTCATGCTATGCAAGAGAATGAAAATTACCAACATGAAATTCAATTTTTCTGGGATATTACGGATGACTGGAGTTTTGTTGGCGGTCTCTTTGAATACCATGAAGAGATTGATCAAGACTTAGACTTTTTTAATCCAAATGGCGATCCAAGATATTCTCAGCCTGCTGATTATGGTTCTGTAGCAGCTGAACTTGCCGGTGCAGATGCTTCTAGACAAGTTCAAATGTTAACTGCTATTGCAGCCTTTGGAGGTGCAAATCCGACAGTACCTGCTTTCCCAACTACTGTTGGACCTTATACAGCTAGAGATACTGGTTGTGGAATTGCTAGCTTGTTAGGACTAGCACCAGTTCCAGATTTCTCTGACCCAGCTTTAACTCAGGTATGTATTATTTCTGGGCCTTGGGATGGAGAGAATGCTGTTTTAAGAAATGGTCCAAATCCTTCACCCGGCACTACATTTGTATGGCAAACAGAAAATAAAACGGACGCCTATGCTGTTTATTTCCAAACTGAGTATCAAATAAATGATACTTGGGCCATAACACTTGGTGGTTCCTACAGTGAAGATGAAAAGGTTGCAGAAGAGAATCTTGTGCAATATAACGAAGCGGATTTAACTGCTGCAAATCTACTTGCGTTTAACGTTTCTACAGGCGCACTAAATGCTGATGGTACACCTACTGGTGAGGGAGTAATAAGATTTAAAGGTGTTCCTTACTCTAGATCTTTTTACAGGTCTATGGAGAGAGAATTCGAGGAGTCTAATTATAGGGTGAACATAGACTATACGCCGACCGATAATGCTTTATGGTATTTATCTGTAACGACTGGCCATAGAGCTGGTGGATTTAACTTAGGTTATTTCTCTGCTTTCCCATCCTATGATTCTGAAGAAGTAACTTCCTATGAATTAGGTCACAAAGGTTCTTACTTGGATAATACACTTCAAATAAATGCTTCGACTTATCAATATGTTTACGAAAATATTCATGGACAGTTTGAGTCACAAAGCTTCTTAGGCGGAGTAAGTACTTCTGTAATAGGTTATCCAGAAGCCGAAACCAAAGGTTTTGAGCTAGAGGTAATATACATGCCTGAACCTAATTGGATTATTGGCGGTAATTACAGCTATACCGATGCAAGATTTTCTGAAGAGATTGTCGATGCATTTGGAAATAGGGGGGTTATTGAAGTAAATAATCCGGAAGCTCCAAGTTCTCTATATTCTATTAAAGAAAGAGAGAGACCTATTAATGGAGTTAAAATGGAAAGAATACCTGAAAATAAACTTTCAGTTTATTCTAACTATACTCAAGAGGACGTGTTGGACGGATCTGTCGATTACTTGGTGGGCGTATCGTGGACTGATGAAATCATATGGTCAGATGCTGCATTGCCTTACCATATTTCTCCAGCTTTTAGTCGTGTAGACATGAAAGCTACATGGACTAATAATGAAGGTGATTTAGAAGTCATGTTCTTTATTAATAACGTGATGGACAAAATAGGTGTCAGAAATATGTCAACAGATGACGAAACTCAAGGTTTCTTAGTTTCTGTTGTTCCAACTCTACCTAGAATGGGAGGTATCTCATTCACTAAGAAGTTTGGCGCTTATTAATTAATCGCTGATCATAAAAAAGCCTGCTTTGTGCAGGCTTTTTTATTTCTATTGCATTAATAACCTTTTGGGAGATTGTTTTGTAATTCCATTTATCAAGTAGTAACAGAGCGAAGAGACAACAATTATGCCTAATAGTGGTCCAAGTACAGATATTGCTGGATAAAAGTTTGCAGTTGTTTCAAATACTCTTGTTTCAATGAAATAAATACCACCATACGCCACCAATGAACCAAGGCTGCCTGAAATTACTCCCAACAGAGTAAATTCAATAAGCGTAGAGGCTTTTATTAAAAAATTAGTCGCACCCAAGGTCCTGAGGACTGCGGATTGGTGTTTTCTTACACTAAATCCATCTTGTAAGGCTGAGAATGCAAGAAATAGGGCGCTTAAAGAAGTAAGCAATAAAATAGAATTCAGTGCTTGAGTAACTTGAGCAATTATTTCTTTTACTTGTTCTATCAATTCCTCTATGGAAAACACAGAAACTGTTCTAAATTCTCTCATTAAATCAGCAGCCAGATATTGTTTGTCCGAAGGTATATAAAACGAGGTTATGTATGTTGAGGAGATATTTTTAAAAAGGGAAGGATGACCTATTACAAAAAAATTTGGGGAAAAATTGTCCCAATTAACTACCCTAATACTTTGAACGAAGGATTCAATCTTTTGTTCACCTAGCTTTAAGTAAACTTCATCACCTATTTCTAATTTATATCTTTCTGCAATGTCGTCGGAGACAGAAATACCGTTCACTTGATAACTATCAAACCACTTCCCTTTTGATATAGAGTTGTGCTCCGGAAGATTTTCTATCCAGGTGATATTAAAATTTCTATCAATTAAGTCTTCAACCGCTTGTTTTTCTTTTTTCAAGATAGAAGCATTTGTAACTGGATAAAAGGGGTTAGACTTAATTCCATTTTCGTCTAGGTAGGACTGCATTCTATTTTTATCCTCGGGGGTAATGTTTATTGCAAAATTATTTGGAGAGTCATCAGGGATCGAAGTTTGCCAGGAACCAAGTAGGTTTTGGCTAGCTGAAAAAGTAATCAAACTTAGCCCTATAGCAACAGTAAACGCAAAAATTTGAAAGGAATTACCTAACTTTCTTCTCCTTAATTCTGATACAGCTAGCATCATTGGGCCAGAAGCACCAAGACCAATTTTATTTTTACCAAGAAGAATATATATAGAACCAATACCTAATGCGGAGAAACCAATAACTCCCATGAAAATTATTAACGACAATGTTAACTGATTTGTATAAAGATAAAGAAGAAGAAAAAAGGCAATCAATCCCATTACAAAAACTGGAATTGAGCCATAATTAAAAGACATATCTTCTTTCAGAACTCTCATAGGAGATATAGCAAGAAGCTTAGTAATATGAGGATAAATGAACCCAAATTGGCAAATTATGACGGTTCCACAAGTGATGAGGATAGGATAAAAACTTGGGACAGGTAATTCAGTAGGGAAGTATGAAGACATAAGATCAATAAACTGAGATTGCAAAATCCAACCTAAAGAAAGACCAATCATTAAGGTAAGGAGTGTTATAAATAGAAATAAAAGAAAATACATCATTCTTATTTGGAAAGTTTGCATACCAAGGGTTTTTAGCATTGCAACATAACTGACATGCCTTCTTGTGAATCTTTGTGATGCAATTCCAATAGTGCACGCTGATAGTAAGACTGCGATTAACCCTCCCAACAGGAAAAAATTCTCTGACCTTTCTATTGTTCTTCCTAAAGATGATGAGTCTTCACTTAGCGATTCTATATCGTCACCGTTTTCTTTGATTATCTCTAGATAATCTCTAACTTTACTTATATTTTCATCATTACCAGCGAAAAGATAGTTGTACTCAACCCTGCTACCCGGCTGAATAATATTGGTTGATGGAACGTCTGCAAGATTCATGATTGTCTTTGGAGCGAAAGCAAAATTTCCAGAAGCCCTATCTGGTTCATAAAGGATCGTTGCATTAAAAATGAACTCGGAGTCTCCTAGAAAGACTTTATCCCCGTAATTCAAATTGAGTAGATTTTGCAATCTTTCATCCATCCAAACTGTACCTAAATCTGGATTCTTTTTAGTAATGAAAATTCCAGATTCATTTTTTAGCTCCAGCTCTCCAACGAGAGGATAAGCATCATCAACAGCTTTAACAGAACTTAATTGCATATCCTCATCGGCAAAAATTACGGATGCAAACAAAACCATCTCCATGAAATCAATTCCCTTGAAATCTTGTTCTATAATTTTGTCTCTCGCAGCATTTTGATTCGACTCGAATTTTAGAGTCCCCCCCAAAAATTCCTCAGTCTCGGTATTCAGTGCCTTTTCTAATCTATCTGTGAATAAAGAAATTCCTGAAACAATAGTTATTGCAAGTATTAAAGAAACTAGAATGGAGGTTAAGTAACCTGACCTTAATTCTCTCACAAATATTTTAAAAGAAAGGGAGAGGAGCATCATTCAACTATTTTTCCGAGTTTCAATTCAATTTTTTTGTCACATCTATCGGCCAAATCATGATCATGTGTGACTATCACTAGCGCATTATCAGTCTCTGAGTTAACTTCAAAGAGAAGATTGGATACCATCTCTCCGTTTTTAGGATCCAAGTTTCCGGTGGGTTCGTCAGCAAACAGTATTTTTGCAGAACAAGCGAATGCTCTGGCAATTGCGACCCTTTGTTGCTCTCCTCCTGAAAGTTGATTTGGATAGTGTTGTTCTCTCTGAGTTAACCCAACTCTGTTAAGAAAATATTTTGCCCTTTGTTCGGGATTATCCTCAGCTTTAAGCTCTGAAGGTAGCATGACATTCTCAAGAGCAGTGAGACTCGGCAAGAGTTCAAAAGACTGAAAGACAAAGCCAACCTTATCTTTTCTTAATACCGCTCTTTGTTCTTCATCCAGTTCATGTAGCGCCTCTCCATCTAAACGAATTTGGCCACTGCTTGCTTCATCTAAACCAGCTAAAAGACCCAGCAAAGTTGATTTACCTGAACCTGATGGTCCAGTAATTGCCAAAGATTGGCCTTCATTTAGATTAAAGGTCACATTGTCCAGGATCACTAATTGGTTATCTCCTGAAGACACTTCTTTCCTTAGGTTGCTTACTTCTAGGATCATTTATTTGTTAAGATAGGTGTATTACATAACTATAACACCCATTAGTATCATAATAAATGAAATTCTTTGTTTATAATGCGGATCTCAATATGCCGACACGAAAAATGAAAATTTTAAGCTTATTAATACTTATTTTTTTTGGAGCTTATGCATTTACTGAGCAAAAGAGTTCTTTTCTTATTTACGGAGATAGCATCAGTGCAGGTTATGGGATGGATCAAGATAAACAGTGGTCAGAAAACTTAAAATATATATTTCAAGAAAATAATGTTTCTCTTAATGTGCTAAACAGGAGTGTTTCTGGTGAGACAACAGGTGGTGGACTTACCAGAATAGAAAACACATTAAACGAGTTAAATCCTTCCTTTATTCTTCTGGAGCTTGGCGGCAATGATGCTCTTAGAGGATATCCTCCAAAAAAGATATATGAAAACCTAGTAAAAATAATTGATGCTTCAAAAGAAAGAGATGTAGAGGTATTTTTGATGCAAATAAGGATTTTACCTAATTATGGAAAAAGGTATCAGTCACAATTTGAATCTATCTATCCCAAAATTGCGAAAGAGAAGAAAGTCATTTTACTCCCTTTTATGCTAGAGAACGTTGCACTGAACAAAGATCTTATGTTGCCTGATGGAATACATCCAAATGTCGATGCCCAACCACTAATTGCAGATTTCGTTTTTAGAAGCATCAAAGCTTATCTAAAATAGAAGATATGAAAAAGTTAAGTAAATTTTTTAATAATCCTTTTTTGCTTATAGCTTCTTTCTTATTAGTTTGGGGCTATTATCGTGATTTTTTCTACTTGACCTTTGCGATTATGGCTTTGGTAACAATTCAGGTAGTTCTAGAAAAACTTGCTTATTCGAAAGTATCAAAACCTTTATTTTTTTCATGGGCATTATTAATGCCATTAGGCTTTATAACCATTGCTTTGAGAGATCCAGTGTTTTTGCAGTGGAAATTTTCGATATTTCACTGGGTTTTTGGTCTTATTCTTGTTGTGTCAAATGTCCTTAAGGGCCCAATTCTCATAAAGATGCTCCTTTCGCAACTTGGACCTCAAGTAGAGTCAACCTCTTCTAACGCAAAATCAAATGTTACTTACTTTGCAGGGTTTTTCTTCATTATGGTCGGCTTTGTAAATTTATATTTCATTTACTTTATGTCACTTGAGGCTTGGGTCCAATTCAAAATCTGGGGAGTTACCTTGCTTAATTTTGCAATGATGATAGCCGCATTAGCTTATTTAGCGAAAAAAGGTGAGTTAGAAGCCCCTAAAAACTAATTTTGGTCCTTATTTAGTCGTTAAAAAACCTCCAAAAAAAATTGCACAGATGACTTGAAAAGTGCATAGTAGATATTGCAAGTGGAACTTTTGTGGTGCAAAAATATGTTCCATTATAAAAAAATTATTTTTTGAGGGGAGAAATATGAAAATTAGGTCCTTAACTTACTTTTTAGGCTTGTTTCTATTATTGCCATTAACTCTATTATCTGAAGAAGAAGATAGAGATAGAGGCGGTATAGAAGAAATCACCGTCACAGCAGAAAAGAGAACATCGACAGTATCTGACACATCTATGTCGATTACAGCTTTTGATTCTTCTTTGTTGGAAGATTTAGGGATGCAGGGTGCTGACGACTTGATGGATCAGCTTCCAGCAACTACCCGTGATGCTTTCGATGTAAGGATTCGCGGTGTGGGAAGAAACTTTAGAGCTTTAGGAGGTGATCCGGGTGTCGCAACTTACTATAACGGTATATATTCGCCCGACTTTGGAATAGCTGCCTCTGAAAACTTTTTATATGATGTTGAAAGAGTTGAAGTTCTTAGAGGTCCACAAGGTACTCTATATGGAAGAAACTCCATAGGGGGTGCAATAAATTACATCACAAAAAAACCTTCTTTTGAAACTGAGGGTGAAGTGAGAACGGTTTTTGGAGATTATGGACTAGAGCAGTATTTCTTAATGTCTTCAGGCCCTATTACTGATGACTTGGCTTATAGATTTACTGGAATTTCAGTTGAGAGAGATGGATTACAAAAAAGCATAGGTACTGGACCAGATACAAATTCGTTGGACGATGAAAACTTAACTCTTACACTACTTTGGAACATCAACGATGACATGTCTTTTCAGGTGCGGGCAAATGATAGATTGTCAGATAGAATTATTAACAATAATGTCCTTTTGACAGAAGGGTATGGTCCTAATAGAGGTACAAGGAACACAAAAGATCCTGTTTACGGATTGAGAAGCGCAACTGCATCTACCCCTGGAGCTGTTGCTTTCACAAGCCCCGTCACAGGGCAAATTGGTTATGCAGCACCTCTCAGGCCAGGTGTTGATCAAGCCGGCTTCCCTTGGAGATTCAATCCTGCCTACAAATATACTGGACCCGATGTATTGGGAACATACGACGTAAATGTAAACCATGACGAAAATTGTGAAGATTATCCCTATGGACCTCCAGGATGTGCTTCAAATCACGTAATGTTCGAACAGGAAGGTATTCAAGCTAGCTATACTTGGGATCTTAATGACAGAACAACAATCACTTATCTGTTTGGTAAAGTTGACTTCAACTATACCTTTAACATTGATCTCGATAACATTAACAGAGATTTCTCACAGTATAGAACAACTGTCCTAGAAGATGTTCACATGACTACACACGAGATAAATGTTAATTGGATGATTGGAGACGATATAGAGGTCACCTCTGGAGTTTTCTTCATGGATGAAAATAGACAACAAACCTATTCACTAAGTAATAATGTTCCTATGATTACCCAGGCTGCAAATTACGGTACTTTGGAGGTCCCTTTAAATGCTATCTCACCTTTGTTGCCACCGGCTAGCATAATGACCCTCTTAGGTTGGCCTAATGCGGCTTTAGCTCCCCACGTAAGATTGGGTGATGCACCTCTAGGATCAACGATCTCAGGAAGATGGCAAGGTAGCGATATGGGCCATGTTTACGAACATGACAATGAAAACCAAACAGATGCAATCGCTTATTTCACTCAGGGTACATGGAGAATAAATGAATCTTGGGCACTAACTTTGGGCGCCAGATATGCTGAAGACGAAAAAGAAGCTTTAGAATTGACCGGTGGTTACGCTGAGCTTTATGCAAGTGCTCTAGGTGGTTTAATACCTTTTGCAAATTTAGCGTCAGGTAATCCTTTCATTCCTGTCGGCCCTGATGCGACAATCGAAGCACAGACAAATGTTGCAATGGGTGCGGCAAGTTGGAATTATAATCCTGCAACTTTGGCTCAGCTAACTGCTCTTGCAGGTGCCGGTGTAATTCCTGCTGCTGCAATTTTTCCCGGATCTATTGATCCTGCGCAACCCATAACACCAACTTGCGAGATAACTTCCTCAGCTACTTGTGCTGCGCCTTTGCGACTGGGACAGGGTATTCCTTATTCTTATACAAGAAGAATCGGTGGAGAAGATTCTTGGGATGATACAAATGTCAGGATAAATGTTGATTATGAACCAAATGAGAATCAACTATGGTATCTTTCTTTCACAACAGGTTTTAGAGCTGGTGGTTACGCACTTGGTGTATCTGGTCAAAGAGATGATCAGAGAGACGCAAATGGTATACCAACTGGCACAGGTCAAAGACTTGTTCATTATGATGAAGAAGTTGTCGAAGCATTTGAGCTTGGATACAAAGGTCTACATTTAGACGATACATTGCAAATCTTTGCTTCTGTATATCATTATGATTACGATGGCTATCAAGATGAGTTAGAGCAATTCGATCCCATTAGAGGAGCTGGTGCAAACTTTGTATCTAATGCTGATGGCATAACAAACAAAGGTTTTGAAATGGAAATTCAGTATCAAGCAAATGATCGTTTGAATATAGCTGGAAATTACAGTTATACAAAAACAGAGTACGGAGAGGACTATTTAGTTTTCACAGTAGACGATCCTACAAACCCAGTTGCTGCATTTGGGCAATGTGTACAAGGTTTTGTTTCTTGCGATGTCACCAGTCCATCTTTTGCTTCAGACTATACAGTTAACTTGAAGGGAGGACCTTTGAAAGGTATACCCGAAGATAAGTTTACTATTAATATTACTTATGAAATGGATACAAGATGGGGACCAGTTTGGTTGTTCGCAACTCATTCATACACAGGTGCTTTCTCCGCATCAGGAGTGCAAAGACCGCTCGATAGGATCGAGTCACGTGAAACTTCCAACATAAGTGCCTCATGGTATAGCGAAGACGGAAGCATAAATGTAAGAGCTTATGTAGATAATGTTATGGATAATGATAACTACTATGCTCTCTCTGCACAGAGCGCTGAACAAAACTTCAGAAAGCAAGTAAGTGCATTGAGTCCTCGTACGATGGGAATAGATCTTAGATATAAGTTCTAGGTAAAAAAAAAAGAAAACAGGCCTTAGGGCCTGTTTTTTTTTGCTTTCTCAAAGGAAATAAATTTTTTTAAGTATTATTCTTTTAACCTAGTCTATAAGATTACTAATAATGACTGACCTAATAATTGAGAAATTAACTTTAAAAACACGGGTTGGCTATGGAATAGGTGATATTGCGATATGCCTATATTGGAGCGGTGTCGGACTTTATTTACTTTACTTTTACACAGATGTAGTGGGCATTTCTCCTTCTTTAGCAGGGTTAATTTATGGAATAGGTATGTTTTGGGATGCGATAACTGATCCTTTTATGGGATATGTTGCAGAGAGAACTAGGACTAGATGGGGAGTTTATAGACCATATTTATTATTTGGCAACATTCCATTAGCTTTATCCTTTGTGCTTTTATTTTGGGTTCCTCCATTTGAAGGGACTATACTTTTCTTTTTTCTCTTATTCGCCAACATTCTTCATAGAACATGCTTTACCCTTGTTAGCGTACCATTTTCATCGCTAACTCCCAGGATAACATCTGATAGCCAAGAGAGAACTAATCTTACTGGATTTCGAATGATGGGAGCTCAAACAGGAACTAACTTGATGGCGCTTGTAGCTTTTCCGATAATCTTTTGGGTTGGGGGAGAGGACGAAAGTATGGGGTTTGTTGTGTTAGCTTTGATAGCTGGTTTGTCTGCCTTGCTAATTCATTCAATCACCTTTTTGACGGTTAAAGAGCCTTCAAATGATCATGGAATTGAAAGAGTTGGAGGAAGTTTAAAAGAAGCTGCGAGAGCAATAGGAAAAAATATGCCTTTTTGGCTTGTTTTTTCAGCAACCTTAATAGTTGGAATAACAACTATTTTCTTTGGAAATAATCTTATCTACTACACAAAATATGCTTTGAACTTGCACGAACATCAAAGCACAATTTTGTTTACAAGTGGCGTAGTTGCTTTTTTGAGCATTCCCTTTTGGTGGTTCATTTCCAATAAGATTGGAAAAAAATTTACTTGGCTCCTTTCGAGTACTCTGACCTTACTTGCTTTTATAATTTTTTATTTTTATCAAATTAATTCTTTAAATGAACTTTTATTTTTGGTCGCTTTCATAGGTTTTGGATCTGGGGCAGGAGGTATACTTTTTTGGTCTATGCTTCCAGATACTATCGAGTATGGAGAAGTTCTTACGGGCGTAAGAAGTGAATCTTCTCTTTATGGCTTTATGACATTTGCACAAAAAGGTTCTATTGCATTTGCCGTCATAATTCTTGGAATAGTTTTAGACACGATTGGTTTCAAGGCCAATGAAGTGCAAGCAGAAAATACTCTTACGGATATGAAATTAATTATGACCCTTATTCCTTCCTTAGGTATTGCATCTAGTTTAGTTATTATTTATTTTTATCCAATAGATGCAACAATGCATAAGAATTTATTAAAAAAACTTCAAGAGGCAACAGAATGAAACCTATCCGATGGGGAATATTAGGCACGGGTTCCATAGCCAAGGCTTTTGCTAAGGCTCTAAATGAGACTGACGGAGAATTATATGCTGTAGCAAGTAATAGTCTTAGCAGAGCTGAAGAGTTTTCTCAATCTTACCAATGCATAGCAATTGAGGGTTATGACAATCTGATATCTTTGGACGAAATAGATGCTATTTATGTTGCAACACCACACACTAGTCACTTTGAATTGTCTGCAAAATGTCTCGTTAACAAGA
>Ga0160422_10002311_pt1 | contig 11923 bp, 15 predicted proteins | sample Fk160mmetaG_FD_108192 | JGI IMG/M metagenome (GOLD analysis project Ga0160422, IMG submission 108192) | Marine microbial communities from the Central Pacific Ocean - Fk160115 60m metaG | ecosystem: Environmental > Aquatic > Marine > Oceanic > Photic zone | place: The Central Pacific Ocean...
ACAAAGATTTGGAAACCGTAGTTTCACTGGCAGAGGCCCAGTACGCTTGGACCGAAAAACAAGCCAAACTGGCACTGGTTATTTTAAAGAGATATCTTACAAAGTTTCAGGCCAACGGCATGGACATTAAAAGTTTGCTTGATAAACCTGTATATGAACAACCTTTTAGAGTGATAGACTTTGAAAAAAGTATTGAAAAGTACATCGATGAGGATGAAGTTGAGAAGATTGAATTAAGGTTTCCTTATAATAAAAAGATCATTCAGCTTGTAAGGATGTTGAACAACAAAAGAGGACTACCAACTGGTTATAGTAGATATGATGGGGAAACTAAAAAATGGACCTTCAAACAAACAGATATCACCACTTACTATCTTACATTAATTGCTATTAGATATGATTTCAAGTTTATAGACAAAACACTCCTAAACGACTTTTATAAAGTAAGAGAGGGTATTGAGTTGTTCAAACCTACTAGTGCTTCCATAAAAGATAATCAAGTTGTTTTGCATGACGCACCAGATTCTTTATCAGAATATTGGCAAAGAGAGATCAAAGCTTTACCATTGATACAACAGATAGACAAATTAAAAGAGTGTGGGATAAGCAACAAAGGCCTGAAAGTAAAGTCTTGGTCCAACCTAGGCGGAAGAATTGCTCTCACTAAAACAAAAAAAGCATGGATCGATAAAAAACAGTTTTCAAAAGATCATGTACTTGCAGGTCTCACTGAACTAAACTGTTTTCCAATAATCATGCCTATTGCCGGAGAACCGTACACTCAACACGATGCAGATGATTGGAGCCAGTGGTTAAATGCATTCCAACGTCATGGTATTGAAAATAAAAATATGTCATTTGGATTTGATATAAAAGAACCAATACGAGCAGGTGAAAGAGAAAATCCAATTATAGAAGATTGGACAAGTGAAATAAACGAGACTAGATTTGGGGTGCTGATGGAGGTTCATCAACTGTCAAAGCAATTTAAATACGTTGATCAAGAAACAAAGGTAATTTTTGTAAGAAATAGAATACCAAGAACACTAATGAGATCTGGTATCAAACCAAAATGTGTCTTAGTTGCACTAGGTGGCGGTTATTATGCCGCCGGCACAGATAACCTAAAAAGATATCTTGATTCTTTACCTAAAACGTTGTATTATAATGAGCATCAACCTTCAAATTGGGATTGGGGCGAAAACATTATAGTAAAACTATGAGCAGTTGTAAATTAGTAATAAAAGACCAGGTAAATGTAAAATTTGAAAACTTAGATCTTAAGTGGAGACAACGTCTACATCAAAAATTTAAATATCAAGTTCCATATGCGTATCACTTACCAGCAGTAAAGCTAGGCAGGTGGGACGGAAAAATTGCGTTCTTTGGTCTCGGAGGCACAACATATCTGTATCTTGTTGACCAAATACTTCCTATACTGGAGGACGGTGGTGTATATGTAGAACTAGATGATCAAAGACCAAAGCAAGATCTCGAGTTCAAGGCTGTTACTAAAGACTATCTAAGTCATATCAAATGGCCTGAAAAGCATCCAAGTGCAGGACAACCTATAGAATTAAGAGACTATCAAGTGGAGACAATCAACAAGTTTATCGAAAATCCACAAAGCATACAAGAGATCGCCACTGGCGCAGGTAAGACCATTATTACTGCGGCACTGTGCCAGTTGGTCGAACCATATGGCCGAACTATAACAATTGTGCCAAACAAAAGCCTTGTAACACAAACGGAAGAAGATTTTGTTACATGTAATTTGGACACAGGTGTTTACTATGGTGATAGGAAAGAAATTGGAAGATACAACACAATCGCTACATGGCAAAGTCTAAACGTTCTTGAAAAGAAAAGCAAGGATGAACACTCAACAGAGTTCAAAGAATTTATAGAAGGAATAAACACAGTCATTGTTGATGAGGTACACATGGCAAAAGCAGACGTTTTGAAAAGAATGTTAACAGGTCCATTTGCTCACTGCCAAATACGTTGGGGACTCACAGGCACGGTGCCTAAACAAGAATACGAATACATGGGCATAAAAGTTGGATTGGGCGAAGTAACAAATAAAATACCTGCAAAAGATCTCCAGGACAAAGGCGTGTTAGCTAACTGTCATGTAAATGTTTTGCAAACAAATGACATACTTGAATTTAGAAGTTACGCTGAAGAATTAAAATGGCTGACAACAGACGCAAAACGTATGAGTTGGGTGGCACAGACAATCAACGATATTAGCACATCGGGTAACACATTAATATTGGTTGATAGAATATCGGCTGGAGAGATACTTGAGAAAAAGATCAAAGACAGTGTGTTTATCAGAGGTGCTACAAAAAATATGGAACGGAAAGAACATTATGACGAGGTTTCAACAGCACAAACAAAAGTTATAATCGCCACATATGGAGTGGCGGCCGTTGGAATAAACATTCCACGTATCTTCAATCTTGTATTGATCGAGCCTGGAAAAAGTTTTGTTAGGGTAATTCAATCTATAGGAAGAGGAATACGTAAAGCAGAAGATAAAGATTCTGTAAACATATGGGACATAACCAGTGCCTGTAAATTTGCAAGAAGACATCTCACACAAAGAAAAAAGTTTTACAAAGAGGCAAATTATCCGTATAATATAGAAAAGATAGACACAGATTTATATGAAAATTTTAACACTTGATGACCAAACTTATAAACTGGAAAAGATACCAGAATGGGTAGATGAAAAATTAAGGTTTGCAGTGCTTGACAACTCAGATCCTGCTAATCCAGACTTTTTTTATATTCCTTTAATATTTTTAGAAAGTTTCAACGCACCGGCGGCAGTGCTTGAAATAGGAAAATATAAACTTAAGATGCCACTGGATTGGAAAATGTTGATTGGAGAAATGGGCCAATCGGAGATGCACGTGTTACCAATAACCAGTTTGAATGACCGTGGCTTTGATGCATTTACATTTAATCCTTTATCAAGCAGTAAACCTGACTTTATGCCAATTGATGTTGTCGACATATACACAGAAGTGAAGTGGTATTTTCCAAAGATAAAGACAGGACAGATGTTGGCAGTTCCATTACAGGATGGTCCAAAGCCAGTGTGTGCTTATTTTGTAAAAGATATATCGCGACAGTGCGAGCAGGTTGATTATGGCTCAGTCTGGTAGAAAAACAATTAAAATAAAAGCGCCTGTGATGATAACCAATGATAGAGTGGCTGTATGGATGGACGAAGGAGAATGGGCCTCTGACTTTTTTAGTTTTTTACAAAAAAATAAATTTAAATTAACCAGTTTCAAATATTTGCAAGGCAAATTAAAGTTGTCGTTTCAAACTGCAAAAGATTGTACAATGTTTGTATTAAAATATGCCAGTAGAAAAAAGTAAAAGGAAATTTTTTGAACTCCGAAACGGACTAAAAGCCGTTGACTACAGGAATAAAGATTACTATGACCGAATAGATGACCATGAAAAAAGTTTGTATTCTCCATATATGCTAATGAGATACGCGGCGACAGTATCAAGCAAGGATAAGTTTTTTGTTGAACACTACGTGGAAATGGTGAACGAGTGTGTAAACAAACATCTATTCACTTTATCAAGTAAGCACAAAAAACTTTGTTGGATCCTAACTTCTATGTGTGGTGCTTTACAACAGCAGTTTCATCCTTGGATAAAACCAATGAAGAGGGTACCAAACAAAAGTATGAAGCAGTTACAAAAATTGTATCCAGCCATGAAAGAAAGTGATTTAGAAACTTTAGATAAAATAATTACTGATCGGGAGCTGGAAGAACTAATAGAATCACATGGAATCGAATCTAAATAAATGTCCTTATTGCGGTAAGCAGTTTGCTCGAGAAAGAACACTCCATGTGCATATGTGTGAACCAAAACGAAGACACATGCAAAAAAATGAAAAATGGGTGCAGAATGCATTTATAGTTTTCCAAAGATTTTATCAGATACATCAAAAAAACACAAAAGAGAAAACATATGAAGAATTTTGCAAAAGTGCATACTATAATGCTTTTGTGAAATTTGGTCGCTTCATGATGCATATCAATCCGATATATCCGGAGAAGTACATTGACTTTGTCATACTATCTAAAATAAAATTAGATCATTGGGCTCGTGATGATTTATACGAAGCGTATCTCATAGACACATTAAAGGCAGAGCCAGTCGAGGCGGCACTGCAAAGATCCATTACGACAATGATGGACTGGGCTCAGGAACAAAATGCACAGTGGTCTGATTACTTTAGACTTGTAAATACCACAAGGGCAGTGCAACATATACAGCAAGGAAAAATAAGTCCATGGCTATTGCTAGGTTGCAAACCAGGTAAGACTCTGTTAAAATCGTTTAGTGATGAACAATTACAGATGACTGCCAGATATATCAATCCAGAATTTTGGCAATCAAAATTTAAAAGCTATCCAGCTGATCACTTATTTGTAACTGAGACTGCAAAGGAGGCAAAAATTGAGTAGGATAAAAGTAGAGAATGGAGAAGAATTTGATATAGAGTTTGAACAGGGAGACTCAATAATCGTTATACAGGAAGACGGGAGTATACGGAAAATTTATATGCCTGACATGGATACAAAATATTTTAACAGTGAAGGTTACGCAAAACTTTTAGAATGCATAGACATAATCAAGCCAGGAACAAAAGAAGAATTTATTAAGTTCCATGAAGCAGAACGCAAAGGAAGAATACACTAATGCCTGATGTAGACATAGATTTTTTTGATCGAGATGGAGTGCTAAAATTATTCAAACACACTCCGGCCACAATAATAAAAGACAATAAAACTGAGAAACATAAAACTGGTGTATACTTTCATGCAGTGCCAGAAAATCCAGTAACAGGACATTCAAGCTTGGATTATAAAAAAGCAGAGGATCGAGGCTATTTTAAAATTGATATGCTTAACGTGAACATCTATAAACATGTGAAGTCTGAGAAAGAACTTGTAGAGTTGATGATCCAAGAACCGGATTGGGATATGTTAAAAGATATCCATACTGTTGATAAACTTTTCCATTTAAATGGTCATTTCAAAATTGTTTCAAAACTTGAACCAAAAACTATAGAACAACTTGCGGCTGTACTTGCAATAATCAGGCCAGCAAAGAGGCATCTGATGTACAAGGACTGGCAAGACATTATGAAAGAAGTGTGGGTAAGGCCCTCTGATGGCAGTTATTTTTTTAAGAAATCACACGCAGTGGCGTATGCTCAAGCTATAGTAGTACAGATGAATCTGATACAACAAGGTAAATATAGTTTTGATGCAACGTCAAAAACTTAAGAAAAGAAAATCCAAAAAGAACAAAAATCACCTTATCGATGAACCAATAGAGTATAGGCACTATCAACCTAATAATCCGTTGACAAAATACTTTGCAAAGTTGATCGAAAAACAACCTAAAATTAAATAGGTCGTCTTACAAGTTGAATAGTTCTACGCTTTACCCGTTTCTTTGAAATTTCGGATAGCTTTACTGTTGGTCCTTCAACAATTTTAACGTCTTTAGTATTCAGTGTAACCAGGATAGTCCTGAAATACCTAAAATCTCCTTTAAGGAAGATATTAATTGGTAATTTCCTATTAGACTCATGCCACCAAATTTCTCCACATTTAAGGAATTTTATTTTATCTTGAGGCATCATTAGTCTACCATAATCGTAAAAGCTTATAACATTACTGTCTTGATTTTGCACAATACCAACATATTCAAGATCACCCTTTTGAATTAGGCTCAAAAATGGAAATTTATCCCTTAATGTCTTAAAAATTTCGTTCATGCTCTATCTATAAATACTGTTAAATATGTATTATGCAAACAGTACAAAGGTATTTACTATCACAATTGGTAATAGCCTATATAAATGGTTACCAAGGAAGGAACTCTAAAGTGTACGATAGACGCTTGACATTACACAGAGGGGTCAATAACCCTATCACTTTTACCTTCAAAAACGAGGATCAAAAGGCACAGGATATTACCTCAAAAACATACGAATTTAACATCATAGACACAGAATCTAAAAAATCTGTTGTTACGAAGACACTTACTGTTCTGGATGATGGATCAACTGTTTCCACAAAAGGCGATGCAAGTACCACAATCACAGAGGGAGACCTATTACCTTTGGAAGCCAAATTTTACAACTTTTCAGTTCGTGAAGTCAAATCGGATGGAAGTAGAGAAGTTACATATTCAGACACTGGATATGCTTCCGCGGGCACTATTGAAATACTAGATGGTGCTTTTCCAGAATTTGTGGCCAGCACTGCAATAACCCAATTTACTGGTAACGGTGGGCCTTTACAATACACATCAAGTGCCATCGATGCTAGACCAGGAATCAATAACAACAAGGCCTTACATACAATTGCCATGTATCCACAAAGCTTTAGTGGTAAACTAATCGTGCAAGGAACAATGGCCAGCTCACCAAGTGATAGCGACTTCGTCACTGTGACATCAGCTACATTCTCTGACGCATCGTCCCCTAGCACCTTGAACTTCACTGGTATTTTCCATAGTGTGAGATTTTCATGGGATAATGATTCTGGTAATACAGGAAAGATTGACAAAATACTTTATAGACAGTAAAATATAGGATATGAACCTGATCCAGTCGACTATCCTGACAAGTTTGCCTGCGGATAAAAAGAAAACTCCAAGCGGGTGGATATCTTTCAATGCACCTTGCTGTATCCATAATGGTGAGACTCGAGACAAGAAAAAACGTGGTGGCATAATGAACAGTGCTGATGGCACTATCAGTTATCATTGTTTTAACTGTGGCTACAAGGCAAGTTACGTCGTTGGCCGAAAACTAACACAAAGGATGAGAACTTTTATGGGCTACATAGGAGTTCCAGACGACACAATTAAGAAGTTAGCTATAGAGGCCATGAGGCATGAAGAAGGTGACAACAAATATGAAAGAAAAAAATTTGTAAACTTTGTAAAGAAGAAAATGCCAAAAAATACACATAGTCTTGATGTCTGGCTCGAAAAGTACATCGCACAAGATCTTACTGAGCCACAATACAAAAAGGTTGATAATTTGTTAAACTATCTGAAGGACAGAGGCATAGATCCTACATGGTATGATTTTATGTACTCACCGGACTTCTATTTTAACTTTGATCAAAGAGTCATAATCCCTTTCTATTGGAAAGGCGACGTTGTTGGATACACTGGCAGGCTATTTGAAAGGGCTGAAAAAATAAAATATGTCACAGAGGTACAACCAGGGTACGTGTTCAATATGGATGCACAAACTTGGGATAGAAAATTTGTAATTGTTACTGAAGGTCCATTTGACGCCATTACCATTTCTGGTGTAAGCATACTTGGATCAGAGATAAATGACATACAGCGAGAACTTATAGAAGGACTCAACAGAAAGATCATAGTAGTGCCTGACAGAGATCAGCCAGGACAAAAACTAATTGATCAGGCCATAGAATATGGTTGGGGTGTTTCTTTTCCAGAATGGCATGATTCGGTTGAAGATACCGCCGATGCTGTGTTAAAATATGGAAGACTATTTACTATGCAATCAATATTAAAAAATACAGAAACAAATAAATTAAAAATTAATTTAAAAAGGAAAATGTACTCATGACCGAGTTTACACAAGGCATACAAGGTGTACTAAAAAAATTAATTAGTGGCTCTAGTGTTACACTTGCCCTGATCTATACAATAGGACACATCTGTATAGCAATGACTGTGGTTAGTGTATTAACAGGTGCAAGTTTGTGGGAGGCAGGAGCAGTTGCACTTATCGAGCCTAGCATAAATGGCGTATGGTTTTATGTCTTGCACTCACTTTGGAAAAAATCTAAAGGCATATAATGGCAGAATATACATTCGATGTTCAAAAACTTTATATAGAAATGATGCTGGCCGATGCAGAGTCATTTGCACGAGCACAAAATATTTTCAATCCTAATAGCTTTGATAGAAAACTTCAGCCTATTGCAAAGTTTATAAAAGACTATATGGAGGAATACAAGGTCATGCCTGACGTGGACCAAGTAAACGCAAAGCATGATATAAAATTAAAATCAGCAAAAGATCTAGACCCAAGTCATTTTAACTGGTTGCTAGATGAATTTGAAACGTTTTCAAGACACAAAGCACTCGAACGTGCAATACTTCAGTCAGCAGACTTACTGGAAAAGGGAGACTACGCTCCTGTAGAGGACATGGTCAAACAGGCAGTAAGTGTTGGACTTACAAAAGATCTTGGTACAGACTACTTTGAAGATCCTAAAGGTAGATTGGAGAAACTTAAAAACTCCAATGGACAAGTCAGCACAGGTTGGCCAAACATTGATAAGAAGCTGTTCGGTGGATTTAACCGAGGCGAACTAAACATTTTTGCAGGTGGATCAGGCGCAGGCAAAAGTTTGTTCTTACAGAATCTTGCAGTGAATTGGTCAACTGCTGGTCTTAACACAGTGTATATTTCTTTTGAATTAAGTGAGGAACTAACAGCGATGAGACTAGATGCCATGATGACAAACATTCCAACTAAAAAAGTATTTCCAGAAATAGATAACGTAGAAATGAAAGTTAAGATGTTGGCTAAAAAATCAGGACAACTACACATAAAATATTTGCCAAGTGGAAGTACAATACTAGACGTGCGAACTTATATCAAAGAACTAGAATTAAAAACTAAGAAAAAAATTGATTGTATCCTTATAGACTATTTAGACTTGATGATGCCAAAAAGTAAGCGGGTATCACCGAGTGATCTTTTTATAAAAGACAAATACGTATCAGAAGAACTTAGAAATTATGCTGTAGAATCACAGATGTTGTTGGCCACTGCATCACAGTTAAACAGAGCCAGTGTTGAAGAGATAGAGTTTGATCATTCACATATAGCAGGAGGATTGAGTAAGATACAGACAGCAGATAACGTAATTGGTATATTCACTTCGCGAGCAATGAAGGAGAGGGGGAGATATCAGATACAGTTTATGAAAACAAGAAGTAGTTCGGGTGTTGGACAGAAAGTTGATTTAGAATTTGATGTAGATAGCTTGAGAATACGTGATCTAGCTGATGACCCTGAATACAAACAATTTGATAAACAGCGAAGTACTATCTATGATTCATTAAAGCAGAAATCAAAAGTAAGCACTGATAAAACAGATGCACAACCTAAAGTTCCAGATCCAACTAAAGGCGACGAGATCGGAAAAGTCAAAGCAACCGTTGAGGGTGGCAAACTAAGACAACTACTAAATGAATTACACTCAGATGAGGAGCAGTAATGATTTTAATATCACATCGCGGAAATATAGATGGTCCAAATCCTGAAAAAGAAAATACAATCGCATACATAGAAACCGCACTCAAAGAAGGCTACCACTGTGAGATAGATATATGCAAGTATGACGGCAAACAATTTTACCTCGGACACGACGACCCACAGGAAGCTGTTTCTGTGTCGTGGTTGAGAGATAATCTTTTATGGTGTCACGCCAAAAGTTATAACGCTCTGGAGGCTATGACCACTTTGGGGATTCATTGTTTTTTTCATAAAAGTGATAGGTACACTATGACAAGCAGAGGATGGATATGGGCATACCCAGGGGAGCTGGGTGGAAAATATACCATTGCCGTACATCCAGAAAAATTACATCCAGCTGATGTAAATAAATTTGCTGGTGTTTGTAGTGACTACATTGGAAAGTTCAATGATTAAATTAATTATTCTAGATGTGGACGGAGTGCTTACAGATGGTAAGAAATATTATGACCGTGACGCAAATGTTGTAATGAAAACATTCTGCGATAAAGACTGGACCGCAATTAAAAGATTCAAAGCACTAGGTATAAAAGTAATTTTCCTTACTGGAGATCCTTTCAATGAAGCCATGGCTAGGAATAGAAATATTGATTGTATAGTAAACAGAAAAGATGGAAAACACACTGACAAAGTAGATTATCTCAAAGGACTGTGTGAAACCTACAAAGTTAAGCCAACTGAAATTGTATTTGTAGGTGATGATATTTTTGACATGGCTATTATGCAAAAGGTAGGATACAAATATTGTCCGGCCGACGCTCCAGAAGAATTACATGACATAGTTACTGATATACTTCATGAATCGGGAGGTAACAACTGTGTGATGGTATTGTTTGATACTTTAAGACAAGCAAAACTCCTACCAAAATATAAAATGGATGAACACATGAAGGCGGTATACGAATTAGATGTTAAGGAGAAATTTTAATGCATGACATAAGTCTTTATGGACATCTCACTGTTGACAAAATTTTTGACGGTTTCGAAGAAAGACAGACCTTGGGAGCAATGGCTAATATGTGGAGAACATTCAAACAGATCTCTCCCGAATTAGATATTGGTATGATACCTACTAGTGTTGGCGAAGCTATTGTTTACATAGACAGAGAAAGTTCAACAAGGTACTCAAATTTTGTGCCTGATATAAAAACAAATTTTCCAATAATTAAAGAATCAAAAATTTCACATGCGATGTATATTAATAAGTTACTTGATGTAAGTTGGCTCAAAGATCTAAAAGGAATAATAACAGCTGACGTCTGTGCAGGTCCCCGTGTGGATAGTAATCTTTTACAACATGTGGACTATTTTTTCATAGCAGATGAAGATGCCTATGCGGACTTGCAAACTATGTGCAAAGACACCAAGGGCTATGTAATCCTACACACAAACAAGAGCAGTGTCATATCCGATGGCAGATATGAAAACAGTTACACAATAGACGAGGACATGTTTGTTCCTAAAAGTAATGTGTTAGGTGCTGGTGACATGTTTGCCAGTAGTTTTTTATATGGACTGCACCTAGGCCTACCGATGGACCAATTACAAAAATACGCACACGAAACTACTAGTAAACTAATTAAAAGTGAGAATGAAAAAATATAACCTACTTCTGCCTATCGCCGGAAAGGCACAAAGATTCATCGACGCAGGGTATACCATGCCAAAGCCTTTAATCCTAGCAAGAAACAAGCACGTGATAGACTGGGCTCTTGAATCAGTAAACAAAAGCGAATGCAATTTAATTTTTATGGTAAGGGTAGATCATGTGTATAATTTTAGCATTGATAAAATACTTAAACAAAAATTTGGTGAGGATATCACCATAATAAAAATTAGCGAAGTAACCAGAGGTGCATTGGAAACTTGTACTTTGGCTAGAACACACATAGATAATAATCTGCCTTTGATAATTTACACGCCAGATGTGCATTTTGGGCCTGTGTTTAATCCTGATAGCATCCAGAAAGACAGCGACGGTTTCTTGTTAACATTTACAGCTAATAGTCCAGATCATAGTTATTCAGATTATGATGAAAGTGGCAAGGTAAAAAACGTTGTTGAGAAAGAAGTCATATCGAAAGAGGCAAACGTTGGACTTTACTATTTTAAGTCAGGAAAATTATTTTTAAAATATGCCGACGAAATGATTAATAAAAACATGTTAGTTAAAAATGAATTTTACATTGCGCCAATGTATAATCTAATGATTAGGGATAATTTGAAAGTGACAGCGGCAAACACAGAAAAAATGCATGTCCTAGGCACTCCCCATCAATTTGAATTTTTTGTACAGCGGGTAATAACAAGATTTGGTGACAAGCCTATAGCTATTGCTAGTGATCACTCTGGTTTCAAAGCAAAACAGGATTGTATAGATATTCTGGAGCAACTCGCGATTCCGTATATCGATGTGGGGACCTTCACAGACAAGGCCTGTGATTATCCTGACTATGTTTTACAGGTTACCAAATTAATAAAATCCAATGAATGTAGTCATGGAATTAGTTTTTGCAGATCAGGTCAGGGTGCAAATATCACAGCCAATAAAGT
>Ga0160422_10002312_pt1 | contig 11920 bp, 14 predicted proteins | sample Fk160mmetaG_FD_108192 | JGI IMG/M metagenome (GOLD analysis project Ga0160422, IMG submission 108192) | Marine microbial communities from the Central Pacific Ocean - Fk160115 60m metaG | ecosystem: Environmental > Aquatic > Marine > Oceanic > Photic zone | place: The Central Pacific Ocean...
AAAAAATTTATTAAGTCATTTTTAATAATTTTTTTTTCATACTTGTTTGTTATTACAGCTGGTTATCCTTATTTTTTAATTTATTTCAGTATTTTTATATTCTTATATTTTTTCTTTACATTTTATTATAAAAAATTTTTTCACTCAGAAAACTTAGAAATAAATATTCTTAAATATGGTCTAATCTTAACTCCATCTTTTTTTTTAGCAATTTTGATTACTAGTCCATGGCTAATGGGCATAAAAAAAATTTTAGAAATAACAAACGACAGGAATATCTCAAGTTATGAATTTGCAACTCTTCATGAATTTAATATTATTGATATTGTTGGTTCGTGGATTTATCCGATAGCTTCAAATACTGATGGAAGATACTATTTGGGTATCTTTTTAACTTTATTAGTTCTCTGTTATTTATTAACAATTTTTTTTTATAAAAAGATTGAAAAAAAAGAAATTTATCTTATCTCATTATCAATAATTTTTTTTATCTTTACTAGCTTGATTGCTGCCGGTGGTAATTCATTTTTATTTAATTTTATTTGGAGTAAAAGTGAATTTATTCAACAATTAAGAACATGGCCCAGAATAAATATTTTATTAATACCCTCTTTCTCAATTCTTTTAGCTTTGTCATTAAGGCACATGATAAGAACTAAGTTTTTGACTCAAAATTTAAGCTTTAAAATAGATAATTTAAATTTTATTTTTTTTATTTTGATAATAATTTTATTTGCTCAAGCAATTTTATTTTACAATGAAATAAAAAGTGGTTATTGGGAAACTTGGCATGAAAAAAGATTTATCTATGCTTCAGAATTTTTAGGTTTTCCTTTTAACAAATTATTAAATCTATACGATGGAAGGATACATATTTTAGCAACTATTGCTTTATTTCTGATATTTGCGATAATCTTAAAAAATGTAGATTTTTTTATAAAAAAAAAAAATTATTTCTTAAGTATTTTTTTGATATTTACCGCTTTAGAACTATTTGTAATTTCAAATATACAATGGTCTTTATTTGAATGGAAAACTAAAGACACTGATAAGAAATTAAATATCAAAAACTCAATCATAAAAGCTAACTTTAAAAGTAGAAAATTAAATTATGTATTTGGAAATGAATTTATCAGATCAGAAGTTTATCAAGTAAATAATTTTGCTAACTGGGGCTATGAGGGACATGAAAAAGTTTTAAGACAATATTATAAACTTAATGGAAATATTAAAGATAATGTTTCTAAAAATGAAATTGAAAATTTCAAATATTTCTTTGGTTTAGATAATAAAAATAAACGTGTTTTTGTTACTAAAAATATAGATTATAATGACATAGATAGTTTTGTTAAGGATAACAAATTGTTTGAGACTGAAAGTAATTACATTGAAGTAGATTGGAACAAATACTTTGGGGATGAATTAATAATTAAAACAAATTTAAATCAATCTGGATGGCTTACATTTGTTGATAATTTTGATCCATTCTGGGAAGCATTTATTAATAATAAACCAATAAAAATCAAAAAATTTCTTAACGCGTATAAATCAATCAAAATTGATAAAGGAAATCAAATCATTAAATTTAAATATTCCCCTTTTAATTTTAGTAAAATATATTTTAACTAATTAATATGATTTATGATTTTGAGCCAGGTGATAAAGTTTTAAACCCTGAACACAAAGAGTGGGGTATAGGACAAATTCAATCAATTATAAAAACCAAAATAACTGTAAATTTTGAAAATGCAGGTAAAAAAGTAATTAATTCTGATAATATTGAACTTATAAAAATTAATGAACCAAATTGAAATAAAAAATACTGTTGAAAAATTAATTGAAACTTTTTTGAAAGCTGGAAGAGTTTGTTTAGACTTAAGAAAAAAAGGTTTAATTAAAAAAATAAAAAGTGATAATACTCCAGTTAGTAATGGTGACTTAGAGGTAAATAAAATTATTTCTGAAAAAATATCAGAAGTAACACCAACAATTCCTATTGTATCAGAGGAAACATCTGAAAATAGATCCAATAAAGAATTAAAAGATTTTTGGTTAATTGATCCTATTGATGGTACCTATGATTATATAAACAACCTAGAGGAATTTACCATTAATGCTGGCTTAATAATAAATAGAAAACCTGTGGCTGGATTAATCTTTGCCCCTGCGAAAAATAGATTGTTTTATTCCTTTGGTGATAACTTTGCATTTGAATTGATGAATGGAAACCTAACTAAATTAAATTTAAAAAAAAATTTTGATAATAATGAAATTAAATTTGTTTCTTACTCAAATAAATTAAAACCAGAAATCGAAAAAATACATAAAAAACTAAATGTTAAAAAATTTTTTAGAATGAAAAGCTCTCTAAAATTTTGTTTGATAGCAGCTGGTGAGTATGATGGTTACGTTGCTGAACCAAGGGCATATGAATGGGATATTGCTGCAGGTCATGCAATAATGAAACATGCAGGAAGCATTGTTACTGATTTTGAAGGTAATGAAATCTTATACGGCAAAAAAGATTTTAAAAATACAAGTCTTATAATTAAAAATATAGATATTATATAATGGATGAACAATTACGCATAATATTAATTATTATCATCTCTGTTTCAATTTTTGGATTACTCATTTTTGTATTTGTAAAAAATTATATTAGAAATAGGATTAATTTACTCGTTAAAGAAAAGAATAAAAAAAAATTAAAGTAATTTAATTATTTTTAAATAATCTGTTTTTTCAAGATCCATTACTTTCCTAGATGTCTCAAAATTAAAACCATTTCTCGCTAACAAAGATATATCTTTTTTATAAAATAATGATCTATTATCTTCTATTCTTGCTGGACCTATTCTTTTTTTTTTACAAACTTTTATCGCTGAAAAAAAGTCCTGATCAGAATTTTCATCATTTATTTTATTGATAGTTTCATTAATAAAACTTTTGTTAATTCCTTTCCCTATCAAATAATTTCTAATTTTATTAATAGAATTTCCTCTTTGAATCATACTTTTAGCCTTACTTTCAGAGTAGAATTTATCATTTACAAATCTATTTTTTTCTAAATCAGATAAAACCAAATCTATTAAATTATGGACATCTTGTTTTTTAATATTTGAAACTGAAGCTTTTAAATATTTCTTCAATAAATAAGTTTTGAGCTGTTGCTTTGAAGGTGCATACTTCTCAACATATGCCAAAGCAAAATTTCTCATTTCATCAACAGTAACCTGTAAGGTTTTTCTTTTATTTCTTATAGGAATCATAAATAGATCTAATATAATATATTTTAAAATGATCGAAGAAATTTATAATTATTTTACAATAGAAACGCTCTATTACTGGGTGAATTTTGGAGTTCTTCCATTTTGGTTATTATTAATTTTTTTTCCACAATCTAGTCTTACTAAGTATTTAGTAACTTCAATAATTCCAATTTTGATTCTGAGTGGGACGTATATATTCATGCTCTATAAGGCCTATTTAAACTCCTATTATTTTGTAGGTAATTTTAACCTTTATTTGGGAATTGATAATCTGTTAAGTCTGTTTTCTAACAAAACATTCTTGTTAATGTTTTGGATACATTTTGTATCAATTAATCTTTTTGTGGGTGGTTGGATTGTTAGAGACTCTCAAAAATTATTAATGAATAAGCTTCTTGTTATTGTGCCACTAATTATCACTTATCTAATTGGGCCTTTAGGGTTGTTTATTTATTGGATTATAAGAATATTTCATGCCAAAAATATGAATCTTTATGACTAAGTCTTTAGATTTTTATTTTGATTTTATTAGTCCTTATTCTTTTTTAGCTTACAAAAAATTAAAACCTTTAATTAAAAAACATAATTTGAATGTAATTTATAAACCGATTTTACTTGGCGGTCTCCATAAACTAGGGGGAATTACAGCACCAGCGTTTAACGAAAGAAAAATGAAAAATATGAAAATAGATTGTGAACTGGTTGCCAAAAAAAATAATATTGATTTTCAATGGAATGAAAAATTTCCAATAAATTCGTTATCTCTGATGAGAGGTTATATAGTTATTAATGAAAGCTTTAAAAAAAAGTTTTTTGAAACATGTTTTGATTTTTATTGGAAAGATAATAAAGATATTTCTATTGAAAAAAACGTTAATAAAATACTTGAAATAACTGGATTAGAAAAAGATGAATTTAAAAATAATATTCAGAGAGAAAACATTAAGAATAAATTAAAAGAATTGACAAACGAAGCATTTAAAAAAGATATTTTTGGAGCTCCAACTTTTGTTGTTGAAAATAAAATTTTTTGGGGACAAGATAGATTGGAGTATGCTTTAGATGAATACAACTCTTAAATTATTTTAAATTTACTTTGTTTGATTGCTCCAAAACCTCCGTCTATATGTGAAACTTTTTCAAATCCCATTTCTTTTAAAGATTTTGCTGCGAGAGCTGATCTCATTCCTCCTGCACAAAATAAAACCATTTCTTTTTCTAAATCAAGCTTTCCTTCTTTAAAATATGCACTTTGTGGATCTAACCAAAATTCAAGCATTCCTCTAGGGATATGATTTGCACCTTGAACTTTTCCCTCATTTTGAAGTTCTCTTATATCTCTTATATCTATAAGATTACATTGATTGTTATTAAATTTTTGATGCGCTTCATCTGAAGAAATTGTTTTTATTTCTTTTAAAGCTTCAGAGACTAGAGTTTGTGATGATTTAATTGCCATATTATTATAAAATTATTATACCACATATTATAAAAATTTATGAAAAAACTATTCATTAAACTTATAAGATTATTTGGATACGAAATTATTGATCAAAACAATTTTACCTCCCCATCTTTAAAAAAAGAATTAAATGAGAATCTTTCTATAATTAACGAAAAATCTATAATACTACCTTTGGGTGAAGTTAAAATTTCAAGAAAAATAAGTTCAGTCCTAATTATCATTAGAGTAAATACTGAAATAGAGATTTGGGATCAAAATAAAAAAAGATTATTTGAAAAATCTAAGATTGAATATTCAATTCGTTCAATTAATTCAATAGTTAATTCAATTTCATTTTGTAAAAAGATTTATCCTAATCTAAAAATAAAAACAATTATAATTGATGATAATTCTACGAAAGAAAACTTAAAAAAAATCAATGAAGTCTGTACGAATAGCGAAATAGAAATAATTTCTCTTGATCATAAAAAATATTCATTAAAAATTAGAAAACAAAAAACAAAAGAAACTTTTTCTAACTTAGCAAGCCTAATGCAGAGTTTTGAAATTGGTAAAGAAAAGTCTGATGATTTAATTTTTTTTTTAGAAGATGATTATATTCATTATGAGTCAATGCTAGAAGAGTCAATTGCTACCTATGAAAGAGTGTCTTCTCAAATAGGAAAAGATATTTTTATTTGTCCCTCTGATTATCCATATCTCTATACGAATAACGAAAAATGTAACATTTTAATAGGAAATAAAAGGCATTGGCGAACAGTTAACAAAACTTTATGTACTTTTATGACTAGTAAGAAATTGCTTATAGATTATTGGAATAATTTTCAAAAAACATGCGAGGATAGACATGATCCTTTTGAAAAATACATAAATGAAATTTATGAAAAAGAAATTTGTATTTCGCCAATTAAAAGTTTGTCATTACATTTGACAAATATAAACTCAAGTTATGGACTAGCTCCATTTGTAGATTATAAAAAACTTTGGGAAAACAATAAGTAAAAAGCCCCCTGAGGGAGGGGGCTTTTTAATATTAACTAACTAGAGAGATTTTAAGGAACTCTCCGATATATTACGTTGCGACGTATACAGGAGCGGAGAGCTCCTTTATTGTTAACAATTAGTCTCTAATTGAGTATGCTATAACTCCAGTCTCTGACACGTCAGTTCCTTTCATTTCAGCTTCTTTACTCAATCTGATACCCATTGTAGCTTTCATCATTGACCAGATTATAAACGCAACAATAAATACAAATGCATTAATTGAAATTACACCTAATAACTGAGTACCAAAATTCGCACCCGAGTTTGTAGCAGGAACTATTAAAGTTCCCCAAATACCTGCAAACATGTGTGCAGGAATTGCTCCAACTACGTCATCGATTTTCAAAGCAAACAACAGCTTCGTACCATAAACAACTATTATACCACCTACAGCACCAATTAAAATTGAGGCAAAGGGTGAAGGCATTAATGGTTCTGCAGTAATAGCAACTAAGCCACCAATACATCCATTAAGCATCTGTACCACATCTGTTTTACCAGATAATCTAGTTACAGCTGCAGCGGCCATTACACCACCTGCACCAGCTAATAAAGTGTTTATAAATATTTTTGACACAGCAATTGCATCAGGAGCAGTTCCAATTGCTAATTGTGAACCACCATTAAATCCAAACCAACCTAACCATAAGATAAATACTCCTAAGGTTACTAATGGTATTGATGACGCTGCGAAAGGCTTAAGCGCAGCCGCTTCACCTTTTTTAGTGAACCGACCAAGTCTTGGGCCTAAAATTATTGCTCCTGCTAGTGCAGCTGCACCACCAGTTGAGTGTACCAATGTTGAACCAGCAAAATCTGAGAATCCAGCTTTAGCTAACCAACCGCCTCCCCATTGCCAACCCATTACAATTGGATAAATAACACCAGCTAAAAGTGCCGCAAATAAAAAGAACGGCCATAATTTAATTCTTTCAGCAAGAGTTCCAGATACGATTGATACTGTTGTTACACAAAATACCATTTGGAAATACCAATCCGATCCATCCGCATATCCTGTATCGATTTTGCTACCATCTTTCCATGGTATAAATTTTCCAATATACCCACCTTCTGGGATACCATATGCTAGATTGTATCCAACTAACCAGAACATTATTGCTCCAATAGATACTAAACCAATATTTTTTGCACAGATTACAGATACACTTTTCGATGTAACCATACCTGACTCTAGCATCGCAAATCCGCAAGCCATAAAAAAGACCAGGAATCCGCACATTAGGAAGAGTAAGGTGTTAAATATAAAACCCACTTCGGCAGAAACAGTGGTATCTGCCATACCTGCACTACTCATGTTTAATAAAAAAATTAAACTTATAAGTGGTGCACTTATTATTTTTAAAAATTTAGTCATTAAGACCTCCCTATTTGTAAGAGGTCTTTATATTTTTATAATACTATAAAACTAACGCTGATTATGAAAATTTGATATGCATTATTTGCATATAGAACAGCCTTAATACACCGAAATGTACTAAGGCTGTAAAATTGTTATTTATTGAATACTTCTTTTAATGCTTTTGCTGGTAAAAATTTAACCTTTTGTGATGCTGCAATTTGTATTTGCTCACCAGTTCTTGGGTTTCTTCCAACTCTAGCTTTTCTTTTAGCTACTTTATAAGTTCCAAATCCAGCAATTTTCACTGAATCATCTGCTTTTAAAGCATCCAAAATAGTGTTGGTAATTGTGTCAAAAGTTCTTTCTGCATCAGCTTTACTTAAGTTTAAAGCCCCTGAAAGCTTGACCACTAACTGTTTTTTATTCATTTTAGCTCCGGTTTTATTAGGTTATTTACATCTTTATCAAAAGTATTGATAAATCAAGACTTTTTTTAGTGTTTTCTTATAAGTTATACACAATATGTTGTAGAATATTAAAAAAACCCTCATTTTATTTGATTTTTTGAAATATTAAAAATTTTTTTTAATTTAAAAAACCTATGTCTTTTAGGTCATTAACAGTTGTAAAAATCATTAATGAAAGCAATAAAAACATGCCGATTCGAAAAAAACCTTCCTGGGTTTTTTGAGATAATGGCCTACCTAAAATTTTTTCAAATGCATAAAACATTAAATGGCCTCCATCCAACATTGGAATTGGAAAGAGATTTATTAACCCTAAACTTATAGATATATAAGCCATCATGCTTAAAAAAGCTATAATACCAAATTCAGCAACTTGACCAGAAATTTTTGCTATTCTGATTGGACCTCCCAATTGCGAAGTGTCTGCTTTTCCAAAAATCATAGCACCAATATATTTTAATGATGAAACGCTCACAAAATAGACCTCGTGAGCAGCATGATAAATTGCTTTGGTGGGACTTAATTTTACGTGATTAATCTTGTCATTATATGCTGCAAGTTTTATACCGACTATTCTTTTTTTTACTTTATTTCCAAGATTATCTTCACCGTCTATAATTTTAGGCTGAATTTTAAGTAATATTTCCTCATTAGATCTAGAAACTTTAAAATCTATCTGGTCATCTGTAGACATCATGATAAATTTAGAAACATCCATAATGCTTTCAACTTTATTCCCATCAATTTCCAGGATGATATCATTTTGTTTAAGCCCCCCCGACATAGCAGGGCTATCTTTTTGAACTTCATTAATCACTGCAGGAGTAAAATCCTTACCTATAAAGGTATAAATTGAAAAAAAGATTGCAAAAGCAAGTATGAAATTTGCTAAAGGACCTCCAAAAACTATCCATGCTCTTTGATATAAAGGTTTTAAAACAAATAATTTTCTTTGCTCCTCTTTGCTATGTTTTTGTATAATTTTCTCTTGATCTGCTTGAGAAAAAACATTCCGATCTCCAAAAAATTTTACATACCCCCCGAGAGGTATCCAACACACTTTCCATCTAGTTCCTAATTTGTCATTCCAGCCAAAAATTTCTTTTCCAAAGCCTATAGAAAAATCTGTAACACCAACTCCATATTTTTTAGCGAAATAATAATGGCCGTACTCATGTACAAACACAACGACTATAATTAGAAATATAAACGGTATCAAATAACTCAACATAAAAAATATATTAATTTATTATATTTATCCAATTCTTTAACTCAAGCATTCTTTGATCTTTATTTGACACCAAAATTTCCTTTTTAATGAAGGATATATGTTTTTGAATTTCATCTTCATCTTTAAAAACTTTTCTATTATCAATTAGTTTATCTTTTCTAAATTCAATTAAATTAATCATCTTTTCATATGTTATTTCTGGATGATATTGAAGTCCTAAAATTGAAGCATTATTAGTTTTAAAATATAGACTTTGAATTTTATTAATCTGGTTCGAGGCCAAACAAATGCTATTTTTTGGTAAAGTAACTACCTCGTCATAATTAAATGCTGGTGAATTAAAATTATTTATTTTTTCATTATAAATAGGATGTTTGAGACCATTAGAATTAATGATAATTTGATTAGCGATTCCAATGTGTGATCTTTTAGCCTTTTTCACTTCTCCACCAGCTGCTGTCACGGCAACTTGCATCCCCCAGCAGATTGCCAAAATATTTTTAACTTTTTTTTGACATTCTCTCATAAAATCTATCTGTCTTCTAATCTCAGGGGTATCATTATAAATATTCAAGCTACTTCCACCCCAAATTAAACCATTATAATTTGGTAATTTCGATTTTACAGATTGTAAATCCTCATCAGATGAAGGATTGATAACGTCAAATTTAAAATCTTTCTTAAAGTAGCTTAAACTATCTTTTAAACTCTCAGTGTGTGTTGGTATTCCCTCTTTTTGGAAATTTAAATTTTCTTCTTTAAGATTACCCTCTACAATCAAAATATTCAATTTACTCATCAAACAACTTTCCACTAAAACTTCGTTCGTACATTATTTTCATATCTTTTAATGTGAGTTTTTTTGGATTTGTAATTGTAGAGGGATCATTTAATGCCATCTCCGAGAGTAAATCGATATTAAAATCTTTTTCTTTAATAACTTCTGATAGTTGATTAGGAATTCCTAACTCTTTTCTTAAATCAATTATCCAACTCATAAATGCTCCAAATCTTCTTTCTTTGAAGTTTAAATAATTACAAATTTCAATGACCTTCTCCTTTATTTTATCTTTATTGTAATCAAAGACATAAGGCATAAATATAGCATTTGATAAACCATGATGAATATTATTTTGTGCATTGATTGGATGACTAAGAGAATGAATTGCTCCTAGTCCTTTTTGGAATGCTGTTGAGCCCATACTAGCAGCTGTAAGCATATTCATTCTTGCTTCAACATTTTTTCCATTTTTAAATGCCTCTAATAACCAGTTATAGATTATCTTAATACCTTCTAAAGCTATCCCATCAGCCATTGGATGATAAGTGGGTGAAAAATATGCTTCTAAATTATGCGCTAAAGCATCCATACCTGTAGCAGCTGTAATCTTTGCTGGAAGATTTAGAGTTAATATTGGATCAAGAATAACTATGGAAGGTAAAAATTTTGGATGAAAAATTATTTTTTTAATTCCAGTGTCCTCATTTAAAATAACTGATGCCCTTCCTGTTTCAGATCCAGTGCCTGCAGTTGTAGGAATTGCTATGATAGGAGCAATACTTTCTGCGTTGGCTTTCTTCCAATTATCTCCTACATCTTCAAAATCCCATATTGATTTTTTTTGACCAGACATAAAAGCAATCGCCTTTCCGACATCCAATCCGCTTCCGCCACCAAATGCAATAACACCATCACAATTATTTTTTTTGAAAAATTCCACACCATCATTGACATTTGTACCAGTTGGATTTCCGACAACATTAGAAAAAATACTTACAGAAATATTATCTTTTTTAAGAAGATCTAATACTTTAAAAGTTATATCAGCTTTTACTAAACCACTATCAGTAACTAATAATGGTTTTTTAATATTCAAATCTTTGCAAGCTATACTTAAATCATTTATTCTATTTTCACCAACCCACATATTTGTGGGGTAGTTCCAATTTAATTTTGACATCTGAAAATAATATCTATTTTTTTATTACTTTATATTCAAAATTTTGTGTTGTCTCGTTTATTTGAATTAGTTTAGCCCCATTTTTAGTATGAAATTTTGTTGCCATTTCTGTTAGGGGTGAGAGAGTGACCAATCTATTTAGATGATTTGATTTTTTTATCTTTTTATAAACTTCTTTAACAATTAATTTACCCCCTCCTTTTTTTTTTGACCATACGGTATATGCAATTGCAATCTGACCCACATTTTGACCTCTATGAGTGCTTTGTAAGTGAGCATCTTGACTAAACTTATCTAATTCTTCAACATCTTTTGGCACTTTATTTGTAAAAGCAAAACACATCACAGCATGAATTTCTTTTTTATATTTTACACCATAAATTTTTCTTCCGTAGCTTCTTCTAAACGATATACTTAATTCAGGTCTCACAGGATCTTCGGAAACGTTACATTCTTTTAGCTCAACTAATTCAGCCCCTTTAACCCAACCAAAAAAATCATCAATATTCTTATTTATTATTTGTTTATTTTTTCGAATTCTTGCTTTTAATCTAGGTTTAAATTTTTTTGGATTTTTAAAAGAGTTATTATCCAAATATCTTTCAGTTAATTTATTTCTCACATTTTTAAATATTTCTTTCATCTTTTAGTTTTTCATAATTAGTAAGTTAAAAATATAATAATATAAAGATTATCGCTAAAAATATAATCAAAATTGAAAAAGCAATATAATTTATTTTTATTTTAAATTTTCTGTAGAGTGTTTCATTAATCTTTTCCCAAAAAAGGACTAATAAAAATAAGATAATTGCTGGTAAGATGAATTTAATCATAATTTGATAGATTAGGATTTTTTATCTCCTACATAAACCGAAACACCTCTTGAATTTATATCTACATCAAATTTTTTATGTAGTGGAGGGAAAGCTCTTTGTGAACAGTCTAATCTATCACACGTCCTACATGACACACCTATTGGAATTTCTGTAGATTTGTCATTAATATTTAAATTCTCTGAGTAAACAAATTCTTTTGCGTATTTTGCCTCACAACCTAAACCAATAGACAAAATACTTTTTGATTGTCCAAATCTTCCAATACCTTTTTCAACTGTTCTAGCAAT
>Ga0160422_10002313_pt1 | contig 11918 bp, 8 predicted proteins | sample Fk160mmetaG_FD_108192 | JGI IMG/M metagenome (GOLD analysis project Ga0160422, IMG submission 108192) | Marine microbial communities from the Central Pacific Ocean - Fk160115 60m metaG | ecosystem: Environmental > Aquatic > Marine > Oceanic > Photic zone | place: The Central Pacific Ocean...
AAGCATTCAATTGAGAGAGCTAAATTAGACCCAAATGAGATTGAAGATGTGATTATGGGGTGTGGTACCCCTGAAGGGGCAACAGGTCAAAATGTTGGAAGACTGGCAGCAATTTGGGCAGGATGTCCAGTAACAACATCTGGTGTCACAGTAAATAGATTTTGTTCTTCAGGTTTACAAACTATAGCAATGGCTGCTGGGAGAGTTGTGAATGAAGGTGCTAGCGCAGTTATTGGAGCAGGTGTTGAATCTATCTCTCTAGTACCAATGCAAGGTATCAATTTCAATAATATTACAGAAGAAAAACTAATGGAGAGTTATCCAGCATTATGGATGCCCATGATCGAGACTGCAGATATTGTTGCAAAAAGATACAATATTTCTCGTGAAGCACAAGATGAATATTCTCTTCAAAGTCAACAAAGAACAGCTGCTGCTCAAGAGGCAGACTTATATAAAGAAGAGATAGTTGCAATGGATACAAAAATGAAAGTTGTTGATAAAGAAAGTGGTGAAGAGAGTATTGTCGATTATACAGTCGATAAAGATGAATGTAATAGACCTTCAACTACTCTAGAAGGACTTTCTCAGCTAAAACCTGTTCGTGGTGATGAACATTTCATTACTGCTGGAAATGCCTCTCAGCTATCGGATGGGGCTGCTTCTGTTGTGGTCATGGACTCAAAACTTGCAGAACAAAAAGGCCTTCAACCTCTTGGAGCTTTTAGAGGTTTTGCTGTTGCTGGTTGTGAACCAGATGAAATGGGTATAGGCCCTGTATTTGCAATACCAAGGTTGTTAGAAAGAAATAACCTTACTATTGATGATATCGATTTATGGGAGCTTAATGAGGCTTTTGCAAGTCAGACACTCTATTGTCGTGACAAGCTAGGTATTGATAATGAGAAATTAAATGTTAATGGTGGCTCAATAGCTATTGGTCATCCTTTTGGTATGACTGGTGCTAGATTAGTTGGTCACATTTTACTTGAAGGCAGAAGAAGAAAAGCCAAAAATGTTGTTGTCACAATGTGTATTGGTGGTGGAATGGGAGCTGCCGGTTTATTTGAGGTTTTTTAATTAAGGCTCTCTTGAAGTTTGAATAACAAGCTTACCCTGATTTTCCCCTGAGAATAATTTGTTAACTGCTGTGGGGGCATTTTCAATGCCCTCTACAACATCAACCTTGTATTTAATTTTCCCCTCAGCAACCCATTGTCCAAGCATTTGAAGACACTCTTCAAATTGATCGGCAAAGTCTGAAACTAAAAAGCCAGTAACAGTTAAAGTCTTCATTAAAATATTTCTATACATTTTTGGTCCGGTTAATGACCAATCATTGTACATTGAAATTAATCCACAGACAGGAATTCTACCAAATTTGTTCATAAGGGTTAATGCTGCATCTAGAATATCGCCACCAACATTATCAAAATATACATCAATACCATTTGGGCATGCTGTCCTTAATGAATCCAAGATATTTTCTTTCTTATAGTTAATGACACTATCAACACCTAACTCATTTTTAAGCCAGCTACACTTTTCGTCTGAACCTGCTATAGCAACAACATTACATTCTTTAATTTTTGCAATTTGGCAAACTATCGAACCAACTGCACCGGCAGCTGCCGAGACAACAACAGTTTCACCTTTCTTAGGCTTACCAATATCAAGCAAACCAAAATATGCTGTTGGTCCCGTAAAGCCAAGTACAGAGATAAAGGCTGTAAGGGGTAACCCAGTTTCTTTTGGAAGTTTTATAATATCGTTACCAGGCACGGTAAAATAATCTTGCCACCCTCCGTGCATTCCTCCTTGGATAATATCACCAACAGAAACATCATTTACTTTAGACTCTTCTACAACAGCAATAGATCCTCCAGCCCTCATGATGTCACCTATCTCAACTGGCTCCATATATTGATCAACATCTGACATCCAAATTCTATTCGTGGGATCTAATGAAAAATATATAGTCCTAGCAAGAACTTCATTATCGCTAATTTCAGGAATTTTTTCTTCAATAAGACTAAGATCACTATTTTTTATCTTACCAACCGGTCTCTTGTTAAGACGCCATGACTTATATGTGTGATTTGAATTTGACAAAAGAGAACTCCAAAATTATTTAATGACTATAATTTTTGTGTTTTTTTTTATAAAAAGTCAAAAAAAACAAAAAAAAATAACTTTTTTGTTTTTTCTTTGTTGACCTACAGAACGAACAGGATACTATATTTTGTGTTAGGTAACATAATATACTCTATTTGTAGTAAAATTTACTTAAAAATAGGAAGCCAAAATTAAATGTATATTACGCCCTAAATATTATTTTAAATTGCCGTTAGAAGCAATAATGCAACAATTGTTGTAGAGTGGGGACGACTCTCTCAAAAAAACGAAGGAATAAGAGATGCTAATGAATAAACCAGAAAAAATTGAACAAAATAAAAAAAAGAAGACTCCTACTCCTGTAATTTCTGGTTATACTAAAGAGGAGATGGAAGAAATTTATTCATTTGCAAAGTCAAAAATTGGTGAGAAACCACCTTCTGAATTATCCGAGCAGCCGCGAATTGATTTTAAAATTAATGATCGAGCAGTTCAACACAAAGGTAAGGGCTTTAGAGTTAAAATTGACCCATCAAGAGACTCGCTCCTAACTGATTTTGGAAGAGAAACGCTTGAAGATAGATATTTAATGCCTGGCGAATCCTTTCAAGATTTATTTGCTCGAGTAGCATCATATTACGGTGACGATCAAGAACACTCTCAAAGACTTTATGATTATATTTCTCAACTATGGTTCATGCCATCAACTCCAGTTCTTTCTAATGGTGGGACTGGAAGAGGGCTCCCAATCTCTTGTTTTTTAAATGAAGCAAGTGATAGTCTTAGTGGAATAGTTGACCTTTGGACAGAAAATGTTTGGCTTGCATCAAAAGGTGGAGGAATTGGATCTTATTGGGGTAATTTAAGATCAATTGGCGAGCCAATTGGTGGGGTTGGAAAAACAAGTGGAATTGTTCCCTTTATTAGAGTTATGGATTCTTTAACGTTAGCAATTAGTCAGGGCTCATTAAGAAGAGGTTCTGCGGCAGTTTATTTACCTATCGATCATCCTGAAATCGAAGAATTTATTGAAATTAGAAGGCCCACGGGGGGAGACCCAAACAGAAAAGCTCTCAATCTTCATCATGGAATACAACTTACAGATGCATTTATGCGAGCAGTTGAAGAAAATGCCGATTGGGACTTAAGAAGTCCTCATGACCAATCTGTGCAAAAAACTGTTTCTGCACGTTCCTTGTGGATAAGAATGCTTACAGCAAGAATCGAAACAGGTGAGCCTTATTTAGTTTATAAAGATACAGTTAATAATCTAAGACCTGAACAACAGAAACTTGCTGGATTAGAAATTAAAACATCAAATCTATGCAGTGAAATAACTTTACCAACAGGTATTGATCACCATGGTGAAAATAGAACGGCCGTATGTTGTTTATCTTCAGTAAATATTGAAAAGTTTTTTGAATGGGAAAATGAAAAAGATTTCATACCTGATATAATGCGATTTTTAGATAACGTACTTCAAGATTTTATTGATAACGCCCCCGAAACAATGAAGAGCGCAGCTTATGCAGCGACACGAGAGAGATCTGTTGGTTTAGGCGTAATGGGGCTTCATTCTTTTTTCCAAGAAAATAACGTTCCTTGGGAAAGCGCGGTAGCAAAGTCATGGAATAAAAAAATATTCAATCATATAAAAATGGGGGCTGATCAAGCCTCAAAAGACCTCGCTAAAGAAAAAGGACCTTGCCCTGATGCCGAAGAATATGGAATTATGGAGCGTTTTTCAAATAAAACTGCTGTTGCACCAACAGCATCAATTTCTATTATTTGCGGTGGCTCTAGTCCAGGTATTGAACCGATTGCAGCGAATGTCTATGCCCATAAAACATTATCAGGAACATTTACTGTTAGAAATCGTCATCTTAAAATTCTTTTACAGGAAAAAAATCAAGATAATGATGATGTATGGCTTTCTATCCTATCTAATGGAGGATCAGTTCAACATCTTGACTTCTTATCTGAACACGAAAAAGATGTTTATAAAACTGCCTTTGAAATTGACCAAAGATGGTTAATAGATCTTGCCGGTGATAGGTCTGAAATGATCGACCAAGCTCAATCATTAAATGTCTTTTTACCAGCTGATAGTGATAAAGCATATCTTCATGAAGTCCACTATTCAGCATGGAAAAAAGGTGTTAAAAGCCTTTATTATTGTCGTTCACTCTCATTACAGAGAGCTGAAAATTCTTCTAACCAACCAACCAAAATTGATGTTAAAACTCTTGATGAGGCTGCAGCAGAGTCTAATCCAAATGATTATGACGAATGCCTAGCCTGTCAATAAACATAATAAAATAAAATAGAGAGAGAAAGTTATGTCCCTTCTTGAAGAAAGATTAGTATACAAACCATTTAAATACCCCTGGGCTTATGAAGCTTGGCTTAAACAACAAAGAATCCATTGGCTTCCAGAGGAAGTTCCTTTAGCAGAAGATGTTAAGGATTGGGAGAGAAACCTCTCAGGACCTGAGAAAAATCTTCTTACTCAAATTTTTAGGTTCTTTGTTCAGGCTGATGTTGAGGTAAATAACTGTTATATGAAGCATTATTCAAGGGTATTTAAACCAACAGAAATTCAAATGATGCTTGGTGCTTTCTCAAACACAGAAACTATTCATATTGCTGCCTATAGTCATCTTTTAGATACAATAGGAATGGCAGAAGTAGAATATAGTGCTTTTCTTGAATACGAAGCAATGAAAAATAAATTTGATTATATGAGACTATGGGGTGTTGATACAAACGAAGATATTGCAAAAACTCTTGCAGTCTTTGGAGCATTTACCGAGGGTGTTCAACTTTTTGCTTCTTTTGCAGTTTTAATGAATTTCCCAAGACAAAACCGAATGAAAGGAATGGGGCAGATAGTAACCTGGTCTGTAAGAGACGAAACTCTTCATACTGAGTCAGCAATAAGATTGTTTAGGACCTTTGTTGAAGAAAATCCATCAGTTTGGAACGATAATGTTAAACAAGAGATTACGAAAGCTTGTGCAACTGTTATCGAACATGAAGATGCTTTCATTGATTTAGCCTTTGAATTAGGTGGTGTAGAGGGTATGGAGGCTGATGAAGTTAAACAATATATAAGATATATTGCTGACAGAAGATTAACACAACTTGGTCTACCGGAATTATACAAGATTGAGAAAAATCCACTTCCTTGGATGGATGAAATGTTGAATGCAGTAGAGCATACAAACTTTTTTGAAGGTAGAGCAACAGAATACTCTAGAGCTGCAACAACTGGTAGTTGGTCAAAAACCTTTGAAGAAGCTTTCGGGACGTAAATATTAAAACTAGGACTGAATTTTATTCTTAAAATATCGTTTAGTATAAACTTTACCGGCGTTTACTCCAAATTGATCAAAGGGATTTACACCGAGCATTACTGAGGAAACAAATGTCCTGTGTTCCCATAACGTAATTAAAAAGCCTAACGTGAATGCATCAACTTTATTTAATAAAAAAAGATTTACAGAGATGTTTCCGTTGATCTCTTCATTCTCTTTTAGGTCTTTTGCACCATTAGATAGAAGACTGGATTGTGTAACTGCTTGAGCATAAGCTAAATTCTTATTATCTGATTTACTTGCAATAATATCAGCACATACTTTTTGTGACCCTTGATGAAGTAATTGAAAATATGAATGCTGAGCTTTAGGCCCATAACCACCAAAAATAATCTGCCCAGTATTATGGTAATCAGATTTGATATTAGGTGGCTTACCTAATGACTCCATTTCTAACTGTTGAAAATAATCTGGCAAAGATCTAAATAACCAAATATAAGATAGAATAACCCTAGTATTTTTATTTTTAAAGTTATTATTCCATAGGTCTGAAAAAGATAATCTTTTTATAAAGTTGAGATATTTAGCATCTTCAATAAAAGCGGATTCGGCAATTTTTCCACCTTCTAAGAAACTCTTATATTGAATTTTTTCAATTATAGGTAATTCTGCAATAGGTGACCATATCGAATACCTCCCTCCTATTTCCTTATCAAAGGTAATTATATTTTTTTCATTGATACCATATTTTTTTGCTTCATCAGAATTAGCAGTTATTGCAATAAAGTTATCTTTATTGGATGACCATTCCATTGCTTTAGTCAACATAAGAATAGTCTCATCAGTTGTAAAAGATTTTGATGCAACAATAAAAATTGTGCCATTAGGATCTAACAAAGAGGTTTTAGAAACAAATTCAGTTAAATCAGGACCTGTTAAAAATTGAAAATTAAAACTATTATTAATTTCAAGAGAATTTATACTCTCTATTAATAATTTTGGTCCCTCATACGATCCGCCAATGCCAATAATTATTATATTTATTTTTCTATATTTTTTATTTTTATTAATTTTATTTATTAGTTTAGATAGATGATTGTTTAAATTTGTTTCTCTTTTTTTATACCTAGGGTGCCAAGCTGCTTGTTTCTCAGTTTCGTTTACTATTCCTCCATTTATTAAATCATCAATTTTAGATCTAAGATTAAGTTCTTTAGATTTACTATCAAATTCATTATACAAATCTTCAGTAAAATCATTAATAAGAGACTCAAATTTCAAAACTGAGTTTTCAAATGAAAAATTTTTTAATTTTCTTTTATCCATATTTTTATAATTTAACGAGAGTTTTACCTATATTATCCCCAGTAAAAATCTTTTTATATGAAATCAATACATTCTCAAGGCCTTCAGTAATATCTGCTTTAAACTTTAGTGAGCCTTCCTTGTACCACTCGGCTAACATTGTCTCGATTCTAGGACCATCCTCTAAAAAATCTGGACAGAAAAAACCTGTTATAGTTGCTCTTTTCATTAACAACTGATCAAAGTTATCAGGGCCAGGAAGTCTAGCTCCTTCTTTATTATACTGAGCTAAAAGACCACATAATGGGATTCGAGCGTTCAAGGCTAAATTCTGCATAACAGTATCAAGAATATCACCTGCAACATTATCAAAGTATATATCAACACCATCAGGACAATGCTTCTTCAATGCCTCGTCAAGATTTTCTGTTTTATAGTTGATAGCAATATCAAAACCCAGGTCTTTAGTTAGCCATTCACACTTTTCTTCGCTACCAGCTAAACCAATAACTCTACATCCTGCTTTTTTTGCAATTTGACCAGCTAAAGAGCCAGTAGCCCCTGCTGCTGCGGAAACCAAAAAGTTCTCTCCTGGTTTTGGTTTTCCTACTTCCATAACGCCAACATAAGCAGTCCATCCGTTTAAACCTAAGGCAGAAAGGTATGCTTCGTCGCAATCAAGGCCTTTTTCCAATACAAGAAAGGAATCTGAATCAACATTAGCAAAATCAGCCCACTCACCGAAACCTCTAACTAAATCACCTTCTTTAAAATTAGGGTTTGAGGATTTAACAACCTCAGCTAAACAAACACCAACCATAGAAGAGCCTAACTCAATAGGTGGCTGATATGAATCTTGACGATCACTCATCCACATTCTGGTGCCTGCGTCCATAGAAATAATTTTTAGCATTATTTGTATTTGTCCATTAATTGGGTCACCTATTTCTTCATCCACTAGCTCTAAAGCTTCCTCAAAATTAATCCCATCTGGTCGAGCATTTAATTTCCATACTTTTCTTTTCATATCATCACCTTTTAGAAAATAATATCTTTAGGCTTAACACCATCAAAATATTTATCCTGAATTTCTCTCATTTTTTTTGTTGCCCCATAAGAATTTGCAATTGATTGAAACAAATCTTGTTCACTCCTTAAAGCTTCGGTTAAAGGAAGCTCGAGACTATCATTTAAAATTTTTTTTAACAATACGAGAGCATCTTTTGGCTTTTTAGCTAATTCATTTGCTAAATCTTTAGAGCATTCCAAAGAACTACCCTTTTTTGCTAGCTTATTAATTCCTTTTAACTCATACATTTGTTCTGCAGAAAACTCATGTCCTAAAAAAACTAATTCTGCTGTTTTTGTTGGTCCGATTAATCTTGCAACTCTGCTTGTTCCACCAAGTCCTGTAGTTAAATTCAAATCAATCTCAGGTTGGCAAAACTTAACACCTTCTTCTGCTATTCTAAAATCACAAGCCCACCCTATTTCTGCTCCACCACCTGATGCTCTGCCATTTATGCATGCTATAGAGATTATATCAGGATGAGTAATCTCTTTCATTAAACGAAACCAGGAAACTCCAGGAGCAGTAGTTTCTCTACCCTCATAAATTGCTAAAATATCTTCTAACCATGCGTGTTCGAACCAATGATCATTTAAACCCGATGCCAAAATAAAAATATTACTACCATTTTCTCTTGAGCTTTTTATCTCTAAGTATAAATCCTCTGCAGCCTTCCAAGTAATATTATTATTAACTTCAGGATTATTCATTGTTAAAACAATGACCCCATTGGATAGTATTTCTTTATCAATTATTTTTTTCATTTTCTTCATCTAAAACTTAGCATGAAAGATAAAAAAGCCACCCAGTTGGAACTAGGTGGCTTAAAATATAAAATATTATTTTTATTAAACGTTGTCTAAAGCTTTTGATAAGTCAGCTATAATATCATCGATATGCTCAATACCCACTGATAAGCGAACATAACCAGGTGTTACTCCTGAAGCAATTTGTTCGTCCTCAGTTAACTGACTATGAGTTGTACTTGATGGATGTATTGCCAAGCTTCTAGCATCACCTATATTAGCCACATGATAATGTAACTCTAATCCGTCAATAAATTTTTTACCAGCTTCTGCACCACCAGCTAATTCAAATCCAACTAATCCACTATACCCACCTTTCAGAGCAGCATCAGCTCTAGCTTTGGACTCACCAGATTGAAGGCTTGGATAAATAACTTTACTTACTTTATCATGATTATCCAAGAATTCAGCTACGCTTTGACCATTTCTTGAATGTTCTCTTATTCTTAAAGGAAGCGTTTCTAAGCCTTGAAGGAATTGAAAAGCATTCATAGGACTCATAGCACCACCTAAATCTCTTAGAATAGTTGTCCTAGCTTTCAATATATAGGCAATTGGTCCTAATGGTTCTGCTGCAACTGTAAATACTGCACCGTGATAGGATGGATCAGGAGTATTTAAAGCAGGTTGTCTATCACCAGCACCTGCCCAATCAAAGTTTCCTCCATCAACAATTATACCACCAATTGAAGTACCATGGCCACCAATATATTTAGTTGATGAGTAAACAACAACTGCTGCTCCAAGCTCAAATGGCTTACATAATATTGGTGCAGCTGTATTATCGACAATTAGAGGGATTCCAAGTTTTCTTCCGATATCTGAAACCTCTTTAATAGGAAAAACTTCTAACTTAGGGTTAGGTAAAGTTTCTGCAAAATAAGCTCTTGTATTATCATCTGTAGCTTCAGCAAATGCATTTGGATCTTTTGGGTCAACAAAACGTACTTCAATGCCCATATCTTTAAATGTATTATTTAACTGGTTCCATGTTCCACCATATAGATCTGTTGAGGAAACAATATTATCACCAGCCCTAGCAATATTTTGTAGAGCATAAGCTGTAGCAGTTTGTCCTGAGGCAACAGCTAATGCAGCAGCACCACCCTCTAATGCAGCTATTCTTTGCTCAAGCACATCGCATGTGGGATTCATAATTCGAGAATATATATTTCCTAATTCTGATAATGCAAAAAGGTTAGCGGCATGCTCAGTAGAGTCAAACTGATAACTAGTTGTTTGATGGATTGGAACAGCAACTGAGTTAGTTGTTGGATCAGAGCGCCATCCTGCATGAAGGGCAAGCGTTTCAGGGTTTTTACTATCTATAGTCATTTTTTATCTCCTTTTTTTTACTGAGAGATAAAAAAACCCGGCTTTACCCGGGTATCCCCCAGTCATTTTTAGCGATTTTTTTTCACGTGGACGCAAGCCGACTGGCTCAAATCACCACGTATTCATTTCTGAATTGAAATAAACTTATAATTATTATTATTTAAAGTCTAGTATTTTTATTAAGTTCGCTTAACGCAGAGTAAACCAGTGTTTGTGCTTGTGGTCTTATTGGATATCGACCAGAAGGTATTAACTGAGTTAATAAAATAGCGAAAAGATTTTCTTGAGGATCTATCCAAAAGAAAGTGCTTGCCATCCCACCCCAAGAAATTGAACCAAGTGATAATGGTGACATAGACTTTACTGGATCAATTAAACTGGAAAATCCTAGACCAAATCCTGCTCCGTCATATCTTACCTCTGAAAAATTATCGTCACCCATTTCACTCATTGTTTGATTATTTGGCAGATGGTTTTCTCTCATAAACCTGACTGTTATTGGACTTAATAATTGTTTTCCATCAAAATAACCTTCATTAAGTATCATTTGGCAAAAATTGGCATAATCAGCTAAAGTTGAACACAAACCGCCTCCGCCTGATAAGAAATTTCTTTTTTTAGAAAAAATATCTTCACCACCCTTGTGGCAACGTTTAAGTTTATTTCCATTTTTTGAAACTAACTCCTGATAACAATCCACAAAACGATCATGCTTATCTTCTGGAACATAAAAATCTGTATCAATCATATTTAGAGGTTTAAAGATATTATCGTAAAGAAAATCATCAAGACTAAGCCCAGAGACAACCTCAATAATTCTACCAAGAATATCAATAGAAATTGAATAATTCCATTTTGATCCCGGATCAAATGTAAGAGGTAACGAAGATGCAATATTTGAAAACTCATCAAGTCTCATCTCTTCTTTTGTTTTGGGATTTTTCGCAGATGCTAGACCACTTATATTATAAAGTTTAATGACAGGATGACCCAGCATAAATCCATATGTCATACCTGAGGTATGTGTTAACAAATCTTTAATTAAAATTGGCTGACTAGGGTCCCTAACACTGTAATTTTTAACATCGCCACCATCCCAAACTTTTATATTTTTGAACTCTGGAAGATATCTAGATACTTCATGTTCTAATCTTAATAATCCTCTTTCATATAGCATCATTATAGCTGTAGAAGTAATTGGCTTCGTCATTGAGAAAATTCTATAAATTGAATCATAACTTAATTCGGTTTTATCCTCTACGCTTGCAAGTCCTTGAGAGGATAAATGTGCAATTTGGTTATCTCTTGAAACCAAAAGAGTAAAATTTGGAAGTTTTGACTTATCCAAATATGAAGAAAAATATCCAGGAATATAAGCTAATCTTTTACTATTAAAACCTAAGTCAAACTCATTCTTATTACTTTGTTTATAATTTTTTATTTTTTCTTGATACATTAATTACTCAATTTCATCTAATAACTCCCGATCCAAGGCTATATGTTTCCTCTTAAGATCCCTAATGCTTTGACATCCCAAAAGTTGAAGATTTCTTTTGACCTCAGAGGCCAAAACATCTATTGCAATACCAACTCCCTCTTCACCTTTAGCAGCTAAACCATATACCCAAGGTCTTCCAATTAGACAGGCATCTGCACCAAGAGCAATGGCTTTAATAATATCAGAACCCCTTCTAATCCCTCCATCAATTAATATTTCAACCCTTTTATCGACAGTCTTGGCAATTCCAGGTAAAACATCTATAGGCGCTGCAGCGCTATCAAGTTGTCGCCCACCATGATTAGAAATTACAATGGCTGATGCACCAATTTCTATAGCTCTCTCTGCATCAGCAGAATTCATAACGCCTTTAATAGCAAATGGACCTCCCCACATAGAAGCAATTTCTTTTGCTTCTTCCCATGTAACTGAGGGATCAAATTGTTGATTCATATATGTCATAATATTACTAA
>Ga0160422_10002314_pt1 | contig 11912 bp, 5 predicted proteins | sample Fk160mmetaG_FD_108192 | JGI IMG/M metagenome (GOLD analysis project Ga0160422, IMG submission 108192) | Marine microbial communities from the Central Pacific Ocean - Fk160115 60m metaG | ecosystem: Environmental > Aquatic > Marine > Oceanic > Photic zone | place: The Central Pacific Ocean...
AAAAAAATAATCTTAGTGATAACACTATTATAGTATTTACATCTGATAATGGTCCATGGCTGTCATATGGTGATCATGCAGGATCATCTGGAATATACAGAGAAGGTAAAGGTACTACTTGGGAAGGTGGAGTTAGAGTGCCTTGTATCATTAAATATCCAAAAAAATTGAATCATAGAATTATCGATGAGCCAGTTATGGGAATTGATTGGTTACCAACATTTGCTGACATTACAAATTCTCAGATGTCAGAAAATAAGATAGATGGAAAAAATATCTGGCCACTCTTGTCAGGAATTACTGAAAAAACTCCACATGAAAAGTTATTATTTTACTATAGAGTAAACGAATTGCATTCAATTAGAATGGGCGATTGGAAAATGCAATTTCCTAGAAAATATAGATCCTTGAATGGCAGAGATGGTGGCAAAGATGGAATGCCGGTTAAATATGAGATGAATCCAGTTGAAGTAAATGAGCTTTATAATTTAATTAATGATCCTGAGGAAAAATTAAATGTTTATAGTAAACACCCAGAAATTGCTAAACAAATAGAGGAATTAGCAGATAAAGCTAGAATTCAATTAGGAGACAGACTTACGGGTGTTGATGGTGTTGAAAATAGAGAACTCGGAAAATAATATATAAATTGAAAAGAAGAAATTTTATAAAAAAAGGTGTAGTTGGATCAGTAGCTGTAGGGAGCTTAAGTAATAACATTTTACCAATGAAAAATTCAAATCCTGGCCCAAGAATTATTTCAACCTGGAAACATGGAGTACCAGCGAATAAAATTGCATGGGAACTTTTGAAAAAAGGAGATGGTGGGTTAACAGCAGTTGAGTATGGTGTTAGGGATTCTGAGGACAATCCTGATGAAAGATCTGTTGGATATGGAGGGCTGCCTGACAGAGAAGGCAAAGTAACTTTAGATGCCTGTATAATGGATAAGAATAATGACTGTGGTGCAGTTAGTTTTTTACAAAATATTAAAAATCCAATTTCTGTTGCTAGGTTGGTTATGGAAAGAACACCTCACGTAATGTTATCTGGACAAGGAGCTTATGACTTTGCCATAAAAAATGGATTTAAAAGCATGAATCTTTTAACTGAAAAATCAAAAAAAGATTGGGAGAATTGGTTAAAAAAATCTGAATATAAGCCAGTAATCAATATAGAAAATCACGATACGATCAGTATGTTGCTATTAGACGAGGAAAACAATCTGTTTGGAGCTTGTACAACAAGTGGTGCAGCATGGAAAATGCATGGAAGAGTTGGAGACTCTCCCATCATTGGGGCAGGTTTATTTCTAGATAATGAGGTTGGGGCTGCTGCATCAACAGGTTTAGGAGAAGCAGTTATACGAACTGCTGGTAGTGCTATGGTAGTTGAGTGTATGAGAAATGGTATGACTCCTTTAGATGCATGTAAAGAAGTTGTTGATAGGATTACCAATCTACACAGAAACAGACCAGAATGGGAATATTTACAAGTTGGATTTATTGCTATGAGTAAATCTGGAGATTACGCTGGATATAGTCTAAAAAAAGGATTTAATTATGCTTTAACAGATAATGAAAATGATTCTGTTTTAGTAGATGCAGATTATAAAGTTTAAAAATTGGAGGAATTAATTAAATATATAGGTAATTACCACATACTCTTATTGCACTTGCCAATAGGTGGGTTTATATTTACTTTCTTATTATATCTTCTTCAGAATTTTTTAAAAGAAAATTACTCTGCTCCTATAAACTTTGGTCTAATCTTCTCATTTGTAAGCGCTATAATAACATCAATTTTAGGGTACATTCTGCATTTAGAGGGAGGATACAATGAGGCATTAGTTGATAGGCATATGTGGCTTGCAATAATTTCGACTTTCTTAATTGGAATTACTCTTTATCTACACAAAAATAATTTTTCAAAGAAAGTTGTATTATCTTCTTTCTTAACCTCTCAAATTTTAATTTCAGTAACAAGTCATTTTGGCGGATCAATGACTCATGGGGTTGATTATTTAAAAATCCCAGAATTTGAAACTAAAACAGCTTTGATAACTTATGATAGCATACACGTGTTTAATCAAGTTATTTCACCAATATTAGATTCTAAATGTGTAAAGTGTCATAATATTAATAAAAGTAAAGGCGAACTTATGTTAACATCTGTGGAACAAATTTTGAAAGGTGGTGAAGACGGAAAAATAATAGAAATAAGTAACTCAGATAAGAGTAGACTCTATACTTATTTGAATCTTCCTTTGGAAGATAAGCTTCATATGCCACCTGATGGCAATGCTCAACCAACTGAAAACGAAATAGAGCTTGTCAAATTATGGATTGATAATGGAGCTGATTTCGAAAATTATTTTCAAATTGGAGATGATGATTATTCGGAGGAAATTCTTGATTTTCTTCCTAAACAGATTGCTGATGTAGATCCTCCTAAAAGATCACAATTAGAAAAGCTAATTGAAAATGAATTTAGAATTGAAAGAATAAGCTCGGAAAATAATTTTATCGATATAAAATTTCAGGGGAAAATCTTCAAGCAAAATTATTTTAATTTGCTTTCAAAAGTTGGTGAAAATATCAAAAGACTTGATTTGTCTTTTGTGGATTTAAGTTCTGTTAATTTATCTAAAATTGATGATTTAGAAAATCTAACTTATTTAAATTTAAATAATACAAGTCTTTCATCAGAGGAACTTATAAAATTAGATCTTGATATTCAAACATTAATTCTAAGTAATAATGATATTGATGTTAATGTTTTTGAAAAATTTATTTCAAACCCAATTAATGAAAGAGTTTTTGCTTATAATACGATAATTGATTTTGAACTAACTAAAGAAATTTCAGCAAATTCGAATAATAAAATATACTTTGGGATCTCTTTAGATGATTTTGCATCGAATGTTCCTTTAAAGACACCGATTGTTAACCCTATTCAAACATTATTTTCTAATTCTATTGATGTTGAAATCGTTGAAGATATTTCCAAACCTGAATATCGGTATACAATTAATGGAGATGAGCCTGATAGCTTATCAACTTTATATGTTGGACCAATAAATATTAATAAAAGTTCCAACCTGAAGTTTAAAGCTTTTAAAAAAGGTTCAAGACCAAGCCCAGTTAAAGAAATTTTTTATAAAAAAACTGCTGCTCAAATAACAGATTTTGAATTATTAAGCTCACCTCATACACCTTATGCTGCTAAAAATATTCTCTCAGATAACGCAGTAGGATCATTTGACTTTCGAGATGGTACTTGGAATGGATTCCGAAAAAAAGATTCTAGATCTGGTGATATGATTGCTGAATTTTCAATTCCGGAAGGGGTGCAGGAAATTGGAATATCTTGTCTTACTGATTATGGATCTTACATATTGTTTCCTACAAAAATTGAACTTTACGACATAAGTACAGCCAATGATGAGCTTGTATATTCAAAAAATGTGTACTCAAAAACTTTTGATGAGGAAAAAGCACCTTTACATACCTATACAATTCCTGTAGGCAAAAATTTAAGAAAAGTGAGATTAAAAGTTGTTTCAAATAAAAAACTTCCAAAAGGACATCCAGCAGAGGGAGAACCTGCATGGTTATTTATTGATGAGGTAATGTTGATGTAAGATTTTTCTCTATTATTAAATTGATAATTTTAGACCTATTTTAATACTGATTATCAAATTATTAGCTCTTCTGAGTATCACTTTCGTAAAAAAACATGTTAAATTTTAACAAAACTTTAAGAAAAATGTCTAAATTGTCATCAATAACAATTAATTTTTAATTACAATAACTAAAATTAAACACTTATGAAAACAAAATTCACGAGGATTTGTACAAGTTTTGTGTTGTTTTTTGCGTTGACATTGTCCGCGTATGCTCAACAGATCTCTGGTACAGTCACAGACGAGAATGGTGTGCCTCTTCCAGGTGCTACTGTTTTAGTCCAGGGAACTTCGAACGGAGTTTCAACGGATTTTGATGGAAACTATTCTATAAGTGCTTCACAAGGGGATACTCTTGTGTTCAGCTTCGTAGGATACTCCTCTCAATCTGTTGTAGTTGGTTCATCAAGTACCGTCAATGTTTCATTAGAGCCTGACAATGCCTTAGAAGAGGTAGTTGTAACAGCACTTGGTGTTCAGAGAAATACTAAAGCGCTGGGGTATTCGGTGACCAATGTCGAGGGTGATGAAATCAGCGCCAACCCTTCAACTAACGCAATCAACGCCCTTCAAGGTAAAGTTGCCGGTGTTAATATCACAGGTGGTGCGATGGGTGCGAAAGGTTCATCTAGGGTTGTCATTAGAGGTTCGAGTTCATTAACAGGTAATAACCAACCACTATATGTTGTGGATGGTATTACAATCAATAACAATAACCTAGGTGCCGCAGGTATGTGGGGTGGAACTGACTTTGGTGATGGTATTTCAAGTATCAACCCAGACGATGTTGCGTCTGTAACTGTACTTAAAGGTGGTGCTGCAGCTGCGCTTTATGGATCAAGAGCTTCGAACGGTGTAATTATTATTACAACTAAGAATGGTTTAGGTTCTGAAGGTCTAGGTATTGAAATTAACTCAACTACTCAGTTTGATATGCTAAACACAAGCTTGTGGGATGCTCAGACAACTTATGGTTCAGGATCACTTGGTGCTGCTCCATCTAACTCAACTTCTGCAATGGACAATCTGTACAGTGCATGGGGTGCTAAAATGTCTGGTCAATTAGTTCCACAATTTGATGGTGTTAGTAGACCTTATGTTTATTCTGACAACAAAGACAAGTATTATCAAACGGGTACAACGTATTCAAACACAATTTCTTTCTCTACAGCGAATGAAAATGGAAACACAAGATTCTCATTAACTAACTTAGATAATGATGATATCGCTCCAAATTCAACACTTGACAGAAATCAAATTGGTGTTAACACTTCTCAAAAACTAGGAGATAACCTTAAAGTTGATGCTAACATGAAATATATCATGGAAGATCAATCTGGTAACCCAAGATTATCTGATGCTCCTGGTAATGCTAACTGGATTCTTAACAATTATGCTCCTTCTGTTGATGTTAATTGGGCAAAGGGTCCAAACGGAGATGGTAGAAATGATGATCTAAGCGAATACAGAGCAACACCTAGTATTTATGTACAAAACCCTTGGTTTGCTTCTAACTATTACATTAATGATGCAGAAAAAGAAAGATTCATTGGATCTATTAATGCAAGATTAGACTTAACGGATTTCTTATACATAAGAGGTCGAGTTGGTGCTGATAGATATGATTTACACAGAACAACTTCTGAGCCATTTGGTACAGGGTATAAGCCAAATGGTGGTATTAATCATTACAAACTTGCATTCCAGCAGCTAGATGCTGACTTCTTCTTAGGAACTGATAACTTATCTTTAACTGATCAAGTTAATCTTACTGCATTTGTTGGTATAGGTTCAAACACTGTTCAGTCGGAGTCTTTGAGCATCAATGGTAATGATTTTATCGTACCAAGCTTAGTGTCTATTAATAACGTAAAAGCAAAATCTGCTGGATATGGATTTTCTGAAAAGCAAATCAACTCAGCGTATGGTTCTGCTGAATTCGGTTATAACGATTGGGCATACTTAACTGTAACTGCTAGAAATGACTGGTTCTCAACTCTTTCTTTAGCTGGAAAAAATGCTCCAAACAACGATTTATATACATCAGCGACACTTTCATTAGTTCTTTCTGATGCATTTGATCTTGGAGACATTTCTTTCTTAAAGTTAAGAGCTGGATACTCACAGGTAGCTGGTGGTGCTGATAGCCCATACAGACTTAACTTAACTTATGGTATTGTTGGTCAAGGTCACTTAGGTGCATCATTAGGTCAAATTAATGGTGGTCAGATTCCAAATACAGAAATTACTCCATTTGAGAAAAATGAAACTGAATTTGGTTTTGATATCAGAATGCTTGATAACAGACTTAGCTTAGATGCTACATACTATGACAATGAAACTGTAGGTGACATTGTTGGTGTTAGTGCTTCTCGTACGTCTGGTTTCGGTAGTGCTTTAGCAAACTTAGGTGAGATAAATAACAAAGGGGTTGAATTACTTTTAAAGTATAAGCCTGTAGTTACTGATGATTTCGCAATGGAAGTTTCGCTTAACTACACGAACAACGACAGTAAAGTAGTTGCTACAAATGATACAGGTGGAAATATTTCACTTCAAGAGCCAAGAGATAGAAACTTAAGAGTTACTCATATCGTTGGTGAAAGATATGGTGCTTTATTTGGAACTTCTTTCCAAAGAGACTCTCAAGGAAGAATCGTTCATGAAACTTCTAGAGGTTATCCAGTGCCTGTAATCGTAAATAACAGAAAAATCTTAGGATTTGGTGTACCGCCACAGCAAATTGGTATTGGAGCTTCTTTCAGATATAAAGACTTTAATGCTGGTTTCCTAATTGAAGGTAAATCTGGTGGTCAAATCTATTCTGGTACTAACCTCCGTCTAATTGGTTATGGTCTTCACAAAATGACTATTCCTGCAGGTGGTAGAGAAGCTGGTATGGTCCCTGATGGAGTTCTTGAAGATGGTTCTGTAATTACAACATCTCTTGATTATGCTCAACAACAAGCATATTGGGGAAGATATAATGATGCTGCGGAAGCTGGTGTCAGAGATTCAGATTATATGAGATTAAGACAGCTAAATATTGGATATAACATCCCATCTAGCGTTCTTGAAGGTACATTCATTCAATCTGCAAGTGTTTCACTTATTGGTAAGAACTTATTCTTCTTATCCAATGACGTAGAAAATGTTGATCCTGAATCAGCGTATGCTAGTAATAACTCTCAAGGTTTAGAGTTCCAAGGTTTACCTGTTCCAAGAACAATAGGTTTCAACGTTAATCTTAAATTTTAATAAAAAATGAAAAAGATTTTAATTACATTTTTAGCGTTTGCATTTGCTCTTACTTCTTGTGAATTTGACAAGGGGTTTGAAGAAATGAATGTAAACCCAAATGCTGCTGCCCAAATTGGTGTTGGAAATAAGTTTGCAAAAACTATTTTGGATACAAGTGGTGGTAGATATGAAAACTGGAGAAATAGTTTAATCTACAACTCTACTTTAATTCAGCACTATGCGACTACTGCTAGTTACTGGTCTGGAGATAAGTATTTTAGAGTTGATAGTTATGCTACCTCTTTATGGGATAGATATTACCCATCAGCTGTTAAAGGTATCGAAGATATCATTGATCAGTTAAATGATGAAGGTAATTCTGGAACAGAGATGGGTATGGCAAGAATCTTACGAGTAATAATCTATCATAGATTAACTGATACTCATGGAGATATTCCTTACTCTGAAGCTGGTAAAGGTTATATTGATGGTACTCTAAAACCTAAGTATGATGCTCAGCAAGACATTTACATGGATATGTTAGCTGAATTAGAAGCTGGTGTTGCTCAGATTTCTGGTAACTCAAGCTTAGGTAATTCAGATATTATCTATGGTGGAGATGGTGCTAAGTGGAAAGCTCTTGGTAATTCTATGATGCTAAGATTAGCAATGAGAATGACTAAAGCTGATGCTGCATCTGCTCAAGCTTGGGCTGTTAAAGCAATCAGCGGTGGTATTATCGCATCTAATGCTGGTAATGCTGTGATTGCTCATACTGATGGTCCTGAAGGTATCAACAAAAATGGTCACGGTGAAGTATTCGACGTGGATTCTCAAATGAGAATGAGTGCAACTTTTGGTGCTCACTTAGCTGGAGATCCTAGATTATCAGTATTGTTTGCGCCAGGTAACTCAAATGCTGCTGGTGAAATAATTGGTATGCCTAACGGTAGAACCTCTGATGATTATACTGGAGCTGATGGTCAAACTTATGCTGGTATTGCTGATAGACATATTTATGCTCAAACTCACCCGGCTTTAAGAAAGAAGGATGTACCAATGGTACTTCTAACTACAGCTGAGGTACACTTCTTAATTGGTGAAGCAATTATAAGAGGATGGGTTTCAGGAGATGCTAAAACTTATTATGATGCTGGAGTTACAGCAGCCATGACAATGTTAGCAGATTTCTACCCAGATTCTACTCCAATTGCTCAAGCTGATATTGACGCTTTCTTAGCTGGACCTGGAGCTTATGATAGTTCTAAAGGCTGGGAAATGCTAATGAATGAGTACTGGAAAGCTACATTCTTAAATGAGTATGAAGCTTATGCTAACTGGAGAAGAACTGGATATCCAACTCTATCTCCAACTCAGCACCCTAACAGTGTTTCTGGTAACCAAATCATGAGAAGAATGATTTATCCTGGTGGTGAATCAGCAACTAATGCTGAAAATTATGCAGCTGCTGTCGCAAGACAAGGTGCAGACACTTGGATGACCAGAATGTGGTGGGATAAGTAATAAACTTTAGTTTATTATAATTATATTTAAGGGAGGATTTTTATCCTCCCTTTTTTTTTGAAGTATGAGGAAACTGACAGGATTTTTCTTTTTATTTTTTTCAGTTATAACACTTGCTCAAGAGTCTCTATTTACATTATTAGATAACTCTAAAACTGGAATTGATTTTTCAAATGATTTAGTTGATACTAAACAGCATAGTATTTTTTTGTATGCTAATTATTATGGTGGTGCTGGTGTTGGTATTGGAGATTTCAATAATGATGGTCTAGACGACATCTTTTTAGCTGCGAATCTTATAGATGATAAGATCTATAAGAATCTTGGAAATTTCCAATTTGAAGATAAGACCGAAAAATCAGGAATAATAAATAATGGTTCATGGTCTACTGGAGTTACGGTTGCTGATGTCAATAATGATGGATTACTTGATATATATGTAAGTTGTGAACTTTATGACGATGCCCCAATACTTAGAAAGAATAAACTATACATCAACAAAGGAAATTTTATGTTTGAAGAATCTGCTGAAAAGTGGGGAGTCGATATAGATCGTAGAACAAGACATTCCGTTTTCTTTGATTATAACAATGATGGTCTTTTAGATCTATATCTTTTAAATCATCCTCCTAATACAGGAAATTTTTCCCCTTTTTTTGGTACTGATATGACTCTACCAGAGTACAATCTTCAATTATTTGAGAATAAAGGAGATCATTTTATTGATGTGACAGTAGCTGCTGGATTAGATCGAGCTGGATTTCCAAACGCAGCTGTTATAGGGGATTTTAATAAAGATGGATGGGCAGACATATATGTTGCCAATGATTTTGAGGCTCCTGATTTTTTGTATTTCAACAATCAAGATGGATCTTTTTCATATAAAACTGAATCTTCTTTAAGACATACATCTTTTTATAGTATGGGTGTCGATGCTGCTGATATAAACAATGATTCTCATTTAGATTTAATGGTTCTTGACATGACTGCGGAAGATAACTTTAGATTAAAATCTAATATGAGCGGAATGAACCCTGATTCATTTTGGAATGTAGTAAAGGGTGGAGGTCATTTTCAGTACATGTTTAATACTATGCAGCTCAATAATGGGAACAATACTTTTAGTGATGTTGCTCAATTAACTGGAACAGCTGCAACAGATTGGAGCTGGTCAAGTCTTGTAGCTGATTTTGATAATGATGGAAATAAAGACATCTACATTACAAATGGATTGTTGAGAGATATTAGAAATACTGATGCGGATAAGAAAATATCAGACATCGTATCCAAAAAAATCAATGAGTACATTATTAATAATCCTGATGATACAGATATAAGCCTTTGGGATGTAGTTGATTTACAGGAATTATTAGATATAATGCCATCTCAAAAACTTAAAAATTATTATTACAAAAATGATGGAAATCTTGAATTTTCGAATATCACAGAAAATTCTGGATTAAATCAGCCATCATTTTCTCATGGAGCATCATATGTTGACTTGGATAATGATGGAGACTTAGATCTAGTTGTGAATAATGTGAATGAGCAAGCATATATATACAGAAATAATTCAGAAAAGAGTGAAAACAATTTTATAAGATTAAAATTAAAAGACAATAAACCTACTTTTGGAACTAAAGTTTCCCTATATAAAGACAAGCACTTTCAGTATTTTGAAACAACTAATGCTAGAGGTATTTATTCAAATAGTGAGGACATAGTCCATTTTGGATTAGGTAAATACAACTCAGTTGATAGTATTGTTATTGAGTGGCCAGATCAGAAAATTCAAACAATCTACAGCCCAAAAACAAACAAGCTTCATCAGATAAAAAAGAAAGCTAAAATCAAAATCCAAAATGAGTTATTCAAGCCTACAATATTCACGGAGGATAGAATGACTCTACAACATTCACATAAAGAAAATTATTTTGATGACTATCAGAAACAAGTGTTGCTACCTCACAAGTTGTCGCAGCTTGGGCCAGCTCTTAGTAAAGGTGATGTCAATGGTGATGGTTTGGAGGATTTATTTGTTGGTGGAGCATCAGGTCAAAATGCTTCAATTTATATCCAATTAGAGGATAAAACATTTATTGAAAGTCAAAATGAGATATTTCAAAGACATAGATCGTTAGAGGATGTTGATGCTGTTTTTTTTGATTCAGATAATGATGGAGATCAAGATTTATATGTTGTAACAGGTGGTAATGAATTCGCTCCAAATTCAAGTGCATACTTAGATAGGTTATACATTAACGATGGGAATGGTAATTTTAAATTTGAAAGAGCTTATCTTCCAGAAATTTATAAAAGTGGAGCTACTGTGAAACCTTTTGATTATGATAATGATGGAGATTTGGATTTATTCGTTGGATCTAGAATGATCCCATGGAATTATCCTGAACCAGCATCAAGTTATATACTAGTTAATGAGAATGGGAAATTCTCTGAACTCAAGAATCAAACTGATCTTAAAGATTTGGGCTTAGTTACTGATGCAGAATGGCTTGATTACGATGGTGATGGAGATACTGATATTGTAGTAGTTGGAGAGTGGATGCCAATTACAATTTTAAAAAATGAAGGCGGAAATTTTCTTAAAACAGAATTAGATACGAACTTGGGATGTTCTTCAACTGGGTGGTGGTACAGCGTTGAAGTTTCAGATCTAAATAATGATAATCTCCCTGATATAGTTGTTGGGAACTTAGGTTTGAACTATAAATATAAAGCAAATGTAGAAGAGCCATTTGAGGTATTTTATGATGACTTTGATGACAATGGTTCTAAAGATATTGTATTGGCCTATTACAATTATGGAATACAATTTCCATTAAGAGGATTCTCATGTTCTTCTCAGCAAGTTCCTGAGCTTAAAGGAAAATTTGAAAAGTACGATATTTTCGCATCTCTTGATGTTCAAGAAGTATATGGAGAAGAAAATCTAGAAAATGCCTTAAGACTTTCCGTAAATACTTTTGAAAGTGCTGCATTGATTAATAAAAGTGACTTTTTTGATTTCAAACCTCTCCCTGTCCAAGCTCAATTTTCTTCAATTAACGACATCATAATTAAAGATTATGATGGAGATCAAATCAAGGATTTATTAATCGTTGGTAATATGTATCATGCAGAAATTGAAACCACCAGAAACGACGCAGGGAACGGGTTACTTCTTAAAGGGTCAGGCGATGGTAATTTTAAAGATATTTCCATTTCAGAATCAGGATTTTTTACACCTGGCGATTCAAAAAAAGCAATTACATTAAAGCTAGGAGATCAAGATCTTACAATTGTTGCTAATAACAATGATAGGCTTCAAATTTTTAAATAAAAATTAATGTTCAATATTAGTAAATTACACCTCTTTTTATTGTTGTTTACGCTAACAATATTTTCTCAAGATCATTCACATTCTCATGGACATAAATATTATGGTTTACACCATTGGGAGATT
>Ga0160422_10002315_pt1 | contig 11910 bp, 15 predicted proteins | sample Fk160mmetaG_FD_108192 | JGI IMG/M metagenome (GOLD analysis project Ga0160422, IMG submission 108192) | Marine microbial communities from the Central Pacific Ocean - Fk160115 60m metaG | ecosystem: Environmental > Aquatic > Marine > Oceanic > Photic zone | place: The Central Pacific Ocean...
CAACTTTTACCAAAAGCAGTTCCTGGAACAATTGCAACACCTGCTTCGTGCATGGCTTTCTTGCAAAATTCTGCTCCATTCATTCCAGTTCCAGTCACTTTTGGAAATGCATAAAAGGCTCCACCTGGAAGACTGCATTCTACTCCTGGCAAACTATTTAAACCTTCGTGTATAAGTTTTCTTCTTTGTGTAAATTTTTCCATCATTTCATGAATTGAGTCATCTGGACCGTCTAAAGCAGCTATTCCTGCATATTGAGCAGCAGCATTAACACATGAAACACTATTAATTAATAATTTGTTTACATGTTCCACTAAATGTTCTGGCCAAAAACTCCAACCTAATCTCCAACCCGTCATTGAGTAAGCTTTGCTCCAACCCTCAAGAACAATTAATCTATCTCTTAACTCAGGATAATTAAAAAAAGTTGGCATTTCTTTATTATCGAAAATCTGCCTACTATAAATTTCATCACTAAGTATAGTTACCTTCGGATATTTTTTTAAACCCTCCGCAAGCTTGTCTATTTCAGATTTCTCAACAAAGCTACCTGTAGGGTTATTTGGATTTATTAAAATTAACAACCTTGTTTTGTCAGTTATTAAAGATAAAATCTTGTCCGCACTGAACTTAAGATCTTTATCCTCTGTAAGATCATAAGGAACAGCAGTTGCTCCAGAATAATTTATCATAGACTCGTATATAGGAAAAGCTGGAGTGGGGTGAATTATCTCTGCACCAGGTTCACCAAAACACATAATTGCATAGTACATAGTTGGCTTTCCACCTGGCATAATTAATATTCTATTAGCATCTACATCTGCATTATATAATTGTTTTAATTTTCTTGAGACGGCCTCCCTACACTCAGGTATACCATTTGACATTACATAACCATGATGACCATCATCTAAAGCTTTTTTCGCTGCTTCAACAACATGTTTTGGTGTTTTAAAGTCTGGCTGTCCAAGTCCTAAATGTATCATTGGTTTTCCTTGAGCTTCTAATTTTTTTGCTTCTGCTAAAACTGTAAAAGCACTTTCTGTTCCTAGCCTATTTAATGCACTTGCTAATTCTATACTCACTTTTTCACCTCCTAAATATTAATCTTGAATAATCTAAATCTTTTAAATTTTTGCATCCCATCAATATCATATTTCTCTCTATTTCGTCATGCATATTTTGTAGCAGTTTTTCTACCCCTTTTTGCCCACCGGCACTTAAGCTAAATAGAAATGCTTTACCAAAACTGCAAGCTTTTGCGCCTGCCGCCAAAGCTTTTAACACATGAGTTCCCCTTCTTATACCTCCGTCAAGAATTACATCCGCTTTATCTCCTACTGCATCTGAAATTGATTTAATCTGATCAAAAGGCGATCGTGAACCATCCAATTGCCTTCCGCCATGGTTTGAGACCATGATTGCTGTGCACCCTATATCAACAGCTCTCTTGGCATCCTCAATGCTCATTATACCTTTAATAGCAAAAGGTTTACCCCATCTTTTCACAACATACTCTGCATCTTTCCAATCCATTCCAGGATCATATTGTTCATTAATGTACTCTATTACTGATTTAGTAATATTTGTTCCTTTGTCAGTTTTATTTTTAACATTCGATAATTCAAATTTTTCATTTGTAAGATAATCAAATACCCATTTTGGTCTCATTGCGAAACTCATTAGACTTTTTAGAGTTAATTTTGGTGGAGTAGTAAACCCTGTTCTATGATCTCTTTCTCTATTACCAGCTACAATAGTATCCACTGTTAAGCATAGACCATCAAAATTTGCTCTCTTGCATCTGTCAACTAAGTCATCAGTTATTGATTGATCTTTGTGAATATATAGCTGAAATAATTTTGGACCGCTTGATATATTTGAAATTTCTTCAATAGAAGAGTTTGCCATGGTTGACATACTATAAAATGTATCAAATTTTTCAGCAGCTCTTGCTGAGGCTTTATCGCCATCAGGGTGGTATAATCTTTGCATAGCTGTTGGTGATAAAAAAATAGGCATACTTATTTTTCTTCCAAATATTGTGGTTGATAAATCTGGTTTTCCAACATTCGCCAAAACGTTTGGTACTAAATCACAATCATCAAAAGAGGATGTATTTCTAATTAATGTTTTTTCATCATCTGATCCCCCATCAATGTAATGGAAAATAGGTGCTGGCAATTTTTTTTTTGCAAGAAGTCTGAAGTCGTTATAATTGAGACAGCCACTAATTTTCATGACTATCTAAATCTTAAATTTTTTCTGCTTAGGTCGCTAATTTTTGTACATCCCATTAGTTTCATATCTCTTTCGAGTTCAGCTTTATACTGTCCTAAAGCTCTCTCTACACCCGCTTGACCAGCTGCAGCTAACGCATATAAATATAGTCTACCACCAGCGCAAGCCTTTGCTCCAAGTGATAGTGCTTTGAGCATATGTGTTCCTCTTTGAAAGCCACCTTCACAAATTACATCTAACTTATCTCCAACAGCATCCACTATCTCTGCTAATTGATCAAATGGAGATCTCGAACCATCAAGTTGTCTACCTCCATGATTTGATACCATTATTCCTGTGCATCCTATATCAACTGCCCTCTTCGCATCCTCAACACTCATCACTCCTTTTAAAGCAAAGTGACCTCCCCATTGAGAACATAATTTTTCAGCATCATTCCAGTTCATAGATTGATCTAGCATTGTTGAAAAATAATTCCCAATTGAAGTATTGGTATTTGTGCCTTCATCAAGATAATCTTGAATATGGGGTAGCTCAAATTTACCCTTAGTTAAATAGTTTATTCCCCACATTGGTTTTGTTGCAAAGCTGAATAAACTTGCAATTGTAAGTTTCGGCGGAGATGTAAATCCTGTTCTTAAATCTCTTTCACGATTTCCACCTGTAATGGTGTCTACTGTAAGTGCCATAACATCAAATTTTGCTGCTTTGGCTCTTTCCAAACAAGAGTCGTTTAATCCTCTATCTTTATGAAAATAAAATTGAAACATTTTTGGAGTATCAATTAAAGAAGATATTTCTTCGACGCTTACGGTAGCTAGAGCTGAAACTCCAAACATTGTATTAAATTTTTGAGCTGCTTTTCCTACTGCTCTCTCACCATCGTAATGGAAAAGTCTTTGCAAAGCCGTAGGTGAACAATAAAATGGTAAGTCAAGTTTTTTGCCAAATATTGTTGTTGACAGATCGACATTCTCAACGCCCCTTAATACATTTGGAACTAAATCTACATCGTTAAAAGCACTAGTATTTCTTGAGTAAGTTATTTCATCATCTGCAGCACCATCTATATAGTGAAAAATTGGTGAAGGTAACTTTTGTTTTGCAAGTTTTCTAAAGTCACTAAAATTATGACAATTTTTTAAATTCATACCTTTATTTTAAAATCTTTTTAAGAAATTAAACATATAACTATTTGCCCCAGGATTTTTATCTCCCAAACTAGCATTTGATATATGATTATATGAGATTCCAAGCTCCGCCTCTCTTGGAAGGTCTAGAGATATTTGAACTTCACTTTTAAATTCTAATATATGTCCAAGATCTTTACCGTCACCCTCTCCATACAAACCTGGTGTAAAACTTGGTATTACATTTAAAGATCCCAACTTATACTGTGCTTGAACACCAGTGTAAAAATATTTTGCGTTATCAGCAGTTAACATAAAGCCGGTCACTGGTGAAAGAGTCCCTAAAAAACTTTGTCTTGTCAGATTTTCATTTTGGTGCTGGATACCAAATAGTGTAGATTTAGCACCACTATCACTAAAATCGAACATCCCGGAATAAAAATTCCATTCATGCTCATTAGGAAATTTTTGGTCCTCACTTTTAACAGGGTAAATAAAAAGCAGAAACACTGCGATTAATTTAAAAAATATTCTCATTTTATTTATTTTTTCCATCTTTTATATATGCTTTTTTAATTATTAACAGTCCTCCAAAAACAAATAAAATCAAAGGTAATATCCAAAGTAAGTACGTATTTTTTTTAAGTTCTGGTTCATAAACTATCCATTCGCCATATTTAGCTTTTAAATAATCATAAATTTTTTTCTCGGAATGTCCTTCTTCTAACTTTTTTTTTATTAAAATTTTTACGCTTAATGCAAAATCAGATTGATAATCATATATTGATTGTCCTTGGCAAACTACGCATCTTAAATTTTTAGAAATTTTATTTATAACGTCAGAGTTCTCCTCCGCACTTAAAAAAATTGTGGTACAAAAAAATAACAATAGGAGAATTAAAATTTTTTTCATTATTTTACAATTTTTTTTATTTCATCTAAAATTTGTTTATCGATAGGGCCAATATACCTCTTAACAATCAATTTCTCCTGATTATTAATTATAAATGTTTCGGGAACACCGTACGCTCCAAGGTCAATAGAAATCAAACCATCTTCGTCTACTAATACAAAATCAAATGGATTTCCAAGCTCATTTAAAAAATTTTGTGCATTATTTTCGTTATCTTTATAGTTTAAACCAATAATATTAATTTTTGTGTTATCACTAAGACTCATTAAGAACTTATGCTCGGATCTACATGGCACACACCAAGAAGACCAAATATTTATTATGGTATAATTATTAGATTTAATAATATTTTCAAAGTTTACTTTTTTATTTAAAAGTAAATCTTTAGCTATGATTTCTTTATCTAAAAGTCTATTTTTTGCATTAGGGTAATATTTATTCTCTTTATTAAGTCCGATAAGCAAACTAAAGAAAACAACAATTGAAATAAAAATAATTAAGATGAAATAAATTTTATTTTTTTTACTCATTTTTTTAATATTGCTAATACACCTCCAATTGCCATAAAAAATGATGATATCCATATCAGCAACATTAGAGGTTTAAATTGGTATCTAACATTAAAAGTTTCTTCGTCTTTAAGTAAAGAAAAAACTATAAAATTGTCACTTATTAAATTTGTTCTGATATCTGCTTCACTCGTAGAAATTATTGGCTGATTATAAATTCTAATTTCTGGTCTAAAATCAATAGGATATTTTCCAGTTTCTGTAATTTCAAAATTTCCCAATAAAGCTTTATAATTTTTTTCTTCTTTTAAATCTATACTTTTAAATTTAATAATTTTATTTACAAATTTTAATTCATCTCCAACTTTCATGTTAGAATTTATCTCCTTTGAAAATATGCCATTTAAAAGAATACTTAAAATTAAGACACTAAATGAAAAATGAGTAATTTTTTGAGGCAACTGAATTTTCTCTCTAAATAAATCAGAAAAACTAATAAAAAAAAGAAAAATTGACATAGCAATTAATATCGTAGCGAATAGATACTTAACACTAGAATAAATCATTATCAGATATGCTAGCAAAAATGTTAAAATAACAATAAATAAAATTTTGTAGTTAATAGAACTAATTTTGTCCCTGATCCATTTTAACTTAGGTCCAATAGCCATAAAAAGTAAAAAAGGTACTAAAAAAGGAACTAGTAATTTTTGGTAAAATGGAGGACCAACTGATATTTTTTGATTGGTAATAACCTCTAAAAAAATTGGATATACTGTACCTATAAGTACAACAGACAAAAAATACATCATAAACCAATTATTAATAAGTACAGCAGTCTCCTTGCTAAACCAGTAAAAACTTTTTGTATCAACTTCTTCTGATGAAAATATAAAATAAATACTTATAGCCATCAAAATTAATATTAATAAAAAAACTAAAATAAATACTCCTCTAGATGGGTCATTTGCAAAAGTATGTACAGAATTAAGTATTCCTGATCTAACCAAAAAAGTTCCTGACATACTCAAAGCAAAAGTTGCTATTGAAAGTAAAATCGTCCAATTTTTTAATGAATTTCTTTTTTCCAATACTAACACACAATGTAAAAGAGCAGTTAAACACAGCCAAGGCATTAGTGAAACATTTTCAACAGGATCCCAGAACCAAAAACCTCCCCATCCAAGTTCATAGTACGCCCAAATTGATCCAAGCATTATACCTAATGTTAAAAATATCCAGGATATGAAAGTCCATTTTTTGATGTGATTAGCCCATGGTTGAGTTACATTTTTGTTTATGATCGCTGACAAAGATGCTGAGAATATAATTGAGGTTCCTACATAACCTAAATATAAAACAGGTGGGTGTATTGCAAGAGCCGGGTCCTGTAAAATAGGATTTAAACCAAGGCCTTCGTTAGGAATTGGAAATATTATTTCAAAAGGATTTGAAGTAAACAAAACAAATAAAAAGAAACCAATTACAATTATTTCATGAAAAAGAATTGTATATAGTTTATATTTTGAATCGAAGTTTTTTGTATCACAAACAAATATAAAAATAATTGAAGTTAGTACAAGCAACCATAAAAGCAAACTACCCTCGTGATTGCCCCATAAACCAGAAATTTTATAAAATAATGGTTTAGTGGTGTGTGAATAATTATAAACAGTTATATTGCTAAAATCTGAAAGTATAAACGAGCATAATAAAAAAACAAAACTGAGAAGTACAAAAAATAATTGAAAGAATAATAAGTAGTTAATATTTATTATAAAATTATTTTCATTGTTTTTAATTAATGTAGTAGCTTTAAAGATTATTACAAATGATGTAATTAGACCAAAAACTAAAGAATAAAAACCTAAATTACTTAACATTATCTTTTTCTAAAGCACTTTTAACTTCTGGGGGCATATAATTCTCATCATGTTTGGCCAATACTTTTTTTGCAACAAAATATTTTCTATCTTTTATAAATCCCTCTGCCACAACTCCTTTCTCTTCCTCAAATAAATTTGGTATGGCCCCTTCAAATGAAACCTGAATTTCGTTTTTAAAATCAGTTATTATAAAATTAATCTCATTACCATTAATCTTGATAGAGTCTTTTTTGACCATGCCACCAACTCTAACTTTGTCATTGACTAACTCAGGTAGATTTTTAATTTCAGTGGGCGATTTGAAGTAGACAACATTTTCTTCTAATGTTTTAAAGATTAAAAAAACAATCAAGGATAGTGATATAAAAAGAAGAATTAAAAAAGTAATTCTTAATTTTACTTTTTTACCAATCATGAAACTCTAGGTTAAATTTTTGTATTAACAGAAAAAACTAAAATATCCTCGTAAATTTTTTGTTTTTTAATTAACTTTAATTCATCACTATTTAGTTTAGAATATTTGGAGTTAAATTTTCTTTGTTCTTTACGAAGTTGATAATTGATTACATTATATAAAATTAAAAAACTTATGATTGTGAATAAAAAAGAAGACCACACATATATTCCATAACCGCTCATGTTTAAAGTTTCAAAAATCATATTCTATCGATACCTTTATTTTTTATTTTTATCAGTTCTGTATTATATTTCATTAAAAATATTAAAATAGAAAAAAGTACAAATGCCGCAGTCATTATTATTAACGGTAATAGCATGGATGAATGAATAGAGGAGCCTGATAATGTTATCGAGGCCGGTTGATGTAAAGTTGACCACCAATCAACTGAAAACTTTACTATTGGTATATTTATTAAACCTAATATTGAAATTATAGCTGTTATTTTTAAAATGCTATCTTTGTTACTGAATAATCTCCAAGCTAAAATAAAAAGTAAATAGAAAATACACAAAACCAACATTGAAGTAATCCTCGCATCCCAAGCCCACCATGTACCCCATGTAGGTTTTCCCCAAATAGATCCAGTGACTAGTGCAATTATATTAAATACTAAACCAGAAGGTGCGAGGCTCTTTGCAATTGTTGAGAAATATTTATTTTTAAAAATCAGAGCTCCTAAAGATAATATAGCGATCGTAGAAAATATTCCCACAGACGTCCATGCCGCTGGTACGTGTACGTACATAATTCTTACACTTTCACTTTGTTTGTAATCCGCTGGTGATAATACCAATGCCTCAACCAACCCAACGCTTAATACAATTAGAAAAAGTGCAAAAATATATTTTTGAGCCTTGAAACTAAACTTATTTATATTGGATATTATTTTCATAATATTTATTAGATAAACATTATTAAAAAATTATCTAGATGAAATTCTGACCAAGAACACAGAGGGAGATAAATAAGGAAGAATTTTTGTGTCCTTGGTTAGAATAAGAATACATTAAGGTCTAGTTGTGTCTAAGATTTGCATTAATTGTGTTTAAAAGTTGACTTTTTGATTAATTTGATGGCTTAAAGTAGCTCGATCCTTTTTTTCCTGAAAATATTTCTTTTATCAATGGGTGCTTGATGGGTTCTTCTGATTTGTCTATTAACAGATTTTGTTCTGACACATATGCTTCATAAGTAATTTCATCATTTTCGGCTAATAAGTGATAAAATGGTTGATCTTTTCTCGGCCTTACATTTTTTGGGATTGATTGATACCATTCCTCAGAATTGTTAAATTCAAAGTCGACATCGTAAATAACGCCTCTAAAATCAAAATGCCTATGCTTTACAATATCCCCAATAGAAAATTTTGCTTTTTGAATAGTCACTCCATTAATATGGGGATTTGGAAAAAAAAATCAATAAAAAAACTTGATTGTTTTTACAATCTGTTAATATAGGTTGTGAATAAATCTTTGATCAAATTTGTCACAGACTTCGGGCCTTTATTAGTTTTTTTTAGTTTCTATTATTCTAGCGATAAAGATTTAAAAACGGCTATACCTCCTTTTATAATTGCTACAATCTTTGCGATAATTATAATTTGGTATTTAGAAAAAAAAATTCCCATGATTCCTTTGGTGGGAGGGATACTTATAACATTTTTTGGAGCACTAACAATTTATTTTGATAATCCGATATTTATTTACATTAAACCAACTGTGGTAAATATTTTATTTGGAATTGTTTTAATTAGCGGAAAGTATTTCTCAAGCGAGCCGTTATTAAAAAAATTTTTAGGTAAATCTATATTACTTAAAGATGAAGGTTGGGATATATTGACAAATAGATGGATATACTTTTTTTTCAGCCTAGCTATAATTAATGAGTTAGTATGGAGAACACAATCAGAAGAGTTTTGGGTAAATTTTAAAGTGTGGGGATTATTACCTATAACATTTATTTTTACAGCTTTTCAAGTTAGTCTTATAAATAAATATAAAATTGATGAAAAATAATTTAAAATTAGTAGTAAATAACAATTTTAAAGATAACAGAGAAAATTTATTCTTTGAAAAAGAAGAGCTTAAAATAATTCTTAACTTATACGCAAAAATGGTTTCCGAAGGTTCTTGGAAAGATTATGGTTTAAATATTTCTGCAAAACAAGTTGGATTTAGTGTTTTCAAAAATGCTGCTGAAAATGCAATGTATAAAATTTGTAAAAATTTTAAACCAAAGAATAAACAATTTAAATATGTAATAACTGATTCTAAGGGTGTTATTTACAAGAACGGAGTTAATTTAGAAAATCTTTTAAAGAATACTAATTGGAAAAATTTGTAATAATTACCTTCTCTGTCCGAAAAGTCTTAGTAACATAATAAATAAATTTATGAAATCTAGGTATAACGTTAGAGCGCCCATTATAGCTTTCTTGCCCATAAGTTCGCCACTATCAGAAGCAACATACATATTTTTAATTTTTTGAGTATCGTAAGCAGTCAAACCTACAAATATTAAAACTCCTAATATTGATATTACGAAGTACATCATTGAAGATTTTAAAAAAATATTTACTAAAGAAGCTATTATTATTCCTATCAAACCCATCATCAAAAAAGAACCAAATTTAGTTAAATCTCTTTTAGTAGTGTATCCGTAAATGCTCATTGCTCCAAAAGTTGCAGCTGTGATAAAGAAAACTCTAGTTACGCTTAAACCGGTATAAACTAGTAATATAGATGAAAGCGATAATCCCATTAAGCCAGCAAAGATCCAGAATACTGTTTGAGCTTTTGAAGAACTCATTTTATTTATTCCAAAACTCATGTAAAAAACTATCCCAAGTGGGGCTAACATTATTACCCATTTTAATCCTGAGAGATAAATTGCATTTCCAATTTCTGTTAATGCAACAATTGAACCATCTGAGCTTGTGACTACCGACATTTTAAAAGTTAATAGAGCAATAATACCTGTTAGTAAGACACCTGTTGCCATGTAATTATAAACTTTAAGCATGTAGGCTCTTAGGCCTTCATCCATAACAATGGTTTTCTTATCTGTTGTCGATTTATTGTTTAAAATGTTATCTCTATTAAAATCCATAAATTATATATAATAATAAATTAGTTTATTTTCAAGCTGTCAAAAGCTAAGTAATAAATACTTTAAATATTATGAATTACAAAAAATTAGGAAATTCGGACCTTGATGTAAGCACAATTTGTCTCGGTACTATGACTTGGGGTGAACAAAATAACCAAAATGAGGCATTTGACCAAATGAACTTTGCTGTGGAAAATGGAGTAAATTTTTGGGATACAGCCGAACTTTATTCTGTTCCTCCAAAAAAAGATACATATGGTTTGACTGAGGAAATTATTGGTAATTGGTTTGCGAAAAATAAAAAAAGACAAGAGATTATACTTGCCTCAAAAGTTGCGGGTCCCTCAAGAGATTACTTAAGAGATGGTGAAAATAGTTTTGTTGGAAAAAATTTAGAAAGCGCAATAAATAATAGCTTAAAAAGACTTAAGACGGATTATATAGATTTGTACCAATTACATTGGCCAGAAAGAAACGTCAATAATTTTGGAAGGCTAGGATACATACATAAAGAGAGCGATTGGAATAAATTTGAAGATGTATTAGTAGATCTCCAAAAATTTATAAATCAAGGTAAAATAAGGTACGTTGGTCTTTCGAACGAGACACCATGGGGAGTTATGAATTTTATGCAATTATCAAAAGAAAAAAATTTACCTCGCATGATGTCTATTCAAAACCCTTATAGTTTGCTTAATCGATCATATGAAGTTGGTTTAGCTGAAGTTTCAATAAGAGAACAAATTGGGTGCTTATCTTATTCTCCTCTTGCGAGTGGGTACTTGAGTGGAAAATATAGAAATGGTGCAATGCCCAAAGGATCAAGGATCGAGAGAGATTACGAGTTTTGGGGCAGATATAGAAAACCACAGTCTGATAATGCTGTTGAAGAATATTATCAAATAAGCAAAAAATATAATTTAGATATGAGTCAAATGTCTATAAAGTTTTGCGAAATCCAAGATTTTATGACTAGCGTTATAATTGGTGCAACTACAATGGAGCAGTTGAAAACAAATATAGAAAGTGTAAAAGTAAATTTAGATAAAGACGTTATAAATGAAATTAATGCAATTCAAAGAAAGTATCCAAATCCATGCCCATGACTAACAAATTTATTATTAGTGTAACTTTTTTCTTTTTTACTATTTACGGTTTAGGAAATGCTGAAGAAGTAAAGAAAGTAGGAAAATTTAAAGATTGGGAAACAGTAGTTTATTCAAATGGAACAGACAAAGTTTGTTTTGCGCAATCAAAACCCGTTTTACAATCACCAAAAAAAGTTGAAAGAGAAGCAAGACTTTTTGTGAGTTTTAGACCAAATGAAAAAATAGTTGATGAAGTAAGCACAACATCTGGATACGACTATAATGCGCAAAATACAGTTTCTGCTAAGTCTGGAAAATCTAATTATAAATTCGATATTAAAAAAGAAGGTTTTGCCTGGATTGCTGATAATAAAATTGAAAAAAGAATTATAAAAACCATGAAAAAAGCATCAAGGATTATGGTAACAGGTTACAACAAAGAAGGTTCTCAAACTATAGACCATTATTCTTTGATGGGCTTTACTAAAGCTTATGGTGCCGCAAAAAAAAGTTGCACATAATTTTTGAATGAAATCAAAGAAAAAAATTGTCTTAGCCTATTCTGGCGGTTTAGA